>ENA-OQKR01000161-OQKR01000161.1-human-gut-metagenome-genome-assembly--contig:-NODE-161-length-29163-cov-6.701371_pt1 | contig 29163 bp, 23 predicted proteins | sample MGYA00242803_ERZ504806 | MGnify/ENA primary metagenome ERZ504806 (study PRJEB26092, sample SAMD00036399) | human gut metagenome | host: Homo sapiens | study: EMG produced TPA metagenomics assembly of...
TTGTTCCAAGTTCAAAATCAACATACTAGCTAATTTATCCCTTTTACTGTTTTAAAGGATCTTTCGATCGTTTTGAATTACTTATTCAGAACTTTCGAGGATGTGTTTCATTGTTTAATTATCAAGGTTCTTCGCTGTTCTCTCGATCAGCAACTCGTTTATTTTATCAAACTCACTTGCATTTGTCAAGAACTTTTTTCAACTTTTTTCAAAGTCGAGCGGAGAAGGAGGGATTTGAACCCTCGCGCCGCTATTAACGACCTACTCCCTTTCCAGGGGAGCCCCTTCAGCCAGCTTGGGTACTTCTCCATAGTTTGCCTGATTCATAATCAGATATTCAATTAACTGAGTTTTGAGCGGAGAGGGTGGGATTCGAACCCACGCGCCCTTTCGGACAAACGGTTTTCAAGACCGCCTCGTTATGACCGCTTCGATACCTCTCCGTGTGTGAATTCAAATCTCGGTAGCTCCCGAAATCATCTCAGTTTTTGGCTTGTCAGCTTTGCGTTTTTATCTCTCTCGCTCAGCGACATTCGTTATTATATCAGCAGTGTTTCAGAATGTCAACCACTTTTTTGAATTTTTTTTACATTTTTTTCAATTTCTTTTTCGTTTTCGCTGTTTTTCCCTGTTTTACAATTCACACATTTGTTTTTATCTATTTATAGTTTGCTTTCTGTATTTTGCTTTTTTCTATTTTTCTGCCAGAAAGCTCTCTGCAACGAGCAGATCCTCCGGTGTTGTGATTTTTATATTTTCATAGCCGCCTTTTACCATCACTGATGCGATTCCCATCTCCTGCTCCACAACCATGGCATCGTCGGTGATTCCTTCTGTGGAATGCTGCATCAGTTTTTCGAATGCCGGAAACAGAAGCTCTGCTGCAAAGGCCTGCGGGGTCTGTGCCTGCCATACGAGATCTCTTCGCGGGCTTTCCCTGATTTTTCCGTTTTCATCGGTAAGCTTGATGGTATCCTTGACCGGCATGCCAAGGACACAGGCTTTTTCTTCTTTTACACATGCGCAGAGACGTTCCAGCATTTCCTGGTTTAAAAACGGGCGGGCGCCATCGTGAATCAGAACGTAATCGGTCTTCTGCTCCTGTTCGCTTTCCAGGCTTTTCAGCGTCTGCAATGCTTTCCAGACAGATTCATACCGTTCCCTTCCGCCTGCGCATACGGAAACAGTTTTCTTAATTCCATATTTTTCGATAATCTCTTTCTGACAGTATTCTATTTTATCCGCACCTGTCACAAGAATGATCTGGTCAATCTCCGGCGAATGTTCAAAAACCTCCAGCGCGTAAACCACGACTGGTTTTCCTCCGATTTCCAGAAACTGTTTTGCTACGCTTCCGCCCATCCGGGTTCCCTTTCCGGCTGCCAGGACAACCGCAGTGTATTTTTCTTTCTTCTCGCTCATCTTTTCCTCCGTTTTCTACAAATGCAAAAACTCCGCAGCAGATCTCTCTTCTCCGTTCTGCTGCGGAAGTTTCTTTTTCTTATCGTTCTCCAAGCTTCAGGTTCGGTACGGCATTCAGGTCCCAGCCGTGGCGGGTTCCCTTCTGGTACTCGTAGTAAGCTGCCACACCGATCATGGCCGCATTGTCGGTACAGAAGATCGGGGACGGACGGTAAAAGCGGATGCCCTCTTTTTCACATGCTGCTTCCATCGCCGCGCGGAGTGCCCCGTTCGATGCAACGCCGCCGGCGATCGCCAGACGGTCCATATGGTAATCTTTGGCCGCACGGATGGCATTATCCACCAGAACGTCCACAACGGCCTGCTGGAAGGACGCAGCGATGTCTGCTTCGACAATTGGTTCGCCTGTCATCCGGCATTTGTTCAGATGGTTTAAAACGGCAGATTTTACGCCGCTGAAGCTGAAGTCATACGGCGCATCCTCCATGTGGGCACGCGGGAAGTCGATGGCGTGCGGGTTTCCTTCTTTTGCCAGCTTGTCGATCTTCGGTCCGCCCGGATAGCCGAGTCCGATGGCACGGGCTACCTTGTCGAAGGCTTCTCCGGCTGCGTCGTCTCTCGTTCTTCCGAGGATTTCGAAAGAACCGTAATCTTTTACAATGACAAGATGGGTATGGCCTCCAGAGATGATTTCACACAGGAACGGCGGCTCCAGATCCGGGTGTTCGATATAGTTCGCCGAGACGTGGCCTTCAATATGGTGAACGCCGACCAGCGGTTTCTTTTTTGCATAGGCGATCGCTTTTGCCTCTGCCACGCCGACGAGAAGTGCGCCGACAAGGCCAGGGCCGTACGTAACACCGATCGCATCGATATCATCCAGAGTGACATCGGCTTCTTTTAAGGCCGCTTCTACAACCTGGTTGATTTTTTCGATATGTTTTCTGGATGCAATTTCCGGCACAACGCCGCCATACAGGGTATGGATGGCGATCTGGGATGAAATAATGTTAGACAACACACATCTTCCGTTTTTCACGACGGAGGCTGCGGTTTCATCGCAGGAGCTCTCAATTGCAAGAATCAGGGTATCTTTTTCACTCATTTTTCGTTTCCTCTTCAAATAACAGTTCTACTGATCTTCCGTCTTTTCCAAGCTCTGCGGCCGGGAAAATCTTCTGTACCTCATCCATGTACCGCTGCGGGCCGACGAGCGACGGGGAAAAGTGGGTCAGCCACATTTCGGCAGCCTCGGCATCTTTTGCCAGTTTTGCCGCCTCGTAGAAGGTCATATGCTTAAATTCTTTTGCTTTTGCCTGTTTTTCCGGCTCGCCGTACATTCCCTCGCAGATGAAAAGGTCGGAGCCTTTCGCATGTTCGGAGATCGACGGAATCGGGCGGGTATCGGTGCAGTAGGTCACCTTCAGTCCTTTTCTGGCAGGGCCGAGGACCATGTCCGGCGTATACGTCTTTCCATCCAGGGTGACAGTCTCGCCTTTCTGCAGCGGATTCCAGCATTTAATCGGAATTTCCTGTGCTTTAGCGCGCTCCACATCGAATTTTCCCTTGCGGGAGATCTCCAGCGAATAGCCGTAGCAGGTGATATTGTGCTGCACGCGGAAGGCTGTGATTTTGTAGCCGTTCATCTCGATCACTTCCTCCGGCGCTGTCACCTCGTGAAATACAATCGGGAACGGCAGCTCCGGGCAGATGACACGCAGTGAATTGACGACGCGCTCCAGGCCTTTTGGGCCGATCATGGTCAGCGGTTCTCTCCGGTCAGTGTTTCCCATCGTCAGGAGAAGTCCTGGAAGGCCGCTGATGTGGTCTGCGTGGTAATGGGTGAAGCAGATGGCATCAATCGGCTTAAAGGTCCAGCCTTTTTCCTTGATGGCAACCTGGGTTCCCTCGCCGCAGTCGATCAGAAGACTGCTTCCGTTGTATCGGGTCATCAGGGCGGTCAGGCGTCTGCCTGGCAGAGGCATCATACCGCCTGTTCCCAGTAAACATACATCTAACACGTTTTTCCTCCATATTCTATCCGGCTTTTTCGAAAGCCGGTCAGGTATTTTACGTTGAAAAAGCGTGTCCAAAACGGTTTGTTTCAGACACGCTCTCATCTTAACACAGTTTTTTCAAACACGCAATGACGCGGGTTTTATTTATTTGCTGTCATGACAGCTTCCTTCATCATGCGGACATACGTATAGATGTGCTGCTCCGCATGAGTGCCGTACTTCGCAATCATTTTGACGATAGCGCTTCCGACGATGACACCGTCCGCAATTTTTGCAATGTTGGCCGCCTGATCGGTCGTGTTGATGCCGAAGCCTACGGCTACCGGAATATCGGTTACTTTGCGGATTGCGGCGATCATGGAATCGAGGTCTGTCTTGATCTCGCTTCTGACACCGGTAACGCCCAGAGACGATACGAGGTAGATAAAACCTTCGGCGTCTGCGGCAATTTTCTGGATGCGCTGCTCAGACGTCGGCGCAATCAGGGAAATGACATCTACCTGATGGCTGCGCGCAATATCGTTTAATTCGCCTTTTTCCTCATACGGCATATCCGGGATGATGATGCCATTGATGCCGACTTCCTCGCATTTTGTAAAGAACGGCTCGTATCCGTAATGGAACACCGGGTTTAAGTAGGTCATAAACACCAGCGGAATGTCTGTTTTTTTGCGCACGGAGGCTACCATATCGAAAATTTTATCGGTGGTAGTTCCGGCTTTTAAGGAACGGAGGTCTGCCTCCTGGATGACAACGCCCTCGGCGATCGGATCGGAAAACGGGATTCCGATCTCGATCAGGTCTGCGCCTGCTTTTTCGAGCTCCAGAATATAATTCTCTGTTTTTTCAATGTTCGGGTCTCCGGCTGTCAGAAACGGAATGAATGCTTTGCTGTTTGAAAATGCTTCTGTTACTTTACTCATGAAGGTCCCTCCCTCTGTATCTTGCAATGGCTGCTACGTCTTTGTCTCCGCGTCCGGACAGGCAGATGATGATGGAGTCTTCCGGATCAAATTCTTTTGCGATCTTCATCGCATGGGCTACTGCATGGGCACTCTCGATCGCACAGATGATACCCTCGGTTCTTGCGAGGTATTCAAAAGCTTCTACTGCCTCATCGTCCGTTACCGGAACGTATTCGGCGCGGCCGATGTCATGCAGATATGCATGCTCCGGTCCAATGCCCGGGTAGTCAAGGCCTGCGGAAATCGAGTAAACCGGTGCGATCTGACCATATTTATCCTGGCAGAAGTAGGATTTCATACCGTGGAAGACGCCGAGTGTTCCGGTTGCAATGGTTGCTGCAGTCTCTGCGGTGTTGACGCCGCGTCCTGCTGCCTCGCATCCAATCAGGCGGACATTTTTGTCATTGATGAAGTTATAGAACATACCCATCGCATTGCTTCCGCCGCCGACGCATGCCATGACGGCTTTCGGGAGTTTTCCTTCTTTTTCGAGGATCTGCTCTCTTGCCTCTTTGCTGATGACAGCCTGGAAATCGCGGACGATGGTCGGGAACGGATGCGGGCCCATAACGGAACCGAGAACGTAGTGGGTGTCATCGACACGTGATACCCACTCGCGCATCGCCTCATTGACGGCATCTTTTAAGGTCATAGTTCCGGTAGTAACGGCATTTACTTTTGCACCGAGAAGCTCCATCCGGTATACATTGAGGGCCTGACGGTCGGTGTCTTCTTTTCCCATGAAGATCTCACACTCAAGTCCCATCAGCGCTGCTGCCGTTGCGGTTGCCACACCGTGCTGGCCGGCTCCGGTCTCTGCGATGACACGGGTTTTTCCCATTCTTTTTGCGAGGAGGCACTGTCCGAGCACGTTGTTGATTTTGTGGGCTCCGGTGTGGTTCAGATCCTCTCGTTTGAGGTAAATTTTTGCTCCGCCGAGATCCTTTGTCATTTTCTCTGCGTAGTAGAGAAGGGACGGGCGGCCCGCGTAATTTTTCAGCAGGTCATCGAGTTCCTGGCAGAACTCCGGATCGTTTTTATAATAATTGTACTGTTTTTCCAAATTGATAATTTCATTCATCAGGGTTTCCGGTATGTACTGGCCTCCGTGAATACCAAATCTTCCGTCAGACATGTCTTATCCTCCTTATGCATTCTGTGATTTTTTTCGGGTCCTTTACGCCGTCTGTCTCGACACCGCTGCTGATGTCGACGGCGAAGGGATGTGTCTGTAAAATCGCCTGTTCCACATTTTCGGCGTTCAGGCCTCCCGCAAGGAAATACGGGCGGTCCATGTTTCTGATCAGTGACCAGTCGAACGATTCGCCGGTACCGCCTTTTCCGTGGTCGAGAAGGATGTAATCGGCGCTGCTTTTTTTCGCCTTTTCGACGTCCTCCCTGGTTTTGATGGAAAATGCCTTGATCAGTTCCCCGCCGGTGCGGAACCGGAGCGAATGGATATATTCTTCACTCTCATTTCCGTGGAGCTGTGCCAGATCGATGACGCCCTCTTCGAGGTATCCTGCGACAATCGCCGGAAGCTCGTTCACAAAGACGCCGACCGCCTGGATTTCGGGATCCAGATAGCGCCGCAGCGTCACGGCATGTTCTTTTGTAATCTGTCTGCGGCTTTTTGCAAAGACAAAGCCGACATATTCGGGCTTCAGCTCATTCACCGCATCGATGTCTTCCAGCCGTGTGAGCCCGCAGATTTTGATTCTGGTCTGTTCTTCCATAACGTTTGACTCCCCGTGCGCTCTGTTTTGTTTTGCGCACTTACGTTACCACTTTAACACATTGAAGAGAGTTTTTCAAGCTCTGCTTTTTTGTTGCTGCTCCGCATCAGCGTTTCGCCGATCAGAACGGCATCGGTTTTATTCTGATACAGTCTTCCGACATCCTCCGGCGTTTTGATGCCGCTCTCGGATACGAAAACAATGTTTTCCGGGACAAGCTCCCGCAGCCGCTCACTGTTGTGGATATCGACCGTGAAATCTTTTAAGTTGCGGTTGTTGACACCGATGATCCTTGCTCCGGCGCGCATGGCCTGTGCAACCTCCGCCTCATCGTGGGCTTCCACAAGAGCGGAAAGGCCGAGGGAATGCGCTGTTTCCAGATATTCTTTTAAGGTTTCCTCCGGCAGCAGCGCACAGATCAGAAGGACAGCGGTGGCTCCGAGCACCTTTGCCTCGTAGATCATATAGGGATCCACGGTAAAATCTTTCCGTAGAACCGGGATGGATACGGTTTCTGCAATTTTTTTTAAGTAACGCTTGTCGCCTTTGAAGTATTCCGGCTCAGTCAGGCAGGAAATGGCGGAGGCACCGGCCGCTTCATATTCCTTTGCGATCTCCAGATAGGGGAAATTTTCTGCGATGATGCCCTTCGACGGGGAGGCTTTTTTTACCTCGCAGATAAAGGACATGCCCGGCTTTTTCAGCGTCTGTTCAAACGGGAATCCGGTGTCCGGGTTCATCGCCGTTGCTTTTTCTTTCATTTCTGCAAGAGAACACTTCTCTTTTTCTGCAGCGACACGTTTTCTTGTGGCTTCTGCAATCGTTTCTAGTATCATATGTTTATTCCTCTTCTGCCAATTTATTGGCGAGTGACACAAACTCTTCGAGTTTTTTCTGTGCTTTTCCGCTGTCGATCAGCTCCTCTGCCAGTTTTACAGCGTCCTGCATCGGGATTTCTTTTGCTACATGAAGGGCTGCGGCGGCATTCAGGACAACAGCGTCTCTTGCCGGGCCTTTCTTTCCTGCAAGAATTTCTTTCGTAATTTCAGCATTCTCCTGCGGGGTTCCGCCGACCAGCTCTTCTTTGGTACAGCGGGTCATGCCGAACTCTTCCGGTGTGATAACGTATTCCTCAAACGTTCCGTCCTTGATCTCGCAGACGCTTGTCGGTGCGCTTAAGGAAATTTCATCGAGACAGTCCTGGCCGTAGACAACCATGCCGCGTTTGACACCAAGATTGGAGAGAACTTCTGCCATCGGGCGGACAAGTGCTTCCTCGTAGACACCCATCACCTGCATCGTGGCTGCTGCCGGGTTGGTCAGCGGTCCGAGGATGTTGAAAATGGTCCGGATGCCGAGCATCTTGCGGACCGGTGCCACGTATTTCATGGACATGTGGTATTTCTGTGCGAACAGGAAACAGATTCCAAGTTTTTCCAGAACTTCTTTGTTTTTCTCCGGCTCCAGGTCGATTTTGACGCCGAGCGCTTCGAAACAGTCGGCTGCGCCGGATTTGCTCGATGCGGCGCGGTTTCCGTGTTTTGCAACTGCGACGCCGCCTGCAGAGATCACAAGGGATGCTGTTGTGGAGATGTTGAAGGAATTGGATTTATCTCCGCCGGTTCCGACGATTTCCAGAACATCCTTGTCATGTTCCATGTGAACACCGTGCTTTCTCATGCCGTTGGCACATGCGGTGATCTCTTCGATTGTCTCGCCTTTCATCATCATGGCAGTTAAAAATGCGCTGATCTGGATCGGATCGGCTTTTCCTCCCATGATTTCATCCATGGCGCCCTCTGCCATCTCGTAGGTTAAGTTCTCTTTATTTACCAGTTTTACAATCGCTTCCCGAATCATATTCTGTTTCTCTCTTTCTTTGCTGTCCTGTGATCTATCTTGTAATTTTTAAGAAGTTTTCTACCATCTGTCTGCCCTGCGGGGTCAGAATGGATTCCGGATGGAACTGGACTCCGTAGATCTTTTTCTCACTGTCCTCGACTGCCATGACCTCGCCGTCTGCGGTTCTTGCCGTTACCTTTAAGGTTTCCGGCAGTGTCGCTTCATCAGCTGCGAGGGAATGGTATCTTGCAACCGGAACGGTTTCCGGCAGCCCCTGAAATAATTCCGAGGTGAGATCCAGCGTTGTCTCGGACTGTTTGCCGTGCATCAGCTGTTTCGCATAGGTGACGGTCGCGCCGTACGCGGCACAGATTGCCTGATGGCCGAGGCAGACACCGAGGATCGGGATCTCGCCGCCTAATTTTTCTACAATCTCCATGCATCGGCCTGCCTGCTCCGGACGGCCCGGTCCGGGAGATAAAATGATGGATGCCGGTGCCAGTGCGCGGATTTCGTTGATCGTCATCTCGTCGTTCCGGATGACCTTCATGTCCGGATTGATCGAACCGGCGAGCTGATACAGGTTATAGGAAAAACTGTCATAATTATCTACCAGCAGTATCATAAGTTGCTTCCTCCTTCTGCCTCTGCAAGTGCGACCATCACGGCCTTTGCTTTGTTGATGCATTCCTGATGCTCTTTTTCCGGTACGCTGTCGGCTACAATGCCGGCGCCGGAGCGGACGAACACTTTTCCGTTTTTCTTAAACGCAAGCCGGATCGCGATGCAGGTGTCCATATTTCCGGTGAAATCCAGATAGCCGATCGCACCGCCGTAAATGCCGCGCTTGTTGTTTTCCAGCTCGTTGATGATCTGGCAGGCACGGAGCTTTGGTGCACCGGAGAGGGTTCCGGCCGGGAGAACGGAATCGATGGCATCTACTGCGGTCTTGTCTTTCCGAAGCTGTCCTTTTACAGTGGAACCGATGTGCATGACGTGGGAGTAACGCTCGATTGACATGTATTTTTCTACTTCCACAGTTCCGAAATCACAGATCTTTCCGAGATCGTTTCTTCCCAGATCAACCAGCATGTTGTGCTCGGCACGCTCTTTTTCATCGGCGAAGAGTTCTTTTTCCAGCCGCTGATCTTCTTCATAGCTCTTTCCTCTCGACCGCGTTCCGGCAAGCGGGAAGGTCCGGACCTCTCCGTCCTCGACTTTTACGAGAGTTTCCGGGGATGCACCGGCGATCTCGACATCATCACTCGAGAAGTAGAACATGTACGGCGACGGGTTCGTCGTGCGGAGGACGCGGTACGTATCGAGGAGGCTTCCCTCAAAATCAGCTTCGAGCCGGTTGGAGAGAACGAGCTGGAAGAGGTCTCCCTCGTGGATATAATGTTTGACCTGCTCGACTTTCTCACAGTACGCTTTCTCATCGAAGAGCGGGCGGAACTCGGATTTCAGGTGGCCGGCTTTCGTCTCGGCCGGTTTTCCAAAGCGGATCAGCTCTTCCATTTTTTCGAGTTCCTGTACGGCTTTTACGTAATTTTCTTCGAGATTTTCGGTTTCGATATTAATCATCAGTACGATTTTCTGACGGTAATTATCATAGGCGATGACCTTATCGAACAGCATCAGGTCGACATCTTTGAAATGTTCCTGATCTTCTGCGTCCAGCTTTAAGGTCGGCTCGCTGTACTTGATGTAATCGTAAGAGAAGTATCCGACGAGGCCGCCGGTGAAGGTCGGCAGTGTCGCGATCTTCGGACTTTTATTTTTCTCAATCAGGGTTTTGATGACGGCTCCCGGATGGGCTGTCTTTGCGGTCAGCCGGATCTGTCCGGTCGGAAGCTGTTCTTTGCAGCTTTCTGGAATATCTTCTACTTTTTTCATCTCTGCCGCATCGGCGGTGATTGTCAGGTTTCCGTTGACACAGGTGAGTTCCAGCGACGGATCGTAGCCGAGGAAGGTGTATCTTCCCCACTGTTTTTTATCCTCCACGCTTTCGAGCATGTAGCAGTGGCTGCTGACGCCCTGCAGGACTTTCAGTGTTTCTACTGGTGTACGGATATCCGAATAAATTTCTCTGCTTACCGGGATTTTCCGAAAAGCTCCCGATGCGGCTGCTTTTGAAATTTCTTCTAACGTCATCTGTTTCATCTTGTTATCTCCTCTCCTTGTGTCTGCAAAGGCTGTCATCAACACTGGTCCTCAGAACCAATTTCTGATATACAAAAAACCGCCCCCGGCAAAGAATCACTTTGTTCTTTGCCAAGGGCGGGTATATTTTTATACTCGTGGTGCCACCTTGTTTTGCGATTGCTCACACGCTCTGCAGAATACGATCATATTCCTGGCAACTAACGTATGCCTGCACGTTACAGAATACTCAGACGGTTTCCCGCTTTTCCCTGTACCCTCCGTGGTCCATTTGCTGATCCGCTTTCTGTCCGGCTTCCACCTTCCCGGGCTCTCTGTGAGTGCGCTTCCAACGTTATCTCCACTTCATCGGTTTCAAAGTATTTATTTTTTCTTATGGGCCGTATTATAGTCCCATTCTTTTTTGCTGTCAAGTAATTTTTTTGCTCTTTTTGTTCAAAGTCCGGTATTTTTATGATATTCCCGTGTCCACGCCGCAAGAGCTTCGTCCAGATCGCGCGGGAGCTCGACCTGCATTGCCTCGGTGATCTGGCGGTCCATCTCCCGTTTCGTCTCGGCATCCACTTTCCGTTCGGTGCACATCTGCTCATAGGCATCCTGTCCTTTGCTCATGTAGACCGCAAACAGCCAGCTCTTTAACGATGCTTTCGTGTGCAGCTCTTCATTTGCTTTCTGAAAGCACGTAAGTGCTTCATTCATCTGGAACAGACTTGCGTAGGCACAGCCCATGTTGTTGTAAATACTTCCGGTGAACTGGCTTCCCATGTTGGTTTCGTTTTCCTCGGTATCTTTCAGCGTTTCCTGGTAAACCTGGATCGCATTGATATATTTTTCGTGGTCGACAAGGTAATCTCCCTTGATTTTTTTCCGCACAATCTCCGGCTGCTCCTCGAACCGTTTCAGGCGCTCATTCATCTCACGGAACTGATCGTGGGAAAGATAATTGATCTCCTTGAAGATCGGCAGGATAAACTCACCGATGTTCTTTTTCTCCTCCAGAAGGACGTAGAGACGCTGGTACAGTCTTCTTAAGTGGAGTTCTTCTTTCATCCACACCAGCAGCTGCTCGTTAATGATGGTCTCGTCCAGCAGATAGATGTTGTGGTACAGGTAATAGCACAGTTCCTCGATGGAATAAATATTTGTGCTGATGTTGGAAATATAATACGGATTTTTCGCCCGTTTGACCTGACATAAAATATAACCGCTCATCGTTTACACCTCCCCCATCGTCTCGTGCCAGGTTTTGTGGCTTGCCGGGAACATATCGCCAAAACCCAAATCCTCTGCGGTGATCTGACACGTAACCGGAGAATCATACTCCAGACGCAGACGGATCCGTGTTGTCTTCGGCGGCCGTTTGGGCAGCCCGTCCAGCTTCATGGTATAGCGGTTTCGTTTTCCGCTTTCCATGGAGCTCACAACAAATTCCAGCTCCTCCGTTCCGTCGAGGATCAGCTCACATTCTTTTTCTGCTTCATACCAGTTCACACCGGCTGCAATCAGCGCATAGTATGCCGGAGAACCATTGATCGTCATCTCCATGCCGATGTTGTAGCGCACGAGGTCATTTCCGAGGAAGAGATAGCCCTTTAAGCGGCGCTCCTCCACTTTTTCGCGCGCGGAAAAGCAGGCGCCCTGTGCAAACAGGTTCGTTCCGCCAAAGATTCTTCTCTGGTTTTTCTTTAACTGACGCAGAGAGTTGTCGGCCCAGGCAAGGTCGAACTCCTCGCTCACCAGAAATACGCTGGAATAAATTTCATTCCCCATCGCTTCTCCCATCAGATGGCAGAAATCGCGGTCGCGCTCCATCGGCTCGATCGAAAGTGCGGCTTTTGGCCCCCGTTTTACGTTCACAGTTGCCGGCTTCGTTTTACGGCTGATGGAAAGTTCAGAAAACGATGCTTCCTCATCTTTCAGGAAAAACAGACCGACTTTACGGCTCCAGAGCTCCGGCTTCTGGTTCAGCACATGGCAGTAAAAGCTCTCGTCATGCTCCTGCAGGTAGGCTCTGCCGCGCGGAAGTCCGATTATCTTGTATGCTTCACGCACATTTTCCACAAATGGACGGGTCAGATGGCCCGTGGTGATCATCATCGCCTGGATCTGCTGGTCCGGGCGCTCGATGCCGATCATCTTCAGTGCTTCGCGAAGGAACGTGCCAAGGACTTCTCCCGGCGTGTAATCCCGGTTTTCGATCTGGCAGATGCGGGATCCCATGCAGATCTCGTACAGATTGTCCAGCCAGATGCCGTTTTCCGCGTGAGCAGATTTTTCTGCATCCGGTCCTGTTTTCCACGTTTCCTCATTCCGTTTTTTGGCAATGGCGGTCGGAAATTCCACCGCCTCTTCTCCTTCTTTTACCGGGATGGAGACGGCCGTATGGGTTCCCCTGTCATAGCAGCAGAACTGGGAATATTTCTCTCCAAAATCAAATCCTAAAATTAAATTTTTCTGTTCCATGTCGTATCCTCCTGCTGCTTCTTTTCATCCACAAGTGCAAAACAGTTCCGAACCAGAGCCTCCTGCTGCAGATACTTTTGGAATGCTTCTTCTGCTTTTTCCGAATCTCCTGCCGCGCGCGCTGCTTTCATCTGATTCAGAAGCTGGTACCGCGTCTTTCCTGCTTTTGGTTCGCCGGTCATGGAGACGGTTTTCACCTCTGTTTTTCCCTCGCCCTGACGGTTCGTAAAGGTCAGGTAATACTCCATTTTCTCGCCGTAGAACAGCAGAAACTCTTTCACAAAAATGCCCTGATACATATTGCGCATCGGTTCGCTCTTCCATGTTTCTTCGGCGTTTGTCCGGTAATGAATCGTCACCTTTGCCTCCGCTCTCTGGCGCTCCTCGATGAACATGCGGTCGCCGATCTGGAAGCCTTCGGTCAGGTGCTCCGGCAGATCCTTGTAGAAGGCAAAGCGGAGTCCCTGTTTCGTAAACGCCAGAAGCAGGGTATGCGCCTCTTTTTCTTCCTCCTCAGAAAGCTGCGGCTTCGTGGAAAGATGTTTCAGCATCGCAAAACGGCAGATCTCGTCCAGCTCCCAGCCCTGTTTCCAGGCGCGGTCCAAGTAGTCAAACATCTGATCCGAAAGCGGTTTTCCGTCCATAAAATAGCCGATCGCAAGATACGTCAGGTATGCCAGAATGACATGCTCTTTTCCGCTCTGGCGGATGTAGCTCTCCAGCATTTCCTGCTCCCACTTCGGGTGGCTGCGCACAAAGACGGACCAGGTCAGAATGCGCTCCTCCAGCTTGTCGCTCTCCATCTGGAAGCCGCGGATTTTATCCCATAAACTGCACATATCCTCAATAGAACCGGTGAAATAATCTCTCAGATAGCACAATACAATTTCATCGTAAATGCCCTGTTTTACCACGTAGGATGCCAGATAGAGAAGCTCCTCGTCCTCTGTAAACTCTTTTTCCAGAATCATCGCATGCGCCAGACGGAAGAGACACGACACCGGGATCTTTTCGTAGCCGTACCGATCCGTCAGGGCAAAGGCGCGGCTGTAACAGCCGTAGCGTACCAGAAGCTCAATCGTAGAAATACGGTCCACCTTTGCGTAAGCGCTGTCCTCCAGCTCTGCAACAGCCGCCTCAGTCTCACGCTCATCCGGATGGGCAAGATAGTATTCCAGCAGTTTCTGACGCACTGTTTTCCGGTAAGCACTGGAAAATGCGCTCGTGCGCGCTGCCTGCTGATACCAGGCAAGATTTTCTGCGGTAAGCTGCATCTCCTCTTCCTGCTCCCCGCACAGGTGCAGCAGCAGACCCGGATTTTCAATGGCAAAACCGCCGCAGGCACAGGCAAGCTCTTCATCCGTAAATAATGGCTCTACGCGGCAGGTTTCTGTCACCGCATATCTTCTGCGCTGCTCATCTTCGAGAAGAATCCGCGCTTTTTTGCCGTACAGACGGATATAAGCACCCCGTTCCGTCATCGGATAGGACGTTTCGCCTGCCATCGCCGGATGGCAGACGATCACACGCGTGATTTTCGGATTTTCACACGTTACATGATGGGTAAACAGCACATTTGCGATCGCTTTTGCGCTGTCGGGATCTTCCGGTTTTTTCAGAAAAGTCCGGTACAGTGCGGCGTATTCGCGGTTCATGCGGCCTTTCTGGATCTGTCTTGCCGTGAAAACCTCCATCGCCGGGCGGTAGCTCTGGAATGTATGGCGGTCTTTTTCGCGGTTTTTAATCACGTTGGCGTAGATCAGCGCTTTCTTCTGGCCTGCCAGTGTGTTGCTGTAGGAGAAATACATCCGGATGACCTGCGGAAGGACCTCGTCGAACGACGCATCCATCGTTTCGATATAGTACTCGTACAGGCGCGTGATGCGGATGTTCCGCTCCACGGCTTTTGCATACCACGGGAAATATTCCTTCCGCACCGGGCGGCCCTTCATCACCAGTTTGCAGATGGCTTCGAGCACTTCATCGGATGGAAAACGCTCATAGCCCGCAGTCAGAATCTGATAGACATTCTCATCGAACGTTTTCATCGTCTCTGTAAGATAAGCGGCCCGTTTTAACAGTTCCCCGCTTAAAATGCCTTCTTTCTGCGCAAATTTCAGCACCTGAACGGTGAACGGCGAAATCCGGCGGAGCTGTCCCTCCTGGCGGAGATAGAGCTGTGCCGCATCCAGATACAGAAGCGGGCTCTTGCACCCGCACTCATAGCAAAGTTCCATCGCGTAGAGCTGACGGGTCAGCGACTGCTGCCAGGAATCGTCGGCATCAATGGCAAGCTTTAACAGAAAATAGCTTGCACTCTCCTGCCGCATCAGTGTTCCAAGGCGTGATACCAGCTCGGTATGGCCCACTTCCATTTTCAGCTTCCATGCCAGATACAGATACGCTCCTTTTTTCTCCGCGGTGTCCAGCAGTTCCTGATGCTCTTTTACGTAAGAAAGCGTTTCTCTTGCTTTTCCGGTTTCCTCATGGCTCTCGTACAGCCATGCTTTTCCCAGCGTCACCCACGCCATGTCTCCGCCGGCTTTTTCGAACTGCTCGATGGCCTCCCAGGTGTCCTGATACCAGGTACGGTAGTCGCGTTTATGGACTGCCAGATCGAGATAGCCGCGCGCGATGGCAGTTATCTGACGGTCGCGCTCCGTATTTTTCCTGCTGGTCACATGTTTTTCGCTGTTTGTCACTTCCAGTTCAAAGCGAAGCTCCTGTTTTCCCTGACGCACCGTAATTCTGCCGTAATGGCGGCCGTTTCCGATTTTCTCCTGATGGATAATGTATTCCACACCGTAGACGCTTCCGATGAAATCTTCTGAAGTGACGACTTTCTTTTCCACTTCCAGAAAGTCTCCCTGCACCTCGATTTCAATGCGGACGTAGCCCCAGGTATTTTTATACAGATACAGTGTTTCCTTGCGCGGCTGGTCCACGGTAAGCACAGTTTTCTCCGGCTGTTCCGCCGAAAGCATCACCGGCTCTTTCTGACCGAGGGCAACCAGAAATTCCTCCAGATGCTGAAATGTCACCGGCTTGTGGGACAGTCCCTGATAAAGTGCCATCTGCTCCGGTGCCTCTTTCTGAAGAAGACGTGCAAACTCTTTTTTTACAAAGAAGCGGTACGCTGCGCCGAAATCATGGCTTGCCAGATGCACAAAATCTGCCAGGGAATGAATCTCCTGTCCGGAAATGTTCATTGTCTTTCCTGCAATCGAGACGTGTACCCGCACGCAGCGTTCCTCCAGATTGCTGCTGACGGTGATGTTTCCACAGATTTCATCGCCTGCTTTTAATCCGCTGGTATCCACGCCGTACTCAATCGTACTCGCCGTTCCCTGGAACTGATTTTTCGCCAGAACGATTCTCTGATGATCTGTGGTCACAATTCCTTTTACTCTTCTCCCGTCTTCCGCTCCGATATTCAGCTCTCCGCGGAAATTCTGCCCCTCGTCCAGCGTCAGGGCCACCTCCGTCTCGGACAGCAGCAGATGGGGAACCTCATATTCAAATCTGCCGTTCAGCAGTTGTTCCAATCTTCTTCTCAATGTTTTTCACCTTATTTTATCTAAATCGTTTTCGTTCTTTTCCACAACGTCTGATTATACCCCAAGACGCACGGGATTGCAACGGAAAGGGGACGCTCCTTTTAATAGTCGAACAGCGAAAACTGGTTGCTTTCGGGCAGATCTCCGAAGACACCGAGGTCCGCCATAAAGTCGATAATCGTCTTGCTGACCTTGGTGCGGTCGCGGAAATCATCTTTCGAGAGGAATTTTCCGTTTCGTGCCGCAAGGACAACGGCGTCGGCCGCCTTGTCGCCCAGACCCTCGATCGAGTCGAGCGCCGGCATCAGATGTTTGTCATCGTAGACCTGGAAGCGGTGCGCCTGTGCCTTATAGAGGTCCACCGGCACGAAATCGAAGCCGCGGGCGTACATTTCCTGGACAATCTTCATATCCTTGACGGTTGCCTGCTCCTTCTGAGTCAGCGTGTCTTTCCGTTTTTCGTAATCTTTCATATAATATTCCAGCCGGTCGCGTCCCATGCACATGAGCTCGTAGGAAAATGCGGACGCACGAATGGAGAAGTACGCCGCATAGTACGCCAGCGGATAGAAAATTTTATAGTAAGCGATGCGGTACGCCATCATGACGTACGCCGCCGCGTGGGCTTTCGGGAACATGTACTTGATCTTTTTACATGACCAGATGTACCAGTCCGGCACGTCATGTGCCTTCATCTCCTCTTCCCACTCCGGTTTTAAGCCCTTTCCTTTTCGCACACTCTCCATGATCGTAAAGGAAAGCTCACTTTCGAGTCCCTTGTCGATCAGGTAGATCATGATATCGTCTCGGGTACAGATGGCGGTGGAAATCGTCGCCTTGCCCTCCTCGATCAATGTCTGCGCATTGCCGAGCCATACGTCGGTTCCGTGCGACAGACCAGAGATACGGATCAGGTCAGAGAACGACTGCGGCTTCGTGTCCAGAAGCATCTGGATAACGAAATCGGTACCGAACTCCGGCACGCCAAGACATCCAAGCGGGCAGCCGCCGATGTCCTCCGGCTTGATGCCGAGCGCCTCGGTGCTCTTGAACAGCGACATGACCTCCGGGTTATCGAGCGGAATCGTCTGCGCATCAAGGTGCGTGATATCCTCGAGCATACGGATCATGGTCGGATCATCGTGTCCGAGAATGTCGAGCTTTAAGAGGTTGGCATCAATGGAGTGGTAATCGAAATGGGTCGTAATGATGTCGGTTGTCATATCGTTCGCCGGATGCTGCACCGGGGTGAAGGAGTTGATATCCTCACCGAACGGCAGAACGATGATACCGCCCGGGTGCTGGCCGGTGGTACGGCGGATGCCGGTGCATCCTTCCACGATACGGTCGATCTCGCAGTTCCGTTTGTGCTGGCCGCGCTCTTCGTAATAGTTCTTCACGTAACCGAACGCTGTTTTATCCGCCAGCGTACCGATGGTTCCCGCACGGAACGTCTGACCGGCGCCGAAAATAACCTCTGTGTATTTGTGCGCCTTACTCTGGTAATCACCGGAGAAGTTCAGGTCGATATCCGGCTCTTTGTTTCCCTTGAATCCAAGGAACGTCTCGAACGGGATATCAAATCCCGCTTTTTTCAGCGGCTTGCCGCAGTTCGGGCAGACGGCGTCCGGCATATCGCATCCGGCGCGCCCGACGTACTCTTTGACGCGCGGTGAATCGAACTCGCTGTAATGGCACGACTCGCAGTAGTAATGCGGGCTCAACGGGTTTACCTCCGTGATTCCCGCCATCGTCGCAACGAACGAGGAACCGACGGAACCACGCGATCCTACGAGGTAGCCGTCCTCGTTCGACTTCCACACTAGTTTCTGTGCGATGATGTACATAACGGCGTATCCGTTGGAAATAATGGAGTTCAGCTCCCGTTCGAGGCGCGCGGAAACGATCTCCGGCAGCTCCTCGCCGTAGATTTCATGCGCGCGGTCGTAACAGATTCTCCGCAGTGTCTTGTCGGAATCCTCGATGACCGGCGGGAATTTTCCGGCACGGATCGGGGAGATTTTCTCGACAAGGTCGGAGATTTTGCGCGGATTGGTGATGACGACCTCCTCCGCTTTCTCACTTCCGAGATACGAAAACTCTTCAAGCATCTCCTCGGTGGTGCGCAGGAACAGCGGTGCCTGCTCATCCGCGTCGTCAAAACCTTTTCCGGTCATGATGATGCGGCGGTAGATCTCGTCCTGCGGATCCATGAAGTGGACGTCGCACGTTGCCACAACAGGCTTATGGAACTGCTCGCCAAGTTTGACGATGCGCCTGTTGATCTCCTTTAAATCCTCCTCGCTCTCTACGGCAGAAACGTCCTCTTTTTTGATCATGAACGCGTTGTTGCCGATCGGCTGGATTTCCAGATAATCGTAGAAGTCCACGAGACGCGCAATCGCCGCATCCGGTTCACCTCGCAGGATTGCCTGGTAGAGTTCGCCCGCCTCGCAGGCAGATCCAATCATCAGACCGTCCTGGTATTTCAGGTAGACGCTCTTTGGCAGCTTCGGCCGGCGGTTGTAGTATTTCAGGTGGGATTCCGACACGAGGCGGTACAGATTGACACGTCCCGTCTCGTTCTTTGCCAGAATGATCGCATGGTACGATGGAAGCTTGCGCACAGCCTCCTCCGATACTTTTCCCTGCGCATTCAGGTCATCCAGAGTCAGAATATTGCGCTCCTCCAGCATTTTTACGAATTTCACGAAAATTTCCGCCGTACAGCCGGCATCGTCCACCGCACGGTGATGGTTTTCCAACGATACGCCGACCGCCTTCGCAACGGTATCCAGCTTGAAACGGTTCAGGCCCGGCAGCAGGAAACGCGCCATGGCGACGGTGTCCGCCGTTGTAAATTCCCGCTCGATCCCCTGCAGGACGCAGTTGTGCTCGATAAAGCTCATATCAAACGAAGCATTGTGGGCAACCATAACGGCTCCCTCACTGAACTCCAGGAATTTCGGCAGCACCGTTTCGATGTCCGGCGCGTCAAGAACCATGTTGTCGTTGATGCCGGTCAGGTTCTCAATCCGGAACGGGATCGGGACTTTCGGGTTAACGAAAGTGGAAAACTTATCGACAATCGCTCCGTTTTCCACACGGACGGCGCCGATCTCGATGATTTTGTTGACAACCGGGGAAAATCCCGTCGTCTCGATATCAAACACAACGTAGCTTCCGTGGATGTCCTGTCCTTTGCTGTTGACAACGATATCTTTCAAGTCGTCGACGAGATAAGCCTCCATGCCGTAGATGACCTTGAACGGAGCCGAAACTTTTTTCAGCTCATCTTTTGTCGCATCCGGGTGCTCTGCCTGGTATTTTTTCCGGTAAGCGCCGTCGATCGCCTCGATCGCATGGTTTGCCTCCGGGAAGGACTGCACCACGCCGTGATCGGTGATCGCGATCGCCGGATGGCCCCACTCGTAGGCACGCTGTACCAGACGGGCAGCATCGGTGACACCGTCCATATCGCTCATCTTTGTATGGCAGTGCAGCTCCACACGCTTCACCGGACTCGTATCCTGACGGCCGGTACGGAAATCGGTGATCTTTTTGATGCCCCAGACAGACATAACCGTCAGATCGTGGTCGAACGCATCGACGGTCGTTTTTCCTTTTACTTTAATGAATGCGCCTTTTTTGATCGCATCCTTTAATTCCGGCACTTCCGCGTTCTGGACGAAAATCTTGACGCCGATGGTATCCGTAAAGTCGGTGATCGTGAACATGAAAATCGTACGCTCATTCCGGATCTCGCGCATATCCACACTCTGGACTCTTCCTCGAATGACAACATCACCGATCTCATCGCCGATTTTCAGAATCTCCACGCTCTCATCCTCGAAATCTCTTCCGTACAGCACATCCGGATTGGAGGATTTGCGCGGTTGATTGTCCGCATTCCGGCTGAAACTGCCCTTGCCTTTCTTGAAGGAACCGCGTCCGCCGCCGGAAAAACCTTTTCCCCTTCCGCCGTCTGCTGCTTTTTCTTTTTCGCCTCGCCGCCCTTGGCTGCTGCGGCTGCTTTTGGCTGTTCGCCTGCTGCTTCCGCCTGCTCTTCCATCCGGTTCTGCTCTTTTTCGCCGAGCATCTCACCGTAATGGGTATGCGCCAGAACGTGGCGCACTTCCTCCCGGATGCGGAGCTCGGAATTTCTCATGGCGCGGCTCTCGCCCTCCGGCTTTCTCATCTCGGTTTCCACGATCAGGTCGAAGCCGCACCGCTCACAGAAGATTTTCTCGAGAATGTGGACCAGCTCCTCCTCGCGCTCCTTTGCCACAACGGAATCCACGAGCACCAGGTGCATTTTGTTCGTCTCCGGGAAGGTAATCTCGGCAGTCGAAAACAGATGATTCAGAAAGACACTGTGGTTTTTCAGCTCGAGCAGGATACTCGGACGGTACACCTCCAGAAAGTTTTCCGGCGTATACTGGCGCGACAGATAGAACCGCTCAATAATCTTCACGCGCAGCGGCACGTTGGAAAAGAGCTGCTCCTCGATCTGGCGCTCCAGCTGATAAATATATTTTTTGTGAATCCACTGATGGCTGACCACATAGATCCGCAGCAGATCTTTTTTCTTATTGATCGATACCCGCGAAACCTCCACGGTATCGAGAAGCTCTGCCATGCCCCCTTCGATTCTCAAATCCGGAAATACTTCCTGAAACTGTTTTTCCATTCCTATTCCTGCTTTCTTTTTTACTTGCCCCAGTGATCCAGCTCGTCCTTTAAGACGGACAGCAGCTCGCTCTCCGGTACTTTTTTCACGATTTCACCTTTTTTAATTAAAATGCCGACGCCTTTTCCGCCTGCAACACCAAGATCCGCCTCTTTTGCCTCGCCCGGTCCGTTGACCACGCAGCCCATGACGGCAACCTTGATATCAAGATCGTAGCCCTGCACCAGTGTTTCCACCTGGTTTGCCAATCCGATCAGGTCAATCTGGGTCCGTCCGCAGGTCGGACACGATACGACCTCAATGCCGCCTTTTCGAAGTCCCAGGGTCTTTAAGATCCGTTTTGCGGATTTGATTTCCTCGAGCGGATCGCCGGTCAGGGAAACACGGATCGTATCTCCGATGCCCTGATATAAAATAATACCGAGCCCCACTGCCGATTTGATGTTGCCGGAATACAGCGTTCCTGCCTCCGTAATGCCGACATGAAGCGGATGATCCGTCTGGTTCGTGATCAGCTCATGCGCTTTTGCACACATCATCACATCAGACGATTTGATACTGATGACGAGATTGTCATAGCCCATCTCCTCAATGATCCGCACTTTGTCGAGCGCGCTCTCCACCAGGCCCTCTGCCGTTACGCCGTTGTATTTTTCCACCAGCTCTTTTTCGAGTGAACCGCTGTTGACGCCGACGCGGATCGGAATCTGGCGTTCTTTTGCTGCATCTACAACCGCCTGGATCCGGTCGCGGCTGCCGATGTTGCCCGGGTTGATGCGGATTTTATCGGCTCCGTTTTCGATCGCGGCGATCGCCAATCGATAGTCAAAATGAATATCTGCTACAAGCGGAATCGAGATCTGCTTTTTGATCTCGGACAGCGCCCTGGCTGCCTCCATGGTCGGGACGGCGCATCGGATAATGTCACATCCGGCTTCCGTGAGCGCCTGGATCTGCTTTACGGTTGCCTCCACATCTTCTGTTTTGGTATTCGTCATGGACTGGATCAGAATCGGATTTCCGCCTCCGATGACCCGGTCGCCGATTTTCACAACTCGTGTATTTGCTCTGCTCATTGTCTTTCCTCCATTTATTTTCTCCGTGATGGCATAAAAATCTTATTTTATTATAAGACAATTTTTTCTCTGGCACAACCGTCTTTTCTCTTGCAATTTTTTCCCAAATTTTCTATAATGCTAGGAGTGATTTTTTTTGATTCAACTGGAAAGGAAGACATACAAACGATGAAAAAGATGATCCTCGTAACCTCGCCGCCGGCGTGCGGAAAGACATACATTTCAAAACAGCTCGCCAAGGAGCTGAAACACGTTGTTTATCTCGACAAGGACACGGTCATTCCGCTGTCGAACCGCGTTTTCAAAGCGGGCGGACAGGAAATCAACCGCAGTTCTGATTTCTTCGAGGAGAATATCCGCGATTATGAATATGAAGTAACGGTCAATTTCGGACTGGAAGCACTCGAGTATGACGATATTGTGCTGATCAACGCACCATTCACACGCGAAGTGCATGATGAGAAGTTCCTGAAAAACTTCTCCAAAAAGCTCGCTGACCATGGGGCAAAGCTTGTTGTGATCTGGGTTGTCACAAAACCGGAGATCTGCCACCAGCGCATGATCGACCGCAACTCCGTGCGCGATACGTGGAAGCTGGAGCACTGGGATGAATATGTGAAAACGATCGACTACTCCATCCCGGAAGCACTGAAGAAAATGAGCAGCTGCCTCGATCTGATGCTGTTCTACAATTCTTCGGATGAAGAATATCAGAAATCCATGGAGATGGTTATCTCCCGTCTCGAAGACGAATAACGACTAAACGAAAAAAGAGAATTTTGCCGGACCTCATTTTTACAGTCTGCAAAATTCTCTTTTTATTTATAGAAACTATTTTCACATCCGATACAAAAGATAATCCGCCGCTGCCGCCCACAGCACCCAGGAAACGCAGAGAACTGCGAACACACTCTTATATCCGAGCACGGCAAAGTGGACGCGCCATTTTTCCTTCTGCGTGAATTTCTCCGGGTTTTTGCCTTTTACCATCAGCATTCCGGCGATCACGAACATGCCGAGGGCCGCGATCAGCAGCAGGCCGTCTTTCGCCGCCTCAAGGGCAGCGCGGAACGTGAATCCCCCAAAGAGGAATCCTCCCAGCAGCAGCACAGCTGCCGCAGCGCCGCCGGAGAGCAGGCCGATTGTAAATGCTTTGCCGAGATCACGGCAGATGTTCTTTATCTTTTCCATGTTTTATAATTCCTTATTTTCTTCTAACGCATCGCAGAAATGACATGCCACAAAGTGATTGTTTCCCACGTCTTTTAATTCCGGCATCTGCTGTCGGCAGATGTCTTTTGCGTACTTGCATCTTCCCTGGAATTTGCAGCCCGGCTTCGTGTTGATCGGGCTCGGCACCTCGCCTTCGAGGCGGATTTTTTTGCGGTCGCGCTCTGCCTCTACTTTCGGGTCCGGAATCGGAATCGCGGAGAGCAGTGCCTGTGTGTACGGATGGCGCGGATTCGCATACAGCTCCTCGGATGTTGTCAGCTCAACGAGTGTCCCAAGATACAGAACCGCCACACGATCGGAAATATGTTTGACCATCGACAGATCATGCGCAACGAAAAGATAGGTCAGACCCATCTTCTTCTGTAAGTCCACAAGCAGGTTGACGATCTGCGCCTGAATCGAAACATCGAGTGCGGAGATCGGCTCATCGAGAACGATGAACTCCGGCTGCACGGCAAGCGCACGCGCAATACCGATTCGCTGGCGCTGTCCGCCGGAAAATTCGTGCACGAAACGGTTCGCATGCTCGCGGTTCAGTCCGACCAGCTCCAGATATTTGTAGATCATCTCCTGGCGCTCTTTTTTATTCTTCGCCAGATGATGGATATCGATTCCCTCGCCGATGATATCGGCAACTGTCATACGTGGGTCGAGCGATCCATACGGATCCTGGAAGACCATCTGCACCTGTTTTTTTGAAGGCAAACCGCTCTTTTCCGTTTAACGCATGGACATCGGTTCCCTTGTAGAGCACCTGTCCGTCGGTCTTGTCATACAGACCGATGCAGGTACGGCCGCACGTCGTCTTTCCACATCCGGATTCACCAACCATTCCAAGTGTTTCACCTTTGTAGATGTCGAAGGAGACATCATCCACGGCCTTTAAGGTCGCACGGTTTCCGACCTGAAAATATTTTTTCAGATGGGAAACGGAAAAAAGCACTTCTTTTTCGTTATTTTCCATTACAGTTCTTCTCCTTCCAGATCTGGCATTTCTACTTTCGGTGCCATCGGGTGATGGAGCCAGCAGGCAGCCTTATGCTCGCCGCCGAATTCCGTTGCCTCCGGCATCTCTTCCTTGCAGATCGGCATACAGTAGCTGCACCGCGTGCAGAACGGACATCCGACCGGCGGGTTTAAAAGATCCGGCGGAGTTCCCGGAATTGTCGCGAGTTCCTGCTTGTTTTTCAGATCCAGACGCGGTACGGAACGGATCAGCGCCCAGGTGTATGGGTGACGCGGACGATAGAAAATGTCCTCACACGTTCCGCTCTCCACGATAATGCCGGAATACATAACAGCAATCTTCTGTGCGATATTTGCCACAACACCGAGATCATGTGTGATCATGATGACGGACGTCTGATTTTTCTTCTGCAGATTTTTGATAATATCGAGAATCTGTCCCTGAATCGTCACATCGAGCGCGGTCGTCGGCTCGTCACAGATCAGAATTTTCGGATCACAGGCAAATGCAATCGCGATCATAACACGCTGACGCATACCGCCGGAAAATTCGTGCGGATACTGTCTGACACGTTTTTCCGGCTCCGGGATGCCGACCATGCGCAGCATCTCGACAGCCTCCTTTTCCGCTTCCTGTTTTGTCATGTTTTTGTGACCCATCAGATTTTCCATAATCTGTTTTCCGACACGCATCGTCGGGTTTAAGGAAGCCAGCGCATCCTGGAAAATGATTGCACACTCGCCGCCTTTGTAATGCTGCCACTGTTTTTTGTTGTATTTCAGAATATTCTCTCCATGATAGAGAATTTCACTGTTCTCTTTAATCTCACCCTGCGGCGCCTTGATGAGGCCCATGATGGATTTCGCCGTTACAGATTTTCCGCAGCCGGATTCGCCCACAATTGCGAGCGCCTGACCTTTCTCGAGAGAAAACTGTACACCGCGGACTGCCTTTACTTCACCGGCATAGGTGTGATAAGAGACTCTTAAGTTTTTTACTTCCAGAATCGGATTGTTTTGTTCGTTCATATCGTTATCTCCCACTTATTACTGGCGAAGTCTCGGATCCAGGGCATCGCGCAGGCCGTCTCCCAGAAGGTTGAATGCCATAACGATGATACAGAGCACGAGACATGGGAACAGAAGCTGTGACGGATAGAAATCCATGTTCTGCTGTCCCATCGAAATCAGGACACCAAGGCTGATCGATGGTGCCTTGAGGCCGATGCCGAGGAAGCTAAGACCTGCCTCCGTAAAAATAAACATCGGGATTGCCGTCGCCGTATCCAGAATCAGGATACCCAGCATATTCGGTACATAGTGTTTTAAGATGATGCGGAGCGGTTTTGCACCGAGCACCTCCGCCGCGTAAACGTATTCCGTCTCACGGAGCTGTTTGATCATACCGCGCACCTGACGTGCCGTGTTACACCATGCGGTGACGCTAAGAGCGACCAGGAGTGCAAACAGGTTATTTCCAAGGATCATCATGATCAGAATCGTAAGAAGCAGAGACGGAATCGAGTTGATAACCTCGATGATCCGCATCAGAACCTCATCGACCCAGCCGCCGAAATGTGCCATCAGCGCGCCATACACCGTTCCAATGATGAGTTTGATTGCCGTTGCGACGATCGCGATGATCAGTGATGCCCGTGCGCCGACCCAGACTCTTGAGAAGAGGTCACGTCCCAGGTTGTCGGTTCCAAACCAGTATTTTGACGATACGCCCTGGTTTTTCTCGGCGATATTCATGGATACATAATCATATCCTTTGATATGCGGTCCGATGATGACCATGACAAGCAGAATGCCGAGCACAACAAGAGATCCCATTGCGATCGGATTTTTGCGGAGCCGTCTCCAGGCGTCCTGCCAGTAGGAAATGGTCGGGCGGTCAATCCGGTTCGCATCTTCCTCGGTGTATCCTATTACTTTAAATTTTTCCGGTGTTAATGCTGCCATAATATCCTCCTTATCTGCTCTTTCCTGTCAGACTGATTCTCGGGTCAACGACCACGTACAGCAGGTCCGTGATAAAGAGAACACCGATGTAAAGTGCTGCGATAATAACCGTCTCTCCCATGATAATGGAAAGATCCTGGTTATTGACCGCCGTCACATAATACTGTCCGATTCCCGGGATGGAAAAGATACTCTCGATGAAGAAGGAGCCTGTGATACACATGGCAACCGACATCGGAAGCTGTGTGATAACCGGGATAAACGAGTTCCGAAGGATATGGCGGCGGATAATCTGTCCGCGGCTTAAGCCCTTCGATTCAGCAGTCAGCACGTAATCCTGATTGATCACATCGAGCATCGAGGTTTTCAGCAGACGCGCATACGTTGCAATATAAGAAAAGCATCCTGTCAGGGTCGGAAGAATCGTGTATTCCCATCCTCCGAACCACAGATCCTTTCCCGCAGGCCAGCCGATCGTCGGCAGAACCTTCAGGTTACCTGCGAAAATTTTCTGAAGCATCAGACCAAAGATCAGGTTCGGAATGGAAATCAAGAGGACCGACAGGGCGATCACCATATAGTCCCAGAAGCTTCCCCTCCTCATTGCCGCAAGAATTCCAAGCAACAGACCGATCGTGATACCGACCAGCACCTGCTGGATACCAAGGCGGGCGGATACCGGAAGACGGTCATGAATCAGCTTCTGTACCGTCTGTCCCGCATAGACAACAGATTCCCCGAACTCTCCCTTGCAGATTTCCTTCATTGTGATCACATAGCGCTCCATCATCGGCTTGTCGAGGCCGTAGCGCTTATAGAGGTTTTCCTTTACGGTCGGCGAGAGCTTGCTCGCACGCTCCGTCAGCGGATCTCCCGGAACCGCTTCCAGAAGGAAAAACGTGGCCGTTGCAATCAGAAACAGTGTGATCAGCATTTCTGCAAAACGGCGCAGTAAATATTTTGGCATAAAAATCCTCTCCCTGTCCGGTCTTTTCCGACCGGAATTTTATTATGATAGCGAAAGAAGAGCCTATTGTTTCATAAGCCCTTCTTCCCTCATTTCTTCTGTTTTGCTGCTTTTTTATTTCTGTACAGATGCTCTGTAAAGCTCCTGGCTTGCGCCGAAGGAGGATGTGTAGAAATCTTTTACCCAGTTCTGATAATAGTAATGTTTATCAGAGTAGTACAGCGGTGCAACACCACAATCCTGTGCAACCAGCAGATCTTCCAGCTTCTGGTAAATCTCAAGGCGTTTTGCGTTGTCGTTCTCTCCGGTCAGAGAATCGATCAGGCTGTCGTACTCGCTGTTGCTATAGAGGCCGTAGGAATCATAAACGCCTGTCTTCATGACGTTCAGGAAATCCAGCGGATCGTTGTAATCGCTGAACCATCCGCCTACAAAGATATCGTAGTTCTTGTTATCGCGCTCGTTTGCAAACATCTGGTAATCGCCAACGGTGTTCAGCTCTACCTTTACGCCCAGATTCTGAGAAATGGACTGCTGCAGGTACTCTCTCTCGAGCTGATTCTCGGTAGCAGAACCCTGGGACAGCAGTGTAATGGTGATGTCTTCCGGTTTGTCGGTGATACCAAGCTCATCAAGGCCTTTCTGGAACAGTGCTTTTAACTTGTCTGCATCTCCTGCATACTGCTCATATTCCTTTTTCATCGTCTCCGACGCCTGCTTGCGGTAGGAAGTTCCGTCGAGCGTGATCGCCGGGGAAACGAAACCGTAAGCTGCGGTGTATCTTCCGTAAACAGCTGATACCATCTCCTCACGGTTGATGGAGTAGGAAATTGCCTTGCGGATGTTTACGTTTTTCATCAGACCGGATTTTCCGCCCTCAGACTGCTCGTAGCACAGAACCATAGTTCCCGGGTACTCGGTGGTCATGGTCTGCATATTGCCTGCTTCTACTTCTTTGTCATATTTTGCAATGTAATCGCCTGCTGCATCGAAAACGTCCAGCTGTCCGTTATCGAACATGGTTGCTGCTGTTGCGTTCTCTGCTACACAGTACCAGTTTACCTGATTCAGTTTTACGTTGTCCTTATCCCAGTACTGGTCATTTTTCACCCATGTCATGGAGTTATCTTCTACCAGGTTGGTCATGGCAAACGGTCCGTTGTAGACACATTTTGTCCAGTCTTTTCCCCACTGGTCTCCGGCTGCCTCTGCGACATCCTGACGGGTCGGGTAAAGCGGAGTTGCTACCAGCTTGGACTGGAAGGTCGGATCCGCTACCTTTAAGGTAACCTCGAAGGTGTAATCGTCAACTGCTTTGATTCCGATCTCATCGGCAGAACCCTGTCCGTTATAATACTCCTCTGCTCCTACTACGTTGAACAGGAAGAAAGAATAGGAATAGCCGTATTCCGGATTTAACAGACGTTTCCATCCGTACTCATAATCTGCTGCGGTAACCGGCTGTCCGTCGGACCATTTTGCATCCTTTCTCAGATGGAAGGTATAAACCAGTCCGTCGTCGGATACGTCCATGGATTCTGCACCGGCGTACTCGAAACGGTCTCCGTTCTCATCTGCTACGTCACGCATCAGTCCTTCGTAGCACTCTGCCATCATCCAGCGCCATCCCATATCCTGTACATCGAAGTTGTTTCCAAAGGATACCGCGCGAAGATTGATCTGTCCGTCCACTTCACCTGCAGTCTCCGGTGCTGCTGAATCCGCTGCTCCAGTACTGGTTGATGCCGCTGTAGCATTGTCAGCAGTTGCTACCTGTGCCTCTCCGCTGCTTCCGCATCCGGCCAGAAGACCGGCTGCCATGCATCCTGCCAAAAGCAGAGAAACGACTTTGTTTCTTTTTCTCATTGGTGTTCCTCCTTTGTTTTCCGCAGACCCTCCCCGGCTGATCCGGCTATGTCTGCACACGGGCCATTGTTTTTCATATAATTATCCTGAATTTTTTCTCTTATTCGGACAATAGCACGAAATAATACCTTGTTTTTTCAATCTTTTCACGTGATTTTAGCCCAACTTTTATCAGAATATCGAAAAATTATCTTTTTTGTCAATCTTTTTTTCCACTACATTTTTGATTTTTTT
>ENA-OQKR01000173-OQKR01000173.1-human-gut-metagenome-genome-assembly--contig:-NODE-173-length-27725-cov-3.350533_pt1 | contig 27725 bp, 23 predicted proteins | sample MGYA00242803_ERZ504806 | MGnify/ENA primary metagenome ERZ504806 (study PRJEB26092, sample SAMD00036399) | human gut metagenome | host: Homo sapiens | study: EMG produced TPA metagenomics assembly of...
TCGAATGAGCGCAACATGGGGACAATCGTGTCCAGGGAAGGGGCGAAGTCTACCAGCTTCCCGATGTTGATGTTGTGCAGCCGGAAGTCGAAACCGGCAAATCCCTCTTCCGGAGATTTTGCCTGATAGACGAGGGTGGTGTTCATGTCCGAACCCATGCCTTTCATGCTGAGCTGCTTTAGGTAGACGGACTGGTTGCGGATGTCCACAGCTCCGCGGACATTGTTGAACGTGACTTTCTCGTAATAGACTTTCCTGAAATCGGTCTGCAGTTCAAAATCCAGGTTCTTGGGGATGACGAACAGCTTTACTTCGGTGGAGACCGTATCGCTTTCCGCAGCCAGTGTATCCGACGGGAGCGATATCGACCGTATCAACTGGTTGCAGTCCAACTGTTCGGACGATACGTCCAATTTGGCGCGCAGAAGCTTGTGATGCCGCATGGCGCCGTACAGGTCGTGAATTGAACCGGTAGCGGTGATATCGGATTTGCCGATGCGCATGGTGGCATTGCGCAGGGTGATGACGCGGTCGTTTACCGTGACGGAAGTTTTCTGCACCTGTATGGGAAGCGCACATTCCGGGGTGCGGAACGCCATGCGGTGGAAACCGATGATGCCTTTGGGTATCCACAGCGAATCGCGTACTTTTTCGGCTGTTATTCCGATGCCTGCTTTGTCCATTCCCAGGCGGGTGTCGCCCATGCGGCAGAACAGTGTGTCCACTTCCAGTGTAAGCCCTATCTGCGGATTGGCAGGGTTGTGTTCTCCGGGTTGCAGCTTGAGGCGGGCGGATGATTTTCCGCAAAAGAGGTCGAGCGAATCCGCTAGGGATATTCTCAACTTGTTCATCTCTATCTTGCATTCCGTCTTGGCAGGGCGCAGCGTGTCTTGGGTAGGATAGGTTCTGATTGCCGCCGTAAAGCTTTCCGTGGCTGAGTTCAGGGCAGGTGAGCGGAGCGTCATATCCTTGATTTCAACACGCCCTCCGAGCCATTCGTTGCCGGCAAAGTCCAGCGTAGCGTTGCTTGTGAACTCGAAATTCTTTTGGGTATGGCGTAGCACGAGTTTGTCCGTTCTGATTTTGCCTTGCATCTTTACCCGTCCCCAATCCTGTTTCTTGAGGGTGGACAGGCGGCAACGCAGTTTCAGGTCGGCATTCATCTTTCCATCCATGCCGATGCCTTCCTGAAGAGGGAAAATCTGCGCCAGCGTATTCAGGTCGACGGTGGAGCGGGTATGAAAGGTGATGTCCGGGTCGGTGAGCAGGTTGTCCACTTTCATATCGGCCAATATGTCGGTGTCGGCGCCTTTGAACTGGAAGATTTTCAGGTTCAGGCAAGAGGGGGTATTCCGCATGAGGTCTATCCGGGCGGAAAAGTCGGCGTTTACCTTGTCTATGCCGTAAGGCAGCCCGGCGTATCTGGCGAAAGCATCTTTTATCCTGATGTCCAGCGTGGCGAAGGGGCATCTTCTGCTTGCCGTACATGCCTTTCAGTGTGCCGATGAAACTTACTTCTCCTCCTGCCGATACTTCCGCCTTTTTCAGGATGCTCTCCGGAATCATGTGCAGTACGGTTTCCAGTGAGGGGGTGTGCAGCCCGTATTGCAAATCGACGTCGAGCGCTTGGGCTGCGGTGTCGCGGCGCACGGTTCCTTTTACTCCCAATTTCGTACCGTTGATGTCAATCATGGCATCGTGCAGGAGCAGGGAGTGCCGGGCGGTATTCAGTTCAAGGTCGGTGCGCAGGTGGGTGGCGATGCGGTTTGCCAACAACTGCCCGTCTTGCCAGAGAGAAGGTTCTGTTGCGGAAATCTACTGCCAGCATGGAATGGCCTTTCTTCATATTGGCTTTCAGGGTAAGGTTTGTGTCCCATAGGTTGGCGAAAATGCGTGTGTCGCGGTCGTCCATGGTTACCGTGGCGTGCTGGATGGAAATTTGCCGGATGTCGAGCTCGCTGATGTTCATGGCGTCTCCGGCAGGTGAAGAGGCGGACTGTACCGTATCCGGAACGGTGATGTCCCAGTTGGCAATGCCGTCTTGTTTTTATAGGCGTAGATATCGGCATGTTCCAGTGCCAGGCGGTGGATGCTGATTTTCTGTTGCCGCAGGTAGTCCATGGGGTTGACCACCGCTACCGCCTTTTTGAATGATACCAGGGTGTCGGTCCGTTGCCACAGCGTGTCGCGGATGGCTTTGGAAACCAGGGTTCCGTCGGTCAGTTGCACTCCAAAGCGGGGGAATGTTGAGAAAAAGGTAAGCTCCACGCTTTTCATGTCCAGCTTGGCGTTCAGGTTGCGGTTGGCGGCTTCCAATACTATGGGAGTCAGCTTCTCGGAAGTGAATATGAAGTTCAGGACTACGGCAATCAGTATGCCTGCAACGGCTGTGAGTGCTCCCAGTATGATACCGGACAGTTTGAGTATTTTCTTGGTTTGACTTTTCATTTTGTAATTCGTTCTGTAAATATTGGGCAAGGAGTGATTTCCTTTCCTTAATCACATGCAAAGTTATAACTGTAATTTGATAAAGCCGTAAGCCGGTATTGTTAAAAAATGATTAAAGGAATTTATGAATGATTTTTCCGCTATAATGAATAATTGAGTTCTTTTTTTATGTTAAAGCATGAATAAATGCTGCTTAAATTTTATATTTGTACCGTTGGTATCCGGTTACGCTGCCTTATATATAAGGTATATCGGGATGCCTTAAGTTTAATCTAATAAATTGATGTTATGAAAAAGTACATTGCAGAAATGCTGGGAACCATGGTTCTCGTTCTTATGGGCTGCGGCACGGCAGTCAGTCTGTCGTGCACATCGGCCGACCCTAATCTGGCGGCCACGGTAATAGGTACGGCGCTTGCTTTCGGATTGTCGGTGGTGGCTATGGCCTATACTATCGGTGGCGTTTCGGGCTGCCACATTAATCCGGCGATAACGCTCGGTTGCCTGCTTTCCGGCCGTATGAGCGGAAAGGATGCCGGCATGTATATGCTGTTTCAGGTAATAGGAGCTATTTTAGGTTCTGCCGTTCTTTGGGTGCTGACTTCCAATTCGGGTGTGAGCGGAACAGGCGCCAATGCCTGCCAGGAAGGAGTTTCCGTAACGGGCGCCCTGCTGGCCGAGATTGTGTTTACATTTGTGTTTGTACTGGTGGTATTGGGCACTACCGATGCCAAGAAGGGCGCCGGTAATTTTGCCGGACTTGCCATAGGTCTCTCTTTGGTACTTGTACATTTGGCCTGCATCCGTTATACCGGTACTTCGGTTAATCCGGCTCGCAGTATAGGCCCTGCGCTCTTTCAGGGTGGAGAGGCTTTGAGCCAGTTGTGGATTTTCATTGTAGGCCCGTTTATCGGTGCGGTGCTGAGTGCCGGGGCATGGAAGATAGTTGCCGGCGGAAAGGAATGAGCCGGTGCCTGGCCTGAACCGGGCCGCTGATATTTGAAGAGGATATTTAAAGAGGATGTTTCCCGATTGCGGCAGAACGCAGTGTTTGGGGAACATCCTCTGTTTTTTTACTCTTTCGACTGGTGTACGGTGAGTTGCGGGAACGGGAATCCGATACCTTCTTCATTGAATGTCTGGTAGACGATTTCGTTGATATCGTACAGTACACTCCAGTAGTCGGCGCTTTTTACCCATACGCGTACCGTGATATCGACGCTGCTTGCGCTCAGTGAACCTAAGACGATGAGAGGAGCGGGGGTGTCCAATATGCGGCTGTCTGCATTGATGATGCGTTGCAGCACGGCTCTTACTCGCTTCACATCCTCGCCGTACTCTACGCCGAACACCCATTCGACACGGCGCTTGTCCTGCTTGCTGTAATTGGTGACGGCATTGCCGCTGAGGCTTCCGTTGGGCACATAAATCATACGGTTGTCGAGGGTGGACAGTATGGTGTGGAAAATCTGTATTTCCTTTATCGTGCCGCTTACTCCCGGTCCGTCTATGTAGTCGCCTACCTTGAACGGCTTGAAAATCAGTATAATCAGTCCGCCGGCAAAGTTGGACAGGTTCCCGGAAAGCGCCATACCCACAGCCACACCTGCGGATGCAAGCAGCGCCGCAAAGCTGGTGGTTTCCACACCGAGCTTGCCGATGATGGCAAAGGCAAGAATCATATTCAGCAGAATCTTTATCAGGCTCTTCAGGAAGGTCTGCACACTGGTTTCAATCTTCCGCTTTTCGAGTATTCTGGCTACCAACGCGCTTATCTGCCTGATGATGAAACGTCCGATTACATAGATTAAAATGGCGATTAATATGTCCTTGCCGGCATCCATTCCAAAATCTATCAGTTTTTCCAATGCCTGTTCGAGTTTCCCACCGGTGGCGGGAGTGTTCAATAAAGTAAATTCATTTCTTTTCGCAATAAATAAAATAATATTATAAAATAGGTGTATATTCAGCATGCAAAGATAATCAAAATCCGGGCGGTTGTGGCGTATGAAATATATAATGCGTATTATTTCCTAAATAGAATTAAAACATTAATTTTGCCGAATATTACACTCTAACTTAAATAAATTAATAAAAATGAACGTATGAAAAAAGTATTAACTTTATTCGGATTGCTTTTTGTGCTGTTGGGTAGTGCCCATGCACAGAAAGGAAAACAGGCGATAGGTTTTGGCCTGAGTTACGGAACGGAAATCGAAAGTATCGGGTTGGGTATCAAGTATCAGTACAATATTACCAATCCTATCCGTATAGAGCCGTCTTTCAACTATTTCTTCGAGAATGACAATGTAAGCATGCTGGATTTGAACGTGAATTTTCACTATCTGTTTCCGGTGGCCAAGAGCGTTAAGCTTTATCCGTTGTTCGGTTTGACATTGTCCAACTGGATGTTCGACATGCACGACTTTGATATTGATATGGACGAAGGCCATGTGCATATCGACGATAACGGCAATCATAACGAATGCCGGTTCGGTGTAAATCTGGGAGCGGGAGCGGAATTTGCACTGCCTCGTAACTGGGCGATGAATTTTGAGTTCAGATACCAGCTGGTAAGCGATTTCGACCAGGGGGTTATCAATATAGGAGCTGCATACAGATTCTAAGGGAGCAGCGTATATTTTCGGGCACGGATTACACGGGAATTCACGGAAGAAGAATAAAGAAAATCCGTGTTTTCCGTGTAATTTGTATTTCCGTGCCTGAAAAAATCAAGTGCATTTTGCACGACCTCTTATAATGTTAAAGAGAGAGTCTAATGCCAGGCTCGGATTTGCTTAGGAGCGTGCCTTGATTTTATCCGCGAATTTTTTCCAGCCTTCGGCCGTTTTGTAGGCTTCGACGGCTTGTGCGGGTACGGAAATGCTTGTTATGGTTTCCGGAAATCCGTACCATTCGCCTTCGGAAGTGGCAGGCGGTGTGAGGGCTTCCACAATGACCTCTTTTATGCCGGTATTGTCGAAAGCGGAAAAGTCGATGCGGGTGACGCGGGCGGGAATGGTCAGTGTATGTACCTTTTGGTTGCCGGTTATCAGGCCTTGCCCCAGGATGCTTATGCTTTGAGGAATTTCAAAGCGGGCAAGGTTGGGGCAGCCTACAAGGCAGTGCTCTTTGATTACGGCATCCGGATGGTTGCTTGAGGCAGGACCGTATGCGGATACTTCCGTCAGGTTGGGGCATAGGTAGAAGGCACGTGCTTCTATGGTGGAGATGCTGTTGGGAAGTTGTACGGTGGTGATGCCGCTTCCCCGGAATGCTTCCATACCGATATGTGTGACGCTTTGGGGGATTACTGCGGATTTCAGATGTTCCGTCATCATGAATGCTTGTGTTCCGATGGCTGTGAGTGCAGACGGCAGTAATACTTCTTCTACTCCGGAGCATGCGAAAGCGCTTTCGGGAATCCGGGTGATTTGGGTGTGCGAGAGGTCGACCCGTTTCAGCCGGTCGCAGTAGTAGAACAAATCCGGCGCAAGCTGCTGCAAGGTGGACGGAAATACGATTTCCTGTATGCCGGAGTTGAAGAAGGCCATTTCGCCGATAGAAGTCAGTCCCTCGTTCATCACGACTCTGGTGATTTGCCTGTTCTGCATAAAGGCTTCCGGTGCAATGGCTGTTACGTGTGGGGGAAGGGTGATTTCGCTGTATCCTTTATATATTTCTGTCAGTACGCCTTCCTGTACGCGGATGGGAGCAATGCTGACGGTGAAGGTTGCCTGACGGTCTTCTATGCCGATGGTCAGTACCAGCCGGTCTGCCGGAGCATCGGAAGAAAAGCCGCTGACTTGTTCCGGAGTTATAGTGACGGGATATTCTTTGCCGTTACTATATACGCCGGTCAGCAGGAGTCCGTCCAAATTGAGTGGTTCTCCCAAAGTATATGCTATTTTATGAGGCGGCTGTGCAATGGACAGCCCGATGAGTGTTCCTTTGTCTTCCGGCTGCTCTTCTCCGGGGGTGAGGGCGGAAGTCAGGCGGATTTCAAGCTGTATGTTTTTTCCGGCATCTATCGTTTTCCCGACGGACCATATACGGTAGTTGTCCGGACCGCCGCCTTCCTGTACGACAAATGTCAGGAAGCGCTGCGATTGTCCGGAGAACCATACTTCGCCGGGCAGCGTGAACAGGGCGATACCCTGCGCATTGGCGGTTGCGCCGGCAGTGGGAGGCGTGAGGTTATCTTGCTCGAATGCCTTGTAGTCTTTTTCGTCATACATCTTTACGGGAATGCCGGGCATCGCTTTTCCGTTTTCGTCATAAACGGTTACGCTTACACGGCTTTCTTTTCCTGTGTGCTGTTCCTTTTCGCATGCTATCGTCAGGAAGACCGCACATACTAAAAAAATAATCTTATTCTTCATATTCTTACACATTTTTAATCGTTGTTCCGGTTGCAAAGATAGTGAATACGGCTCTTCCGGGAGTTACGATTTGAATGTGTAAATCTAACAGGTATGTTTTTATGCTACTGTTTTACAGTGTATTATGAAATGAGGCTTTGTTTTTTTCTAACACGGCTCTGACATCTATCCGAAAAGGGATAAGAACAGGTCGGTATGGGGCGTTCCGGCTGCTTTGATGCGCGACTTCAACCGGGATTTTCGGGCATATATGTTTGCCACGTCTCTCTTTCGTGAACAAGCTGATTACCTGCGGGGAGAATCCGGTGAAGATGTAGCAGAGCAGGCGGATGTCATTTTCTTCATTGCCGGAAAGTCCTGCCGGAGTTTCTGCATGACGTTGTCATGGCAGGTATCTGCCATTTGTTCGAGTTCCCGGAGCATTTCACTGTTTTCCGAGAAGTCGGTGATTATCCGTTTACTTCCTGAAACATGGCTGCCTGTTGCGATGATGTATTCTCGCGTTCGTAATAGGTTTTTCCGAGTTTGTCGAGGATGTCGAAGCGGGAAGCAACCAGGCTTTTCAGCCGTTTTTCCGTGTTCTGCCGTCCTTCCAGTTGCCGGGTGAGCGCCCGGTATTCGGCACGGGCCTCTTCCGCCAGCAGCAGGTAGCGGTCGTTGCGTTCGCGCTGGATGCGCAGGCGCTGGCGGATGATATAAACGGCTATTCCGGCGAGGATGAATATGCCGCAGGTAACGGTGGTTTCCCAGAAGATGCGGTTCTTCATTCGGTATTCGGCAAAGGCGGATTGTTCCTGGAAATACTCTTTCTCCGTTATACCGGCGGAGACCTGCATGGTGGAGCGGGTGAGGGAGTCCGTGAGGTAGATATAGCGGTGTATATGGTCAGTCGCTTTCCGGAAGTTTCCGGAGAGGGCCTCTATCCGGTAGGCTGTGTATTGCAGTTCGGCCAGGTCGAGCACGTCATTGTCTTGCACCTCTGCCAGTTGCAGGTAGTGGCGCGCGCTGTCCGTACGGTGTTTGAGAAGCTGGACGTCTATCATGGTGTGGGGACCGTAGCGGGATGCCTTGCGTGCCGACTGTTCGATGCGTAGCAGCAGGTCCTGGGGGATTTGTTTTCTGCCCGATTTTACATAAAGGGAGGCAAGGTTGCTGAGGGCTGCTCCGGCAAGACGCTCGTCTGCCTGCTCATCGGCAAGGTCGAGGGCAGCCGAATACAGCCTGATGGCACGTTCCAAATCTTTCTGGCGGTAGGATGAGGCTGCCATATCAAGCGTGGCTTCCGTTTCCTTACGAAGACTGTCGGATACTTGAAAATTTTCTCTGGCCTGCTTGAAGTAGTGGTAGGCGCGGACGTAGTTCATCTGTCCGTAGTATATACTGCCGATGCGTTCGTAGAGAAGCCCTTTATTGTAAGGGTCTTGCCGGCTTTGCAGCTGCTCTTCGATTTGCAGGAAGATGCGCAAAGCTCCGGATTTATCGCCGGCATCGGTCAGCAGGCTGTCCGCGAACTCAAGGTTGGGGAGCGGTTTACGTTCATGGCATCCCGCCAGCGACAGGAGCATACATATAATAGGTATGATAAGGCGTTTCATGCCGTGAATGTAGTGATAAAAGATGTTTTGCACAAGTGAAAGGCGGGAAATGAGGAGCTTTGCGTGAATTTCCTGCATTTCTTTTTTTAGGCTTCGCGGAACTTCCTATCTTTGCACTTCTAAATGTAGATAAAACCGTAACACTTTGGAATGGCTATATAGTTTGTTTGTCGAACACTCCGCATTGCAGGCGGTGGTGGTGCTCTCGCTGATTTCCGCTATCGGATTAGGGTTGGGGAAAATACATATTTGCGGTATTTCCCTCGGCGTGACGTTTGTTTTCTTTGCCGGTATTCTTGCCGGACATTTCGGACTGTCTATCGACCCGCAGATGCTGAACTATGCGGAAAGTTTCGGACTGATAATTTTTGTGTATGCACTGGGACTGCAGGTGGGGCCGGGCTTTTTCAGCTCTTTCCGCAAGGGCGGGGTACAGTTGAATATGCTGGCGCTGGGAGTAGTGCTCCTCGGTACGCTGATGACCGTATTGGGCAGTTATACCCTGAATATTTCGTTGCCGGACATGGTGGGCATCCTCTGCGGCGCTACCACCAATACGCCGGCGCTGGGTGCGGCACAGCAGACATTGAAGCAAATGGGGCTGGAAGCCAGTACGCCGGCTTTGGGATGTGCCGTGGCATATCCGCTGGGGGTAGTGGGCGTTATTTTTGCCGTGCTGATAATACGCAAGGCATTGGCGCGTAAGGAAGATCTGGAGTTGAAAGAGAAGGACGATGCGAACAAAACTTACATTGCGGCGTTTCAAGTACACAATCCGGCCATCTTCGATAAAAGCATCAAGGAGATAGGCGGCTTGAATTATCCGAAGTTCGTAATCTCCCGTCTGTGGCGGGACGGCAATGTAAGCATCCCCACTTCCGAGAAGATAATCAGGGAAGGAGACCGCTTGCTGGTGGTGACTTCGGAGAAGTATGCTCCGGCACTGACCGTACTGTTCGGTGAACAGGAACATACCGACTGGAACAAAGAGGATATAGACTGGAATGCCATAGACAGCCAGCTCATCTCGCAGCGTATCGTGGTGACACGTCCCGAACTGAACGGAAAGAAACTGGGTTCGCTGCACCTGCGCAATCATTACGGTATCAACATCAGCCGTGTGTACCGTAGCGGCGTGCAGTTGCTTGCCACCGCGGAACTGACTTTGCAGTTGGGCGACCGTCTGACAGTGGTAGGTGAGGCTGCCGCCATCCAGAATGTGGAAAAAGTATTGGGAAATGCCATCAAGAGCCTGAAAGAACCGAATCTGGTAGCGGTGTTTATCGGTATCATCCTGGGTCTGGCTTTGGGTGCGATTCCCATTTCCCTGCCGGGCATCAGTGCTCCGGTGAAGCTGGGACTTGCCGGCGGACCGATTATCGTAGGTATCCTGATTGGTACGTTCGGGCCGAGAATGCACATGATAACCTATACCACACGAAGCGCCAACCTGATGCTCCGTGCATTGGGACTGTCGCTCTACCTGGCTTGTCTGGGACTGGATGCCGGAGCGCATTTCTTCGATACGGTGTTCCGTCCGGAAGGTCTGCTGTGGATTGCCGCAGGGTTCGTGCTGACCGTTGTTCCGGTGCTGATAGTGGGAGTGGTTGCCTTTAAATGGATGAAGGTGGACTTCGGCTCCATGGCAGGTATGCTGTGCGGAAGCATGGCCAACCCGATGGCGCTGAATTATGCCAACGACACCATTCCGGGCGATAATCCGTCGGTGGCTTATGCAACGGTGTATCCGATGTGTATGTTCCTGCGGGTAATCATAGCACAGGTGCTGCTGATGTTCCTGTTGAATTGAGAGCTGAGAATTGAAAATTGAGAAATAACAGAAAGAGCTTAATTGCTGATAATTGAATATATATCATAAATCTAAAATCATAAATCGTATCATGGGAACTATTACTCCGGAAAGTATAGTCAACGACTTACGCTATTTACAACTGTTGTCGCGCAGTTTTCCTACCATCGCCGATGCCAGTACGGAAATTATCAATCTGGAAGCTATTCTGAATCTGCCTAAAGGTACGGAACACTTCCTTACGGATATTCATGGAGAGTATGAGGCTTTTCAGCATGTATTGAAGAATGCTTCGGGTGCGGTAAAGCGGAAGGTGAATGAAATCTTCGGGCATACGCTGCGCGAAAGCGAAAAGAAGGAAATCTGTACGCTGATTTATTATCCGGAAGAGAAGTTGCAGTTGATAAAGGAACAGGAAACGGACCTGGACGACTGGTATCTCATCACCCTGAACCAACTGGTGAAAGTCTGCCAGAACGTATCTTCCAAATACACACGCTCGAAAGTGCGTAAAGCCTTGCCGGCGGAGTTCTCCTATATCATTCAGGAGTTGCTGCACGAGTCCAGCGTAGAGCCTAACAAGCATGCGTATATCAACGTCATTATCAGTACGATTATCTCGACCAAGCGTGCGGATGACTTTATCATTGCCATGTGTAAGCTTATCCAACGGCTTACTATCGACTCGCTGCACATCGTGGGCGATATCTACGACCGTGGTCCGGGTGCACATATCATTATGGATACGCTTTGCGACTACCATAATTTCGACATTCAGTGGGGCAACCATGACATACTGTGGATGGGTGCCGCATCGGGCAATGACGCTTGCATAGCGAACGTTATCCGTATGTCCATGCGCTATGCCAACCTGGCAACACTGGAAGACGGCTACGGCATCAACCTGCTGCCGCTGGCTACCTTCGCAATGGATACCTATGCGGATGATCCTTGCACTATCTTTGCTCCGAAGATGAACTTTGCCGATGCCAATTACAACGAAAAGACACTGCGGCTGATTACGCAGATGCACAAGGCGATTACGATAATCCAGTTCAAACTGGAAGCGGAGATTATAAACCGGCGTCCGGAGTTTGACATGGACAACCGGAAACTGCTGCACAAGATTGACTTTGAACGGGGCGTATTTGTGTACGAAGGCAAAGAATACGAACTGCGCGATGCCAATTTCCCGACTATTGACCCTGCCGACCCGTATCGCCTGACGGATGAAGAAAGGGAGCTGGTTGAAAAGATTCATGCTTCGTTCATGAACAGCGAGAAACTGAAGAAGCATATGCGTTGCCTCTTTACGTACGGCGGCATGTATCTGGTGTGCAACAGCAACCTGCTTTATCACGCATCCGTGCCCCTGAATGAGGACGGAAGTTTCAAGCATGTACGTATCGGCAAGAAAGAGTACTGGGGACATAAACTGCTGCAAAAGACCGACCAGCTTATCCGTACCGCCTACTTTGACGAAGATGGTTCGGAGGAGAAGAATTTTGCGTTGGATTATATGTGGTATATGTGGTGCGGCCCGGATGCGCCCTCTTTCGACAAGGATAAGATGGCTACTTTCGAGCGTTACTTCATAGCCGACAAGGCATTGCATAAAGAGAATAAAGGTTATTACTACACGCTTCGCAACCGTGCGGATATTTGCGACAATATCCTGGCGGAGTTCGGGGTGGAGCCGGGACCTCATTCGCATATCATCAACGGACATGTGCCGGTGAAGACGATTAAAGGCGAGCGCCCCATAAAGGCTGATGGAAAGTTACTGGTGATTGACGGTGGTTTCTCCAAAGCCTATCAGCCCGAAACGGGTATTGCGGGCTATACGCTGGTATATCACTCGCACGGCATGCAGTTGGTGCAGCATGACCCGTTCCAGAGCCGTCAGAAAGCGATTGAAGAGGGACAGGATATCAAGTCCACAACTTTCGTCATCGAATTCAACTCGCAGCGTATGATGGTGAAGGATACCGATAAGGGCAAGCAGCTCGTGACGCAGATTCAGGATTTGAAGAAGTTGCTGGTGGCATATAGAACGGGATTTATCAAAGAAAAGGAGATTTTCTGATATGGCTGTATGTTCCGGTGCTTGCATTGCCTGGCTTTTCAGGCACGGATTAGTATTTGAATAATACCACACCGCCTTCTACAATGGCTCCCTTGTCGAAGTTGGCATTTCTGTTGTAGTATCTGTCCCAACCGTAACCGCCCGTAACGAATACTCCTAATTTTGCCGTCAGACGGTATTCGAGGTTGATACGGGTTTGGAGAGAATAGAGGCGGGCAGGGAAGCCATAGTCTTTATTCTTGAAGGTTTCTACGTGCTGGTATCCCAAATCGCCGCTGATGAACAGTTGCTTGCAGACGGGCAATTCCAGTCCGGCGCGGTAGAAAAGCGCACCGGAGAACTTATCGCTGAAGTCGAGGAAATGCGTACCGCCACCGAGGATGGTATAGAACAGTTTGTTCTTGAAGCGGGCTGCAAGGTTCAGTTTCGTGGTGTTGCCGCCGAAAAACATCATCTGTACTTTGGTGTCCGGGTTGGCATTGACCAGTCCCAGTTGGAAACCGTCCAGCTTCTCCTTGTAGTAGTTTACCAAACCTATCTGAAGGCCTTTGGCACGGACGGCTACATTCAGGGGAGAGAGCTGCACGCCGGCAGACGTACCGCCTGTGATATTGCCCAGACCGGCAATCTGGAGTCCTTTCATATCGCCGCCCACCACATTCAGCAGTCCGGACATGGTGACACCGGAAAAATTACCGCCCGATATATTGGCGAGTCCCGAAAACTGTACGCCGGCAGTCTTTTCGCCTGTAATATTCAGCAAGCCTCCTACAATCACTCCGTTGCTGTTATCGCCCGTGATATTGGCAAGGCCGGAGAAGACTATTCCCTGTGCGTGATTACCCGTGATGCCCACAAGACCGGAAACGGACAGACCGCTGAGGTTATTGCCGTTGATATTGGTGATGCCCGCTACCTGTACGCCCCGCATGCTTCCACCCACCATGTTGGATATACCGGAGATTTGAACTCCGTTCATGTCTCTGCCCGTAACAGCTCCCAAAACGTTTACTCCCAAGCCGTTCAAACGGTTCATCGCCGAGAAGATACCGAGATTGAAGAATGTGCTTCCGACCGTATCCGTGCGCTGTGTGGAAAGATTTTTCCAAAGGGAAAGGTTGATACCGTTTTTTTCTTTACGGGCAGACTGTTGCCGGTCTGTCCGGGCATGGCCTGTCCCTGCCAATAGCAGGGACAGACAGATAAGTGGAAATATACGTTTCATAATTCTTTATAATGTTTCATCGGGCCAGGGTGCCAACCGGTTGGTGGCACGTAATACAGGACGCTGTGCATCCACCGACCGCAGATAGTTGCTCAGTTTCTTTGATAGTTTCTTTACAAGTTTGGGGTTCTCGGCGGCTACGTCATGCTTTTCGCTGATGTCGGCAGGGATATTGAACAATTCGTGCTTGCCGCTGTCGAAGTAGTACACCAGTTTCCATTCTCCGGAACGGATGGAGCAGGTGGCGCCTATGCCCGGACCGGAAGGACCCCAACTGTGCGGGTAGTGCCAGTAGATGTCGCGCGAGGGCATTTTACCTTGCCCGTAAGCAGGGGCAGGAAGCTGATGCCGTCGCGTTTCTGTACCGTATTGTAGTGCTCCACACCGGCTATTTCGAGAATGGTGGGGAAGAAATCTTCTATCATCAGATAATGGTCGCATTTGGTTTCTGCCGCTACTATGCCGGGCCAGCGTACAATCATCGGTTCGCGCACCCCGCCTTCGTAGGCGGAACCTTTTCCGCTGTTGAGCGGATAGTTCTGCCTGTGCAGCTCTCCTGCACGGGTATGTGCAGCCAGTCCGCCATTATCGGACATGAAGAGCAGTACAGTGTTGTCGGTGAGGTTGTTTTTGTCCAGATAGTCCATCAGGTCGCCGAGGCTTTTGTCCATGCCTTCAATCAGGGTGGCATACGCTGCTTCTACCGGGGGAAGTCCTTTGTCCAGATATTTTTGGTAGAAACGCATGTCGGGCTGGATAGGCGTATGGATGGCATAATGGGCCATGTAGAGGAAGAAAGGCTTGTCCGTTTTCCGGGCGTTGTCCAAAGCTTTCTCGGCTTCTATGGTAAGGGCTTCGGAGAGGAATATGTCTTTGCCGTGATATTTTTCCAGTCCGGGTACGGCAGCCAGCGGGCTTTTTCCGCCGGGTTTGTTTCCGAAGTTCTGCATGCCGTAGTAGCTGGCGGGAGAGCCTGCCGCATGGCCGGCTATGTTCACGTCAAAACCCATTTTCAGCGGATCGGCTCCGGGTGTGTCATTGGCTCCGAAGTGGGCTTTGCCGCAATGGATGGTGTGGTAACCGTTGTCCTTGAGCACTTGTGCCAGCGAGGTGACTTGCGTGGTGCGTTCCACACCCGGTTCTTGACAGATACCGTTGACATTCCATTCGGGGTATATCATAACGGAGTCCGGCTGTTCGTGGGTGGTATTCTTGCGTAACGTCCAGCTTGTCACCCGGTGACGCGCAGCGTTCATACCCGTAAAAAGACTGACGCGCGTAGGCGAACTGATGCTACAGGCATAGGCTTGCGTGAACATCTTGCCCTGCTTTGCCAAACGCTCCATATTGGGTGTATGGTACGTGTCGTTGTAGCGGGTGCGTTGTGTCCAGAAAGGCAGGGATGTGTCCTGCCAACCCATATCATCTACTAAAATAAATAATGTTCGGACGCTTGTCCGTAACAGGTGCCGTTTCATTTGACGGCCTTGTGTGTACTTCTCCTGCCATTCCACATAACGGGAGCAGCGCAGCAGATAATAACAATTCGTTTTTCATTGGGAAAAGAGGGGTTAGGGTTAGAGATTAGTGGTTAGCGGTTAGGGATTAACATTAAAAATAGCGGTAAATAATTAGCGCAATATACTGCACAGCCTACTAATCGCTAATCACTAACCGCTAATTACTATTTCATCATCCTTTTGCTTCTTGATACAGGAAGCGTTTGATGGATTTTTTGGGTGTCTTTTCAAATTCTTCGGGATATATCTTCATTTTGGAAATCTGGCTGTAGGCGGGCAGTTCTGCATTTAGAGCCACACGATTCTCTTCCATGACGCGTTCTATATCGTCGTTGTTGAGGCCGTGGGCAAAGGCATCGTCAAAGTCGGGATATACCAGTCCCACGAGCTTTTCGTTCTGTTGTACGATGATGCTTTCAGCTACGTACGGCAGGTTGTTCAGCTTGTCTTCTATTTCTTCGGGGTAGATGTTCTGTCCGTTTGGACCGAGGAGCATATTCTTGCTGCGTCCTTTGATGGTGACATTGCCTTCGGCGTCCATCAGGGCAAGGTCGCCGGTGTGCAGCCAGCCGTCTTTGTCCACAACTTCGGCGGTAGCCTCTTCATTCTTGTAGTAGCCCAGCATGACGTTGGGGCCGCGGCAGACAATCTCGCCGGGGATATTCTCCGGGTCGGGAGAGAGAATCTTCACTTCCATGCGCGGAGCGGCTTTTCCGCAGGAACCGGGTTTGAAGCGCGTCCAGTCTTCGTAGCAGATGATAGGGCCGCATTCCGTCATACCATAACCCACGGTATAGGGGAAGTCTATCATGCGCAGGAACTGTTCCACTTCCTGATTGAATGCCGCACCGCCGACAATGACTGTGGCAAAATTGCCGCCGAATGCCTGTACCATTTGCTCGCGTACGGTGGCTTTTATCTTGTCGTTGATGATAGGCACTTTCAGCAACAGTTTCATGGTAGGCGTTTCCAGCTTGGGCAATACACTCTTCTTGATAATCTTCTCGATAATGAGCGGTACGGCTACGATGAGGTTCGGCTTTATGTCGGCAAATGCCTGGAAGATAATCTTCGGGCTTGGCATGCGGGTGAGGTAGTAGATGTGGCAACCTACGGAGAACTCGTACAGGAATTCGAATGCCAATCCGTACATATGCGCCATCGGCAGCATGCATACCAGTTTGTCGCCGGCTTTCAGCGGCAGTACTTCGAAAGCGAATCGGGTGTTGGACCACAGACTGCGATAGGGGAGCATTACGCCTTTCGAGTAACTGGTGGTACCGGAAGTATAGTTGATGACCGCCAGTTCTTCGGGCTGGTCTTTGTGATAGTCGATGTGTTCCTTACGGAAGTTCTTGGGGAATTTCTTGCCGAACATCTCATTGAGGTGCTCGCGGGCGTAAGTAACCCGTTCGTTGCGCGATACCAGCAGGGTGAAGTCCGTCATCATGAAGATACCTTCCAGCAACGGCATGGCGCTTTCGTTGAGGTTTTCCCACACCTGGTCGCCGACAAAAAGAAGCTTGGCTTCGGAGTGGTTGACGATGTTATGCACATTGTCCGCCTTGAACTCGTGAAGAATGGGCACGATGACCGCACCATACGTCAGGGTAGCTAGGAAAGTGACTCCCCAGTGCGAACTGTTACGTCCGCAGACGGCGATTTTATCACCTTTCTTAATGCCGCTCGCTTCAAAAATGATATGCAGTTTTTCTATTTTGCGGGCTACATCCTTGTATTGCAGGGTGGCTCCCTTATAATCGGTCAGGGCATCCAGATCCCAGTTTTCCTTTATACTATTCTCTATATAGGCGATAAAACTTTGTTCCATTATATATTGCACATTTAGTTGAAAATTGTGCAAATATAAGGGTTTATGTAGAGAATGCAAACTTTTAGGGGGAAAAAGCATTTTATGCAAATTCCCCCTTTGAGCCTATTTATTGTTATCCAGGTACCAGCGGTACATCCGCTCTACACCTTCTTCGATGTCTATTTTATGATGCCAGCCCAGTGCGTGCAGCTTACTCGGGTCGGTGAGCTTGCGCATGGTCCCATCGGGTTTGGAAGTGTCGAAAGTCAGCTTTCCGCGATAACCCACAACGCTGACAATCAGTTCGGCAAGCCGGCGGATAGTGATTTCCTTACCTGTGCCGATGTTGATGTGGCAGTTGCGGATGTCCTTGTCTCCGGGCTTACAGGTGTCTTTGAAGTCTACGTGCTCCATGACGAATACGCTGGCATCCGCCATTTCCTCGCTCCAGAGGAATTCGCGCAGCGGCGTTCCCGTACCCCAAAGCCGGACTTCTTCTTCGCTGATGCCGTATTTGGAAAGTATGTCCAGTATCTCTCCGTTGCTGTTGCTGCCGTTGATGCCTTCTACCGGACGCAGGTTCATGTCGCGGCGCACGGCATCCCAGTCGCCTTGTTGCAGGCAGTGGGCCAGGTGTATCTTGCGAATCATGGCAGGAAGTACGTGGCTGCGTTCCAGGTCGAAGTTGTCGTTGGGACCGTAGAGGTTGGTGGGCATGACGGCAATGTAGTTCGTGCCGTATTGGAGGTTGAAGCTCTCGCACATTTTCAATCCGGCAATCTTGGCAATGGCGTACGGTTCGTTGGTGTACTCCAGGGGTGAGGTGAGGAGTACGTCTTCTTTCATCGGCTGTTCGGCATCACGCGGATAGATACAGGTGCTGCCCAGAAAGAGCAGTTTCTTGACATTGTGGCGGAAACTTTCGCCAATGACATTCTGCTGTATCTGGAGATTCTTGTAAATGAAATCGGCACGGTAGATGCTGTTTGCCATGATACCGCCCACGAAAGCAGCGGCAAGGAATACGTATTCCGGCTGTTCCTCATCGAAGAAACGGCGGACGGCAACACCGTCCAGCAGGTCGAGTTCTTTATGGGTTCTGCCCACGAGGTTGGTATAGCCTTTCTCCTGCAGGTTTTTCCAGATAGCAGAGCCTACCAGTCCGCGATGCCCTGCGATGTATATTTTTGCGTTCTTGTGTAACATTGTTATAAAATGGATTGGTTTCAGACAGAAGAACAAAAGAACATATTCGGTTTATACTCTTTTTTATTTTCTCATATATATGTTCTTTTGTTCTTCTGTCTGAAAAATTAAATTATCTGTTTCAGTCTTCTTTGCTTCTCAAATGCAGTTTCCGTACAAACTTCATGTCATGTTCCGCCATGATGTGTACCAACTCCTCAAAGCTTGTCTGCTGCGGGTTCCACCCCAGCAGTGTTTTGGCTTTGGTGGGGTCTCCCAATAGCTGTTCCACTTCGGAAGGACGGAAATATTTGGGATCCACCTCCACCAGTACCTTACCGGTTTGGCAGTCGATACCCTTCTCGTCCACTCCTTCGCCTTCCCAGCGCAGCTCTATGCCGGTTTCCTTAAAGGCAAGTGTGGCAAATTCGCGTACGGTGTGCATCTCTCCGGTGGCAATCACGAAGTCTTCCGGCGTATTGTGTTGCAGGATAAGCCACATACATTCCACATAGTCTTTGGCATATCCCCAGTCGCGGCGTGCGTCCAGATTGCCCAGATACAGTTTGTCCTGGAATCCTTGTGCAATGCGGGCGGCAGCCAGCGTAATCTTGCGGGTAACGAAGGTTTCGCCGCGGCGCTCGCTTTCGTGGTTGAAGAGAATGCCGTTTACGGCGAACATTCCGTAGCTTTCGCGGTAGTTCTTTGTAATCCAGAAACCGTATTGTTTGGCTACGCCGTAGGGACTACGCGGGTAGAAAGGGGTAGTCTCCTTCTGCGGCACTTCCTGCACCTTGCCGAACAGTTCCGAGGTAGATGCCTGATATATCCTGGTTTTCTTTTCCAGACCGAGAATGCGTACAGCTTCGAGCATGCGCAGCGTACCTATAGCATCTGTTTCGGCGGTATATTCGGGTACATCGAACGAGACCTTTACGTGGCTCTGTGCAGCAAGGTTGTATATCTCGTCCGGTTGCACCTGCTGGATAATGCGTATCAGCGAACTGCTGTCCGTCATATCTCCATAATGCAGGTTGATAGTTCGCTTCTGCTTCATGTCGCGCACCCATTCATCGAAATACAGATGCTCGATACGTCCGGTATTGAACGAAGATGAGCGGCGCAATATGCCGTGTACTTCATATCCTTTTTGTAACAGGAATTCTGCGAGGAACGAACCGTCCTGTCCGGTTATTCCGGAGATTAGAGCTTTTTTCATTGTTTCTGGTATTATACTTTTTTTGATTGTTGCATATTTCGTCCTGCAAAAATCGTAATTTATTGTGAGACAACAAAGCCAATGCGGTAAATGATTTTGAGATTATTTTTGCTTTATACCGAGAGTAGCGTCCGGATGATTGCTGGAAAGCAGATATGACATCGTTTTTCTGTGTCAATCCTTTATGAAAGAAATGAATTAATTTCAAATTTGATACGAACAAACAGACGTTATTTTTTGTTTTAATAACAAAGATAAATTATACAAGTATATGGAGAATTTAAATAAAACAGACATTGGACTGATAGGGCTGGCCGTGATGGGCGAGAATCTTGCATTGAATATGGCGGACAAGGGCTGGCGGGTTTCGGTTTATAACCGTACGGTTCCGGGGATTGAGAAGGTGTGGTGGAACGTTTTATAAACGGACGCGCACAGGGTAAAAGTATTTGAAGGATATACGGATATAGCTCGTTTTGTGGAGTCTGTAGCCGTTCCGCGCAAGATAATGATAATGGTTCGTGCCGGTAGTGCGGTAGACGAACTGATGGAGCAGCTTTTCCCATTGCTCTCTCCGGGAGATATATTGATAGACGGCGGCAATTCCAACTATGAAGACACCAATCGCCGTGTGGCATTGGCCGAAGCGAGAGGCTTCCGTTTTGTGGGAGCAGGTGTTTCCGGCGGTGAAGAGGGTGCATTGAATGGAGCTTCTATCATGCCGGGCGGTTCGGTAAGCGCCTGGGAAGAAGTGAAGCCTGTTTTGCAGAGTATTGCTGCCAAAGCATCCGACGGCACGCCTTGCTGCCAGTGGGTGGGACCGGCCGGTTCGGGACATTTTGTCAAGATGATTCATAATGGCATCGAATATGGCGATATGCAGCTTATTTCCGAAGCCTATTGGGTGATGAAGAACCTGCTGAAGCTGGATAACGGAGAAATGTCTTCGGTCTTTTCGCAATGGAATGAGGGCAAATTGCGTAGCTATCTTATTGAAATTACTGCTAATATCTTGCAGCATAAAGATAAGTCGGGCGGTTATCTGATAGATAAAATACTGGATACAGCCGGACAAAAAGGTACAGGCAAATGGTCGGTAATCAATGCTATGGAGCTTGGTATGCCGTTGGGGCTGATTGCCACTGCTGTTTTTGAACGCAGCTTGTCGGCTCAGAAAGAACTGCGGAAGTCGGCTGCCGGGCATTTTACCTGCCGGCGCACGGAGGTGGTATACAACAAATCCGAAATGGTAGGAGATATTTATTCGGCGCTTTATGCATCCAAACTGGTGTCTTATGCTCAAGGCTTTGCTGTATTGCAACGTGCTTCGGACTCTTTCGGATGGAACCTCGATTTGGCTTCCATTGCCCGTATGTGGCGTGGCGGTTGCATAATCCGCAGTATCTTCCTCAATGATATTGCAGCCGCTTTCGAGCGGAGTGAGAAACCGCAGCATCTTCTTCTTACTCCTTATTTCAGCAATGAGATGAAACAACTGCTCTCCGGCTGGAAACATCTGGTGGCACAGGCTATGAAAGAGGAACTTCCGGTTCCTGCATTTTCATCGGCATTGAATTATTTTTATTCACTCGTCTCCGCCAACTTACCGGCGAATATGATTCAGGCACAGCGCGATTATTTCGGAGCGCACACCTTTGAGCGTGTGGACGGACTGCGTGGGCAGTTCTTCCATGAAAACTGGACAGGACACGGCGGAGAAACGAAGTCGGGAACCTATAACGTGTAGTCTTTCTTTAGTGTGAAGATTACTGAAATTCCCCTACAAACATAAAGCTATGAGTAAATTTGTGATGATAATTTTCGGCGCTTCCGGTGACCTGACGAAGCGCAAGTTAATACCGGCATTATATAATCTGTACAAGGATAACCGCCTGCCGGAAGGTTTTGCTGTTTTAGGCATCGGACGTACCGGATACCGGGATGATACCTACCGTGCTTATATACGGACGGAAATGGAACGTTTTGTGGCTTCGGAAGAACATGCCGGCGGACGTATGACTGATTTTTGCAATCATCTGTACTATCTTTCGCTTAATCCGGCCGAGGCTGCCGATTATGGAAATCTGGATGCCCGTCTCCGGGAACTGACGGGTGAGCAGGAGCCGGATGGCATGTTGTACTATCTGGCAACGCCGCCGTCGCTGTATGGTGTGATTCCTCTTCATCTCAAGACTGCCCGCCTGAACCGTCCTCATACGCGTATCATCGTCGAGAAGCCTTTCGGTTATGATTTGGAATCTGCCCGTGAACTGAACCGTATCTATGCTTCCGTATTCGAGGAGCATCAGATTTACCGTATAGACCATTTCCTGGGTAAAGAGACTGCGCAGAACATTCTGGCTTTTCGTTTTGCCAATGGCATCTTCGAGCCGCTTTGGAACCGTAATTACATTGACTATGTAGAGATTACCGCAGTAGAGAATTTGGGTATCGAACAGCGTGGAGGGTTTTATGAAGGAACCGGAGCATTGCGTGATATGGTACAGAATCACCTCATTCAGTTGGTAGCGCTTACCGCGATGGAACCGCCGGCAGTTTTCAATGCCGATAATTTCCGCAACGAGGTGGTAAAAGTATATGAATCTCTCTCTCCCTTGACAGAAGAAGACCTGAACGAGCACATTGTCCGTGGGCAATATACCGCGTCTGCGACCAAGCCCGGTTATCGTGAAGAGAAGAACGTAGCTTCCGATTCCCGTACCGAAACTTATATTGCCATGAAAATAGGCATTGACAACTGGCGGTGGAGCGGCGTTCCTTTCTATATCCGTACCGGAAAACAGATGCCGACCAAGGTGACCGAAATTGTGGTACACTTCCGCGAGACACCTCATCAGATGTTCCGTTGTGAAGGTGGTCACTGCCCGCGTGCCAACAAACTGATTCTGCGTTTGCAGCCCAATGAGGGTATTGTGCTGAAGTTCGGAATGAAAGTTCCGGGACCGGGGTTTGATGTGAAACAGGTGATGATGGACTTCAGTTATTCCGATTTGGGCGGTCTGCCCGCCGGAGACGCGTATGCCCGCCTGATTGAAGACTGTATACAGGGAGACCAGACACTCTTTACCCGTAGCGATGCCGTGGATGCGTCATGGCGTTTTTTCAATCCTGTGCTGAAGTATTGGCAGGAACATCCGGATGCACCGCTTTACGGTTATCCCGTGGGAACGTGGGGACCTTTGGAAAGTGAAGCTATGATGCGCGAACATGGGGCCGAATGGACTAACCCGTGTAAGAATTTGACGAATACTGATGAATATTGTGAATTATGAAAAGTTATGTATATCCTGCTGCAACCTCGACTGCACGTGCTCTTATCCGATATATAATTGATATGATGAACCGGGAGCCGGAGCGGATTTTTTACTTTGCTTTCAGTGGAGGAACGACTCCTTCCCTTATGTTCGACATTTGGGCGCATGAGTTCAGAGAAGAGACTCCTTGGATGCGGATGCGGATTTTCTGGGTGGACGAACGTTGTGTATCCGTCAGCGACTCGGACAGTAATTACGGTACTATGCTGCGTTTGCTGCTGCAAGAGGTTGGCATGCCCGATGAATATGTATACCCCATTCATGGTGATTGCCGTAGTCCGGCGCAAGAGGCAAAACGTTATTCGGATTTGGTTTCCGGTACGGTTCCTTTGCGCCGGGGTTTCCCGACCTTTGACATAGTGCTGTTGGGAGCAGGTGATGACGGACATACTTCTTCTATTTTTCCCGGTCAGGAGTATCTGCTCTCTTCTTTTCATCCGTATGAAAAGAGTATAAATCCTTATAACGGGCAGCCGCGTATTGCCATGACGGGATGTCTGCTGTTCAGTGCCAGAAAACTTATATTTTTGATAACGGGCAAGAACAAGACGGAAGTTGTTTATGACATTCTGAAATCGGGCGATACCGGTCCGGCTACCTACGTGGCGCATCATGCCGCGGATGTGGACATCTTTACCGACATAGAAATTGACGGATAAGCGGTTACCCTTTTGAGGTTCCGCTTTCCAGTATGCTTACGATGGAGAAGAGTGTGAAACAGATACCGCCCAATCCTGCCAGTACACGTGCCGGTACAAAGTAGACTTCGTGTATGCTTGCCATTTCAAAAAGGAAAGCAGACAGGAACAGACAGAGCAGTGCGGTAAATACGGGTATCAAGGGAATTCGGTTTGCCAGTTTGAAAGTGTTGCGCCATATTGCTGCCAGGAGTATGACTTTGCTTGAAATGCTGTAGCAAACCAATCCCAGGCCTATCATTATATACCCTATGGAAGATTCGGCAGGGTTCGGGTTTTTCAGTATCAGTAGCCCCCAAAGGATGCTGAGTGTTCCCATGGCAAGTACCATTACAGGCCACCATTTACGTTCTGCATGCGAGTAACTGTTACGTATTTGGCGTACGATAGTTGCCACCAGTGCCACGAGGCTTGTACAGATGCAGGCTATTCCTGCCATGACATGCCCTGCTACATAATAGGCGTTGTGCACATCGCTTTTTGCAAGCAGAAGGAATGTCCATATCCAAGTGGCAAGTGCCAGCAATGTCGCAACAACTATAAGAAGCTTACCTTGTGTGCCGTTAAAGGCTTGTGGGGGCACATTGTTTTCCGTCGTTTGGGAATTGGCAGGTATAAGGGTGAATCGGGTGGAAGAAGTGGCGGTCGTTGCCACACAGGCAGTGATGAAAGCTACGCCGCAGATTACATGTCCGGCTACGAAATGACTGGCGGTGGCAGCTTCGCTGATATATTCCCAGCCGCAGATGAAAGTCAGTAGGGCAGCCAGATAGCCAAGCACGGGCAGAGCGTACAGGACAACCGTATTGTATGTGTGAATAATCTGCCGGATAATGGTAGCTGCTGTTGCAAACAAGGCAATGCAAATCATTCCTAATGACATTACTACCGGACCGGCAACGTTTTTTGCCGGGTCCGTTCCCATATCAAGTACAAAAGCTCCGTAACCAAAACAAAACAGGGCCATCAGCAGAGGGATGGTGCGAAAGAGAACACTGATTCCGTAATTCATAATTATTTTCTATTAAAGTTTTCCCCTCTAACAGCAGCATTATGACTTTGTTTCTCATTTTAAGCTTTATTCATAGGATATAATACTTTGACAGTCCGGTTTAGGGTGCAAGGCGGTTTATCTCCCATTTTTCGGAGTTTGGACACGATAGGCCGGAAGCGGACTTTTCTTCGTGGAGAGTATATTCGAAACGGTCGTGCAGCCTGCTTTCCCGTCCCTGCCAGAATTCGAAGCGGGTGGGGGTGACGGCAAAACCGCCCCAGTTGTCGGGACGTGGTACGGTCTGTCCGGTCATCCTGGCAGCTTCCTTTACAAAAGCGCGGATTATTTCCGTCCGGCTGCTGATGACGTGACTTTGGGGGGATATTCTTGCGCCGATCCGGCTTTTGTAGGGTCGGGTGGAGAAGTAAGCGTCCGATTCTTGAGGAGTGCATTTCTCCGCTTTTCCTTCGATATGTACTTGTCTTTCCAGCTTATGCCAAACGAAAGAGAGGGAGATGTAGGGATTGGCTGTGAGTTGCCGTCCCTTACGGCTTTCGTAATTGGTGAAGAAGATGAGTTTACCGTTTTCCACGCCTTTCAGCAGTACGGTGCGGGTAGAGGGCCGTCCGTCCGGTGAGACGGTGGCTACAATCATGGCGGTAGGTTCGTTCTCGCCGCAATGCAGGGCGTCGTTGAGCCAGCGGGCGAATTGCTCGAAGGGATTCTCCGAGATAGTATTCCGGGTGAGCTTGCCTTTCTTATATTCTTTTCGTATGTCCGAGAATTGGGAATCCATATAATTACTGTTTATTATTATAACAATGAAAGAGCGAAAGGGTTGAAATACGGATACGTTAACCGCTAAAAATATCTTCTTTTTTTCTTTGTTCTTTATATTGTAATAATAATTCTTCTCAATTTCGTTGTGTGTTTCCGTAATATAGGACGATTTCATGTAAATAATGTTTATATTTGTACTTCAATTACAAACATTGTTTATATGAGCGACAGACAACAATTCATTATAGATTGCACATCTCTTATTCCTGTTATAGGAACTTTGGTTTTAATAAAAATAGCTAACGAACAAATGGTTACAATGGTTGCTGCTTATGTACTTTGTGGCGAACTTTTGGGTGTGTTGATCAGTAGGATATTGAGGTTATATTATATTGATGTGGCTTTCGTCTGGTTGGGCGGAATTATGCTTTGGCTGTGGTATTGGTTCGGAGTACAGCCCAGCTATATGGGGTGATAGAGCATCAGCTGCAAGTATGGATAGGACGTCTTGTAATTCAAGTTATCAAATGGACAGACGATTAATCGGAAGAAGTTGATATTCATAAAATTAGTATTTAATAGGTCTATAATAAAAGCACTTCCAACGTTCGCTTACGGAGGAAGTGCTTTACACAAAAACTAAACTAGACTTAACTAAACTATTCTATTGGGGGAGTTTCACAACTCCTATCTGTTCGCGGCAAAGGTAAAAAAACATCTTTTAATATGCAATAGGATATTATTAGAAATAGCCTGATTTCAATAAAATATAAACCTATAAGGGTATTTTTAACTCCTTTTATTAAGAAAATCTTGGAATATTTGTTTATAACTGTCACTGACGGGGATATAATTCTTGCCAAAGACAATACGTCCACGGTCGATGATACGTATTTTGTCTTTTTGGACGATATAGGAACGATGCACGCGTATGAAGCGTGAAGCAGGCAGAAGTTCTTCTATGGACTTCATGCTCATGAGTGAGAGAATGGGTTTGGGAGAGTTCTCCTCATAGATTTTGATATAATCTTTCAAGCCTTCGATGTAAAGAATATTTTTGAGTTCCACTTGTATCAGTTTGTAATCACTTTTTACGAAGATGCTTTCAATTTCCTCTTGGGGCTGTTGCAGCAGTTCGAACCACTTCACTGCTTTATTGGCGGCTTGCAGAAAGTCTGCATACGAGATGGGTTTCAGCAGATAATCGAGGGCGTTGACCCTATACCCGTCTATGGCATATTGGTCGAAAGCGGTGGTGAAAACGATACGGGTATGTGTATCTACCATTCTGGAGAATTCCAGGCCGTTGAGTTCGGGCATTTGGATATCAAGAAAAAGAAGGTCGACACGTTTGTCCGGCAAGTCGCTCATCGCTTGCACTGCACTGGAGTATTTGCCGGTAAGCTCCAGAAACGGGGTTTTGTTGACGTAGCTCTCCAAAAGGTTCAGGGCCAGCGGTTCGTCATCTACGATTGCGCACTTCAGATTCATGTTGTCAGTAATTGATTGTTAAAACCGATTTATATTCTTTTCCGTCCTCACTTATGCCGTGCTTCCATGCGTACCGGCTGGGATAGGTCAGTTCCAGACGCTTGCCTACTTGTTCCAGTCCGATGCCGCTGCCGCTTTTGTCGGCTTCGCTCTTGGGGTGGTAGCTGTTGGTGATTTCGCAACGTACTTCATGCACGTTCTCGCTGAAATATATACGGATATGGCTGGGCTCGGTGGAAGAGATGCCATGCTTGAAAGCATTCTCTATGAGGGAGATGAATATCAGCGGGGCAATCTCCGTAGGGCTGTCGGGACGAATATCGAAACGCGTTTCAACAGTGACGTTGGACGAGAGACGGATGCGCATCAAGGCGATGTAGTTCTTGATGAAATCCATTTCCTTGCCTAAAGTTACGAAGTTCTGCTGATTGTCGTAAAGGACATGGCGCAATAAACGGCTCAGTTCCTGTACGGCTGTTTGTGCCTTATCCGTATCAAAGGCAATGAGTGCGTAGATATTGTTCAGCGTGTTGAGCAGGAAATGCGGGTTGAGCTGGTTGCGGAGATTCTTTAATTCGGCTTCCGTGCGACTTTTTTCGGCTTCGCGGCGGGCGGCTTCCACCTGCACCCAACGTCCGCTGAGGCGAATGGCCGCACTCAACCCTACGGTAAGTATCATGGAAAAGAAATCGCGCATGATGAATATCCACTTCGGCGGACCGATGTGCCTTTGGCCCTCACCGTCGGCTTTTGCGTAGGTGTGGAATGCGTACTCCTGCCAAAAGTGTACACCGGCTGTAACGCAAGCTATCAGCAGTATGTTCAGCAGGAGATACTGCCGTATGCGCCCCTCGAACAGATAACGGGGAATGAGGAAGCAGTAATTGCAGTAGAATACGATAAGAAAAGATAGCGGAACAATGCTGCCATGGCGCAGGTAGTCCATCCATGTAATGGTGAAACCGCTGCGTGTCATCATCACGAAAGGAAAAGCAAATACAATTCCCCAGCCGATGATATGAATCAGGGCTTCGATGATGCGCGACCGTGAGTAGAGAATTTGTTTCATACAAATGCAAAGATAGTTTTTTTAGCGATAAGCGATTATCACTCGTATCGTATTGCTTCTATCGGGTCTAAGTCT
>ENA-OQKR01000174-OQKR01000174.1-human-gut-metagenome-genome-assembly--contig:-NODE-174-length-27527-cov-4.413650_pt1 | contig 27527 bp, 22 predicted proteins | sample MGYA00242803_ERZ504806 | MGnify/ENA primary metagenome ERZ504806 (study PRJEB26092, sample SAMD00036399) | human gut metagenome | host: Homo sapiens | study: EMG produced TPA metagenomics assembly of...
CTCAAAGAGGGGGCTGTCGCCGGAAGGCGACTGGGGGAGTTACTTTCAGGAGGAAACAACCAATGTCACAGCATGATCGCTATATCAGCCCTTTTTCCACCCGCTATGCTTCCGATGAGATGCAGTACATCTTCTCGGACGACAACAAGTTCCGCACATGGCGGCGGCTGTGGGTGGCGCTGGCTCGTGCCGAAATGGATCAGGGTCTGACCAACATCACCCCGGATATGGTAGCTGAGCTGGAAGCCCATGTGGACGATATCAACTACGAAGTGGCCATCGAGCGGGAAAAGCTGGTGCGCCACGACGTCATGAGCCATGTCTACGCCTACGGCCAGCAGTGCCCCAAGGCAGCCGGCATCATCCATCTGGGTGCTACCAGCTGCTATGTGGGCGATAACACCGATATCATCGTGATGCGGCAGGGCCTTGAGCTGGTGCGCAAAAAGCTGGTGGGTGTGCTGGCAAAGCTGGCACACTTTGCCAAGGAGTACAAGGATATGCCCTGCATGGCCTACACCCACTGCCAGCCCGCACAGCCCACCACCGTGGGCAAACGCGCTACCCTGTGGGCCAACGAGCTGGTGATGGATCTGGCCGAGATCGACCATCGTCTGGCTACCCTGCAGCTGCGCGGTGTCAAGGGCACCACCGGTACGCAGGCTTCCTTTATGGAGCTGTTCAAGGGCGATGCCGACAAGATCCGCGCCGTGGATGCTTCCATTGCAAAGGAGATGGGCTTTGACCCCAAGGCCGTTGTGCCGGTGTCCGGCCAGACCTACAGCCGCAAGGTGGATGCCTTTATCCTGAACGCACTGGCCGGTATTGGCCAGAGCTGCATGAAGTTTGCCACCGACCTGCGCCTGCTGGCAAACTTCAAGGAGATGGAGGAGCCCTTTGAGAAGAACCAGATCGGTTCCTCTGCCATGCCCTATAAGCGCAACCCCATGCGCTGCGAGCGCATCTGCGCCCTTGCCCGCTACCTGATGGTGGACGTGCTGAACCCCAGCTTTACCACCGGCACCCAGTGGTTTGAGCGCACGCTGGACGACAGCGCCAACAAGCGCGTGGCTATGGCCGAGGGCTTCCTTGCCACTGATGCCATTCTGAACATCATGCTCAACGTCACCGATGGTCTGGTGGTGTACCCCAAGGTGGTGCGCAGCCGCCTGATGGCCGAGCTGCCCTTCATGGCCAGCGAGAACATCATGATGCAGGCTGTGGAAAAGGGCGGCAACCGTCAGGAGCTGCACGAGCGCCTGCGCCAGCACGCCATCGCCGCCGGTAAGCAGGTCAAGGAAGAGGGTCTGCCCAACGATATGGTGGACCGCATTGCCGCAGACCCGGCCTTTGGCCTGACCCGCGAGGAGATCGTGGCGGGGCTTGTGCCGGAAAACTTTGTGGGCCGTGCACCCCAGCAGGTGGAGGAGTTTATCGCCAACGTCCTGCAGCCCATCTTCGATGCTGACCCCGAGGATGTGGAGCAGCACGCCTCCCTGAGCGTCTGATAATAGGATCAATTGCAAAAAGGAGAAGCCCACGGGCTTCTCCTTTTTGCGTTTGTGCCTTGCACGATTTTGTTTGTCATGTTACACTGAGAGCATCATCAACAAAGGAGAACCGCTTATGCGTTTGGATAAATATCTGGCCGAAACTGCCCAGTGCACCCGCAGCGAGGCCAAAACCATGCTGGCAAAGGGGCGCGTGCAGGTGAACGGCGCGGTGTGCAAAAAAGGGGACACCCAGCTGAAGGATGCCGACACCGTGGCAGTGGACGGTGCACTGCTGACCTATCAGAAGTTCGTCTACCTCATGCTCAATAAGCCCGAGGGGGTGGTGAGCGCCTCTACCGATAAACGGGACACCACCGTGGTGGACCTGGTAGGGGACGCCTACCTCCGGCGGGAGCTGTTTCCGGCCGGGCGGCTGGATAAGACCAGCACCGGCTTTGTGCTGCTGACCGATGACGGCGGCTTTGCCCACGATATTCTGTCCCCCCGGCACCATGTTTCCAAGACCTACACCGTGACCATCGACACCCCGCTCACGCAGGAGATGCGCACCGGCTTTGCGGCGGGGGTCACGCTGGCAGACGGCACTGCTCTTTCGCCCGCCGAGGTGACCGCCCTTTCCCCGGACGGATGCACCGTGCGGGTAGTGCTGCGGCAGGGGGTGTACCACCAGATCAAACGGATGTTCGGTGTGTACGGTGCCGGGGTGAATGCTTTGCACCGGGAGGCGATTGGCGGCCTTGCACTGGATGCGCAGCTTGCCCCGGGGCAGTGGCGGGAGCTTTCTGACGAAGAAGTGGCAAAAATTACCAGATAAAACACTGCACTTTTCACGCGACTTTCAAAAATGTATCACAATTTACCGGTAAAATAACGGTAAGAACCACGCAAAAAGGCACTTTTTTGGCAAAAAATGGCCCCGAAAGATAATTTCAACAAGAAAGAATTATTTTTTTTAGTTTGAAATCTGTTGCAAAAGTAAATTCTTTTGTGTAAAATATAGATTGTAATGCGGCTAAATTGTTTAAAATCACAACCCATGCCGCCGCGGCTTGCACAAACGAGGAAAGGGGTATCCATTTATGGCCAATAGAGTATTTCAAAGCGTGATCTACCAGATGAAGGACGCAATCAATCGGGTGGTCGGCGTTGTGGATGAGACTGGCGCTGTCATTCCTGCTCGGAGCTGAACCTGATCGGCGAAGTGCGCGAGGGCTATATGGCCGAGCGTCTGACCGCAGGCGACCGCTTTGTGCGCGACGGCTATACTTACCAGCAGTTCTCCAACGCCAAGCATAACGATTATGCCGTGTTCGTGGAGGGCGCCGACGAGACTGCAGGGCAGTTTGCCGGTGTACTGGCCATCAGCCTGCAGAGCATCAAGCAGTACCACGACGAAAAGTTCGATAAGTCCAACTTTATCAAGAACGTGGTGCTGGACAACATCCTGCCCGGCGATATCTACGCTAAGGCACGGGAACTGCACTTTGCCACCGATGTTTCCCGCGTGGTGTTCATCGTGCGGGTGATCAGCGGCGGCGATATCTCTGCCTACGATGTGGTCAGCAGCCTGTTCCCCGATAAGCAGAAGGACTTTGTGTTCAATATCAGCGAGACCGACACCGTGCTGGTCAAGGAGATCCGCAAGGGCATCGACCGCACCGATATGGAAAAGCTGGCTGCCAGCATTGTGGATACCCTCTCCGGCGAACACTACATCAAGGCCGTGGTCGGCATTGGCACCCCCATTGCCAACGTGAAGGATCTGGCTACCTCTTTTAAGGAAGCCCAGATCGCCATGGAAGTGAGCAAGGTGTTCGATACCGAAAAGCAGATCATCCGCTACGATAACCTGGGCATTGCTCGTTTGATCTACCAGCTGCCTACCACCGTGTGCGAGATGTTCCTGCGCGAAGTGTTCAAGCAGGGCAGCATTGAAAGCCTGGATCAGGAGACCCTTTTTACCATCCAGCGCTTCTTTGAGAACAACCTGAATGTGTCCGAGACCAGCCGCGGCCTGTTTGTGCACCGCAACACGCTGGTGTATCGTCTGGAAAAGATCAAAAAGCTGACCGGTCTGGATCTGCGTGAGTTCGACGACGCTATCGTCTTTAAGGTAGCGCTGATGGTAAAGAAGTACCTGTCCAACAACCCGGCCAAATATTGATATTTTGCTGTGCGGGTTTTGCCCCGCCGGCGTCGAACCGGCCGCTCGAAACCGATGCTGGCCGGTTCTTTTTGCAGTACGGGCTGCGGACGGGCTGTCTTGACCGTCAAAAATCTTGATGTCAGGAGCTAATACGATTCCATGATCGATTTTGAACACGTTTCCAAAGAATATAAAAAGGGTGGCCGCCTTGCGCTGGAGGATATCAACTTCCATGTGGATGAAGGCGAGTTCGTCTTTCTGCTGGGTCACTCAGGCGCAGGCAAATCCACCCTGCTCAAGCTCATTCTGCGAGAGGCACTGCCTACCTCCGGCAAGGTGACTGTACTGGGCAAGGACGTAGCCAAACTGCGCCGCCACAAGATCCCTTACCTGCGCCGTCAGATGGGCATCATCTTTCAGGACTTCCGGCTGATCCCAAGTATGACCGTGTACGAGAATGTGGCCTTTGCCATGCACGTCCTCAACGTGCCCCACAAGGAGATCCGTCCCCGCGTGGAGTACATTCTGGAGCTGGTGCATCTGGAGGATAAGGCCAAGTGCTACCCGGATACCCTTTCCGGCGGTGAGCAGCAGCGTGTGGCTGTGGCGCGTGCGCTGGTGCATAACCCCAAGCTGGTCATCGCGGACGAGCCCACCGGCAACATTGACCCGGAGCTGAGTCTGGAAATGATGCAGCTGCTGGAGCGGGTGAGCAAAATGGGCATCACGGTGCTGGTGGTCACCCACGAGCACGAGCTGGTGCACCGCTTCCATCAGCGTGTGGTTACCCTGAGCCATGGCCGCATCGTCTCGGACGTGCCCGCAGACCCCGTGGCCGCCGCCGAGGATGATCTTTCGCTGGATGTTGCCGCCTTTGATGCGGACGATGCAAAGAAGGAGGTGGCTGCCGTATGATGCGTCCCTCTACCTTCTTTTTCCTTACCCGGCGCGGTGTGCGCAACTTGGGCAAGCACTGGGCCATGACCATTGCCTGCATCGCTTCCCTGAGCGTGTGTATGACCCTGAACATCTTTGCCAGCTTGGCCGAGGTGAACGTGGGCAGCATGGTGGCCTATCTGGGCAGCCAGAACGAGACGGTGGTCTATCTGGACCCCGAATGTGATGATGCCACCGCTGCACAGGTAGGCGAGACCCTTTCGGCCATGCCGGGGGTCAGCGGGGTGCAGTACGTTTCCAAGCAGGACGTGCTCGACACCTACCGTGGCTATATGCAGGATTATTCCTCCCTGTGGGATGAATTTGAGACCGACAACCCCTTTAAGGCCAACTACCGGGTCACCCTGAGCGACCTGACCCAGATGGAGCGCATGAGCGTGAAGATGCAGGCCATCCCGGGCGTTGTCAGCGTTACTGCTCCGGTGGAGATGACCAATATCTTTGTGGAGATCCAGAAAGCAGTCACCAAGGGCGGACGCATGATCGTGCTGGTGCTGATGGTGGTCAGCATCATCACGGTGGGCAGCACCATCCGTCTGAGCGTTTTTGCCCGCCGCCGCGAGATCGAGATCATGAAGTATGTGGGTGCCACCAATCGCATGGTCACCCTGCCTTTCTTCGTGGAGGGCCTGACCATGGGCCTGATCTCCGGCATCTTGACCGCAGCGGTCAGCCTTGGCTGTTACAGTTATGTGGTCAACGCCGCTGGCGGCTTGGGCGGCATCTGGCAGATGCTCATGGGCCGCGCACTGGTGCCGGTGGCAAACGTGCTGCCGACCATTGTGGTAACAAGCCTGCTCAGCGGTGCCATTGTTGGCGGCGTGGGCAGTATGTTCTCCATCCGCAAGCATCTGAATGTGTGACCGAAAGGAGCCGCGTTTTATGAGTAAAGCAATGCACGCAAAGCCCTTCCGGCTCACAGGCCCTTATACTGGTCGACACGCCCGGCCGGAAAGCCCCCGCAGCAAGCTGATCCGTGCGGTCAGCCTTGGGCTGGCCTGTGTCTGCCTGCTGCTGACAGCCACGGTGTACCCGGCTTCGGCGGCTACCAGCAATACCAGCATGGCCAGTTTGCAGAGCAAGCTGGATAAGCTTTCCCAGTCTATCAACCAGCACAAAAAGGAGCTGTCGGATGCCAAAAAGAAGGAGTCCGCCGCCAAGGCGCTGGAAAGCGAGCTGAAGGAACGGGTCACCGTCCTGCAGGATCAGATCAGCGTGCTGGGCGGTCAGATCGCCGCAGTGCAGAACAGCATCGGCGAGAAGGAACAGCAGATCGGCGTGATGCAGACCCAGATCACGGACAAGCAGACCCAGATCGAGCAAAAGCAGAACGAGATCGATGACCAGTGGGATGCTTTTAAAAAGCACATGGCTGCCATGCAGGAACTGCGGGACGGCGGCAGCGTGGCCATGCTCAGTGCGGTGAACGACCTGTACGAGCTGCTTACCTTCAATGAGGTGATGCAGGATATCTCTATCAAGGACACCGAGATCATGAACAACATGAAGTCCGCCAAGCAGGGGCTGGAGGACGATAAGGCCGCACTGGAAGAGCAGAAGGCTGGTCTGGAAGCCGAAAAGGCAGAGCTGCAGAGCCAGAAGAGCGAACTGGACAGCCAGAACGCCCAGATGAAGGGCAAGCAGAGCGAACTGAACAACAGCATCTCTGCGGCAAAACTTTCCGCTGCCGAGGCACAGGCAGCGCAGCAGAAGGCGCAGGCGGCCATCGAATCCGACGAGTTGAACTACGAGGCCGTGAAAAAGGAGATCCAGAAGCTGATCGCAGCGGCCTCTGCCAGCAAGCCGCAGCTGAGCTTTAGCGGTTTTGCCTGCCCGCTGAAGAGTTACAGCCGCATCTCCAGCGAGTACGGCTGGCGTAAGAACCCGGTCTCCGGCGTGAACAAGCTCCATGCCGGTATCGACTTTGCGGCAGCCGGCGGCACGCCTATCTACGCAGCCGCCAGCGGCTATGTGCAGGTGGCAGGCTGGTCTACCGGCGGCTACGGCAACTACGTTATCATCTACCACGGCAAAATGTCCGATGGCAATACCTATACCACCCTGTACGCGCACATGCGCTCGGTGGCTACCAGTGCAGGCAAGTATGTGAAGCAGGGCGAACTGATCGGTTATGTGGGCACCACCGGCAATTCCACAGGCAACCACCTGCATCTGGAGGTCTGGAAGGGCGGTTCCAAGGCCAACGCTGTGAACCCCCGGAGCTGCATCCCCATTCCCCACAACTAATAAGCAAGGCAAGGAGTCTGGTTGATCTATGAACGAACAAAAAACGCAAGCGCGCGCTGCGCATCGGCTGTCTGGTTCTGGCAGGGGTGTTTGTACTCTCGCTGCTGGGCAGCATCTTTATGATGTTGCCGCTCTGACCGGGAGGAAAAAACCATGAACCGTAAAATTTCTTTGGGTATGGCAGTCACCATCGTGATCCTTGCCATGACCGTGACCTTTTCCATCACGATGCTCATCGCCATGCGTCTGTTCGACAGCACGGTCAACAGCGTAAAAGAAAAGGAAAGTATGTACAACAAGATCGCTGAGGTGGACCGCTATGTCCGCAGCAACGATTACTATACCATCGACGAAACTACCCTGTACGACCGCCTGACCGCCGGTTATCTGCTGGGCACGGGCGACAAGTACGCCCGCTACTACACTGCCAACGCCTACACCGAGCTGATGAACATCCAGAGCGGCAAGATCCTGGGCATCGGCGTGGAACTTGGCATCGACCAGACCGGTTACGCCAAGGTGACCCGTGTTTACGATGGCTCTCCCGCACAGGAAGCAGGCATCGCCGTAGGGGACTACATCACCACCGTGGGCGATACCGATGTCAAGAGCCTGTCCGGTGCAGACGCGGTGTACAAAGTCTTGCAGGGCGAGGCGGGCACTACCGTTACCGTGACATGGCTGGACAGCTCTGCCGCCAGCAAAACGGCTGAGCTGACCCACTCCGGCTACACCAGCACCACCGTGGACTACCAGCTGCTGGACAATGTGGGCTATATCCGCATTCGTCAGTTCGACGGCACCACTCCCAGCGAGCTGGACTATGCCCTGCGCACCCTGACCGCAAACGGCGCAGCCAGTCTGGTGTTTGACCTGCGGGACAACGGCGGCGGCATTCTGGAAGATGCGGTCAACTGCATTGACCTGATCGCTCCGGAGGGCACAGTGGCCTACGCCGAGGATAAAAACGGCAACCGCACCGTCATCGGCAGCAGCGATTCCGAAAGCTCCGTCGGTCTGCCGATGGTCTGCCTGGTCAACGGCAACACCGCCAGCGCAGCCGAGCTGTTCGCAGCCACCCTGCGCACCATGAACGGTGCCCGTCTGGTGGGTACCACCACCATGGGCAAGGGCACCATCCAGAGCAGCCCGCAGCGCCTGTCGGACGGCAGTGCCGTGGTCATCACGGTGGCAAAGCTGGTCTGCGGCGACGGCAGCTGCTTTGATGGCACCGGCCTGACCGTGGATGTGGAGCGTGCCCTGAGCGCAGAGGAAGCAACGAACTTCTACGACTACACCCCCCAGACCGACCCGCAGGTGCAGCGCGCTGTCAGCGCTGCCCAGCAGCTGAGCGGTACTACTACGCTGGCAGGCGCAAGCTCTGCCGCCGCAGCGGACAGCACCGCCGCCTCTGCCGCAGCAGAGGATACCGCCCCCGCAGAGACTGCGGAAGGAGAGCCCGCCGAGGGTGAGACTGCCGCGTCTGAGCCGGAAACGGCTGCGAGCGCAGCGGAGTGAACCCCACGATCCTGAACCATAAACACCAAAAAGGCTGCTGCGTTCTGCAACAGCCTTTTTCTGAGAAAGGAATTGACCCTATGCCGGAACTGACCGACCTTTCTGTGATCCGTGCCCTGTGCGAAAAATACGATTTTGCACTTTCCAAGGGCTTTGGGCAGAACTTTATCATCAACCCGGGCATCCCCACAAAAATCGTGGATGCCAGCGGGGTAGACAAGCGCTACGGTGTCATTGAGATCGGCCCCGGCATCGGCGTGCTGACCAAGGAACTGGCCAAGCGCGCCGCCAAGGTGGTGTCCATCGAGGTGGACGAGCGCCTGCCGCCCCTGCTGGCCGAGACCATGGCCGGTGTGGACAACTTCAAGCTGGTGCTACAGGATGTGCTGAAGGTGGACCTGAAAGCCCTCATTGCCGAGGAGTTCCCGGGGATGCCGGTGGCAGTGTGCGCAAACCTGCCCTACTACATCACCAGCCCCATCGTGATGAAGCTGCTGGGCGACCGCCTGCCCATTGAGAGCCTGACCGTTATGGTGCAGAAGGAGGCCGCCGACCGTCTGGCCGCTGTGCCCGGAACCCGCGCCTCCAGCGCCATCAGCTGCGCGGTGAACTACTACGCTACCTCCAAGCTGATGTTCACCGCCGCACCGGGCAGCTTTTACCCTGCCCCCAAGGTAACCAGCGCTGTGGTGCGCATGGACATCCGTCCCACCCCCGCCGTGCAGGTGGAGGACGAGGCGGGCTACTTTGCACTGGTGCGCGCCGCCTTTGGCCAGCGCCGCAAGACTGCCGCCAATGCCATTGCAGGCGGGCTAAACCTGCCCAAGGAGAAGGTCATTGCTGCCATTGAAGCCGCAGGCTTTGATGCCCGCATCCGCCCGGAAGCACTGACGCTGGAGGACTTTGCAAAGATCCAGCAGGCACTGGGCTGAGCAAAAAAGCAGTATAGTCGGTGGGCGATGGCTCACTGAAAAAAGATTGAAAAAAACCCGGAACCTTTTTAGAGCCACAAGGGCTCACAAAAAGGTTCCGGGTTTCTGTTTTTTAATGGTTATGCGGCAGCTTTTGCCTTACTCAGAAGGGGAAGATGGTGCCGTACTCCTTCACGGTGCAGGCGTTCAGGGTGACCTTACCGTGAATGTCTGCACCGTCTGCAAGGGTATTAACGTTTGCTGCGGAGGAGGTGCCGAAGGCCTTGAATTGCCAGCCGTTTGCAGAGGCGCTGTCCTCTGCTGCCCAAACTGCGGCAGACAACGACGGACTGACTGCGGCATTGCCAAGAAGGGGATTATTTTGTGAAATGCTGGGACGAATGCGCAGGCGTACCGGACTTTTTTGCGCCCTCGCGCGCCGGGCGAAAAAAGAAATTTCTTTTCATAGTTCTGCGGTGGGTAGGACGAAACTTTGTCAAATACGTGGAATATTACAGAAAAATTTGTGAAAAGCAACTAATGGATATCCCCTAAACGTGTTGATATTGAGAAAAAAGACGGAAGATTGTTTACAAAAGAATGACAGGCTGGTATACTTTATAGCGGTAGATCCCTATGAGATCCGCAAAGAAACAAGAAAGGAAATACCGAACCGTGAATACCGCCGCACCGCACGCCCTGAAAAAACGATTGCTGACCCTAGCACTGAGCCTTGCTTTCCTGCTTACCTGTCTGCCCGCTGCACTGGCAGTGGACCTGAATGTGGACGCAGGCTTCTACTTCAAGCAGAGCCGGGGCGGCACCTGTACGCTGGCCTCCGCAGCCATGATGCTGCGCCGCCGCGCCTACTTTGACGGGCTGAGTGACTGGACGAACGTGACTGAGAACAGTGTGCGCTCCACAGCATGGGCCAACGGCCTTGCGCACAGTTTTACATATAAGGAGATGCAGGTGGGCTACGCCACCCTGCCTTCCGGGCTGCAAAGCAAAACGGCGGTGCTGATCTCCCTGCTGGAGCAGCACCCGGAGGGCATCGTCCTCTACGACCGCACCCAGCCCCATGCGGTGCTGCTGACTGACTACACCAACGGTATTTTCTATTGCTCCGACCCGGCGGGGAACATCGGCTACGGCCGCATTCCCATTACCAGCTCCAGCGTGTCCATTGCAAGAGCGTCCTGTTACTGGTACGTCACTGCAGATCACAACAGCGTGGCGGCACAGGCCGATGGTCTGCGGCTGGAGGGCGTGCGCTACCCGGTGAATATCCGCACCGGCAGCGGCATGACGCTGACCGGTACGGCTAACAGCGCTACTGGCACTACTTTGACCAGTGTACAGGTGGCCATTCTGGATGCGGCAGATCAGACCGTGCAGAGTGCGGCGGCGCAGGCAAACGCCGCCGCTTTCTCTCTGAACACGCTGGACAGTCAGATCCGCTTCGGGGAGTTGCCGGAGGGCAGCTACAGCTATATGGTGCTGGTGACCGACTCTACGGGCGAGAGCCTGTGCTTTGCCTCGGACTTCACGGTGTCCGGCAGCGCAAGCAGCACCCAGACCTACTGGTCGGTCAAGGATGCCGAGGGCACCAAGCTGCAGCAGACGGTCCAGCAGATGGAGACCACGGTAGAAACTGCTGCTGAGACCACCGTAAGCTGGTTTGCAAAGCTGTTCGACTGATAAAAAGAAATAATTCAGGGCTGCTGCACATTGCTTTGTGCAGCGGCCCTGTTTGCATCACAATAACAGCCGCTTTTCGTTACGACCCCTTTCCGTGAAAAAGTGGTTCAGAACCGCCCGCAGGCGGTTCTGAACCACAAAATTTAAAATGATTTTTCCGCGGCTATTACCCCCGCAGTTCTGTGCCGGGATAGTAGTGCGCCAGAATGGCGCGGTAGTCTGCGCCCTGCTCTGCCAGTGTCTTTGCACCCCACTGGCTCATGCCTACGCCGTGGCCGTAGCCCTTTGTGGTAAAGGAGAAGGTGCCGCTCTGGCAGACCACCGTAAAGCAGGCGCTGCGCAGCCCCAGCGCTTTGCGCAGGGCGGTACCCTGCACCGTCTGCCCGCAGACCGGCAGGCTGTCCACATAGCCGGAGGGAGTGAGCACCGGCGTGCCAAACCACTGCGCCTGCTGCGAAAGGTCGGCGGCAATGCCCAGACGCTCAGCTAGCAGCTGCTGTAATTGGGCGGCAGAAAGGTTCAGGGTGTATTCGTAGTTGTCGGCGGCGGTGTCGGTGCTGCTGTCCACCGGCACAAGATAGGGCAGGGCGGTGCCCCACACCTTCTCGCTGGCTTCGGTGCGGCCGTTGGACATGGCAAAGTAGCTTGTCCCGGCGGGGGCATCCTCGTAATACAGCACCTGCGTCTGTACTGCATCCACCAGCGCAGAAAGCCGGGCGTAGTTGGCCGCGTATGCGGTGCCCCAGTAGCTGTGCAATACTGCATCGGTCAGGCAGCCCTGCCGCCGGGCGGGGTCTGCGGTGAACCATACGCCGTTTTCCTCGGTGCTGTGATCCCGGCGGTAGAGGGCATAGCTGTGCGCTGCCACTGCCTGCGCCTTCAGTGCTTCGTCCGGCCAGTTGACCGGCATCTCGGCGGCAACTGCCCCAATCAGGTATTCCCGCAGCGGCAGCGTTATCGTCTGCCCGGTGCTCTGATCCGTAAAGCAAACGGTATCGGCTGTGTCAGCAGGGGAGGAGCCACTCTGCTGCTTTCTTCTGAGGTGACAGAGGCCGCCTCTGCTGCGGACGGCGCAGTGCCCTGCACAACAAGTGCCATACAGGCAAGACGGTAGGCAGCACACGGCAACGCGCAGCCCAGCACCAGCAGAACGGTGCACAGCAGCAAAAAGGAACGTTTCATACTAGACCTCCTCCCGGAACGCAAGCTTTGGGTACATCATACGCCCGGCAGCGTGCAAACCGGCAGGAAATACGCAGGGAAACCCCGGTATTTTTGCGCTTTGCGGTGAGAAGTGTACACTTAGCGCTTGAATTTACTTCATAAAAGCGATATTATAAAAGTATGTCCATCAGAGCGTAGGATGGACTGGATCGGAAAGTATAAGAAGTAAGAGACGGAAAGGAGCACTCCTATGAACTTTGCACACGCAGAAGTGGCAACGCTGGACCCGACGACCATGCGTACCCTGTGCGAGGAGTACATCGCAAACAACTACATCGACCCGGAGACCAGCGAGCGGCTGGGGGTCAAGCGCGGCCTGCGCAACCCGGATGGCACCGGCGTGCTGGCTGGTCTGACCAACGTCTGTGACGTTGTGGGCTACAAAAAGGATCAGGAGGGTCATGTGATCCCCACCCCCGGCAAGCTGATCTACCGGGGCGTCAACATCAACGAGATCGTGGACGAGGCTTACCGCAACGACCGCTTCGTGTTTGAGGAAGTGATCTGGCTGCTTTTGTTCGGCAGCCTGCCCACCCGGGAGCAGCTGGACGATTTCTGTGAGATCCTAGCAGAATCCCGCGCCCTGCCGGACGGTTTTATGGACACCATGAACGCCCCCTCGCCCAATATTATGAACAAGTTGCAGCGCTGCGTGCTGGGCCTGTACTCCTACGACGACCGCGCCGAGGATCTGAGCCTTGAGAACATCCTGAACCAGAGCATCAACCTGATCGCCAGTATGCCCACCATGATGGTGAACGCTTACCAGATGAAGCGCCGCTACTACGATAAACAGAGCATGTTCTTCCACCTGCCCAAGCCCGGTCAGAGCACGGCAGAACACATCCTCAGCACCTACCGCCCGGATCAGAAGTTCACCCACGAGGAGGCAAAGCTGCTGGATATGTGCCTGCTGGTCCACGCAGACCACGGCGGCGGCAACTGCTCCACCTTTACCACCCGCGTGCTGTCCTCCTCCGGTACGGACACCTACTCGGCCATCTCTGCGGCCATCGGTGCCCTGAAAGGCCCCAAGCACGGCGGTGCAAACCTGATGGTCAACCGCCAGCTGCAGGATATCCTCAAGCACGTCGAGAACCCGGACGATGACGATGAGGTGCGCGAGTATCTGCGCCGCATCCTGCGCAAGCAGGCGGGCGACGGCTCCGGCCTGATCTACGGCATGGGTCATGCGGTTTACACCATCAGCGATCCCCGTGAGGTCATCCTGAAGCAGCGCGCAAAGCATCTGGCCTACGAAAAGGGCTTTGAGGAAGAGTACAATATGCTGTGCAGCATCGAGCGGCTGGCACCCGGCATCTTTGCTGAGGAAAAGGGCAGCTCCAAGCCGGTGTGCGCCAACGTGGACCTGTTCAGCGGCCTGATCTACAATATGCTGGGCATCTCGGAGGATCTGTACACCCCGCTGTTCGCCATCGCCCGTGTGCCGGGCTGGTGCGCACACCGGGTGGAAGAGGTGATCTTTGCCAACCGTATCATCCGCCCGGCCTACAAGTATCTGGGCGTGCGCCAGAAATATAAGCCCATCGAGGAGCGTTAATGAAACCGTTAGAGTTCGTTGTTGTCCTGCTCTGCGTACTGCTTGGCCTTGGCCGCGGCGCAGACCTTGCCTTTGCCACCGACGCTGCCACCGGTCTGTGTACCGCAGGTGCGGTGTGGTGGCGGTATCTCGCCTTGGGCGCTGTGGTGCTGGCCGCAGTGCTGGCCGGGCGCAGCCGCCCGCTGCCCCCGGAGCCGCTGCGCAGCCGCCACCCGGCGGCAGGCGTGCTGGCCTTTGCCGGGGCAGTGTGTATGCTGGCTGCCGGTGCAGCACAGTTTGTGCTGGCCGCCGGTACGGTAAGCACCTTTGTGCGCATTCTGCTGGAGGTGGCCTGTGCCGTGTGGCTGAGCAACCTTGGGCGCAGCTGGCTGCGCGGAGACGGCTGGAAAACGCCCGCCGGTGGTCTGCCGGTGGCCATTGCAGGCAGTGCGTTGTTCTACTGGAATGTGCTGATGCGCTTTATGGAAAACAGTTCCAGCTGGCACCGGGTACAGCCCACGGCAGCAGTCTGGCAGGAGCTGGCGGCGTTGCTGCTTCTGGCGGCGCTGGCGCGCACGCTGTATCTGCCCCGGCCGGAAAATGGCCGTGCCCTGCACGCAGCGGCGCTTGCAGCCTTCTGCCTGTGCCTGTGCTGGGAGCTGCCCCGGGTGCTCTTGCTATTGACAGCAGGCTTTGGCGGCGGCATGGCGGCGGTGCTGCCGGAGCTGCTTTCCGGCCTTGCGCTGTGCTGCATCGGCGGTATGGGGCTTGCCTGTATTGGGCAGGGAAAAGCTGGAAATAACTGACAAAAGCGGCTGCACACCCTTGGTGTAATTGAACAAAAGCTTTGTGACAGGGTGCATAAAATCATACAAAAGTAAAAAAAGATGAAATTGTGTTGTTAATTTTTTAGCAGACACTTGAAAGTTTGCCAGTTTTGGTCTACAATAAAGATACCGTGATTTATCCGATTATGGGTAAAATAATTAGGAGGTACTATTACAATGGCTGTTAGAGTTGCTATCAATGGTTTCGGTCGTATTGGCCGTCTGGCTTTCCGTCAGATGTTTGATGCTGAGGGTTACGAGGTCGTCGCAATCAACGACCTGACCAGCCCCAAGATGCTGGCTCACCTGCTGAAGTACGATACTGCTCAGGGCTCTTTCTGCGGCAAGATCGGCGAGGGCAAGCACACTGTCGAGTCCACCGAGGATTCCATCATTGTTGACGGCAAGGAGATCAAGATCTACGCTGTTAAGGATGCAAAGGATGCTCCTTGGGGCGAGCTGAACGTTGACGTCGTTCTGGAGTGCACCGGCTTCTACACCAGCAAGGAGAAGAGCATGGCTCACATCCAGGCTGGCGCAAAGAAGGTCGTTATCTCTGCTCCCGCAGGCAACGATCTGAAGACCATCGTCTACTCCGTCAACGAGAAGACCCTGACCGCTGAGGATCAGGTCATCTCCGCTGCTTCCTGCACCACCAACTGCCTGGCTCCCATGGCCAACACCCTGAACAAGACCTTCCCCATCGTTTCCGGTATCATGACCACCGTTCATGCATACACCGGCGACCAGATGATCCTGGACGGTCCTCAGCGCAAGGGCGATCTGCGCCGTGCTCGTGCTGGCGCACAGAACATCGTCCCCAACACCACCGGTGCTGCTAAGGCCATCGGTCTGGTCATCCCCGAGCTGAACGGCAAGCTGATCGGCTCTGCTCAGCGTGTGCCTGTTCCCACCGGCTCCACCACCATTCTGGTTGCTGTCGTCAAGGGCAAGGACGTCACCAAGGAAGCTATCAACGCTGCTATGAAGGCTGCTTCTTCTGAGTCCTTCGGCTACAACGAGGATCAGATCGTTTCCTCCGACGTTATCGGCATGCGTTACGGCTCTCTGTTCGACGCTACCCAGACCATGGTCGCTAAGATCGATGACGACACCTATCAGGTTCAGGTCGTGTCTTGGTACGACAACGAGAACTCCTACACCTCTCAGATGGTCCGTACCATTAAGTACTTCGCTGAGAACTGCTAATTACGTTCTTGCGTTAAAAAGTGCTTGAGGTGCCGTGCTGAATGACGGCTGGTACCGGCTTTGCTGGTACAAACATGCGGTGATTGGTACGACAACAGGAACTTGAGTTCTACACCCTTCCTTTTGCGGGTTTCCGTGAGAGGAAGGGTGTTTTTTATCTTCCAGCAGGGGGAAAATCCCAAGAAAGGATGATTTACTCCAAGAAATGTGCTATACTGAACTCACAGTGACCCGGAGCCGATGCACTATGCGGATGACAATGCTGTTTTGCGGGTAGCATCATGCAATAGGGGAAAGCATATATACTTATACACTAATGAAAGTTCACTTTTGGGAACGAGGTAAGCAAGAATGGGAAAGTATTTTGGAACCGATGGCTTCCGTGGTGAAGCTGGTATTGATCTGACTGCCGACCATGCCTACAAGGTTGGTCGCTTTTTGGGCTGGTATTACAATATGCTCCGCGAGCGCAATGGCAACAACGAGCCTGCACGCATTGTAATCGGCAAGGACACCCGCCGCAGCTCCTATATGTTCGAGTACAGTCTGGTCGCAGGCCTGACTGCTTCCGGCGCGGACGCCTACCTGCTGCACGTCACTACTACGCCCAGTGTGGCTTACATCGCTCGCGTGGATGACTTTGATTGCGGCATCATGATCTCTGCCAGCCACAACCCGTACTATGATAACGGTATCAAGCTGATCGATTGCTACGGTGAGAAGATGCCCGAGGAGACCCTGCTGCTGGTGGAGGACTACATCGACGGCAAGCTCCACGTGTTCGACAAGGATTGGCCGGAACTGCCCTTTGCCCACCGTGAGCATATCGGCTGCACCGTGGACTATGTGGCAGGCCGTAACCGCTACATGGGCTACCTGATCTCTCTGGGTATCTACTCCTTCAAGGGCATTAAGGTCGGTCTGGACTGCGCCAACGGTGCAAGCTGGAATATCGCTAAGAGTGTGTTTGACGCTCTGGGTGCTGACACCTACGTTATCAACAACAAGCCGAACGGTCTGAACATCAACAATAATGCTGGTTCTACCCATATCGAGGGCTTGCAGAAGTTCGTGGTAGAGAACGGTCTGGACGTTGGCTTTGCCTTTGATGGCGATGCTGACCGCTGCCTGTGTGTGGACGAGAAGGGCAATGTCATCACCGGCGACCACATCCTGTACATCTACGGCTGCTACATGAAGGAGCACGGCGAGCTGATGAACAACACCGTGGTCACCACGGTCATGTCCAACTTTGGTCTGTACAAGGCTTTTGACGAGCAGGGCATCGGCTACGCAAAGACCGCCGTAGGCGACAAGTACGTTTACGAGTACATGGCTAAGAACGGCTGCCGTATTGGCGGTGAGCAGAGCGGTCATATTATCTTCAGCAAGTATGCCAGCACGGGTGATGGCATCCTGACCAGCCTGAAGATGATGGAGGTCATGCTGGCCAAAAAACTGCCCATGAGCAAGCTGGCTGAGCCGCTGAAGATTTATCCGCAGGTTCTGGAGAATGTCCGCGTCACCGATAAAAAGGCTGCACAGAACGACCCGGAAGTGCAGGAGGCCGTCAAGGCAGTGGCCGAGGCTTTAGGCGACACCGGCCGCATTCTGGTGCGCGAGTCCGGCACGGAGCCCCTTGTGCGCGTGATGGTGGAGGCTCCCGACCACGACACCTGCCAGAAGTACGTGTCTCAGGTCGTGGAGGTCATCAAGAGCAAGGGTTACGCCGTCTGAGGCTGAGCGCTGAGGCGGATGTTGCCCGCGCACCAAAATGCGGGCGGCAGATGCTCTGTGTGGCGTGATTCTGCATCTTTTTGTTGACAAACCCGCACTTTTTGCGTATGATAAAGGTAACACTGAAAATTGTGTCAAATTGGCTGTGAAGAGAAGAGTACGCACCGTCTGCGCCTGACAGAAAGCCCGAAGGATGGAACCGGGCAGGCCGCGCGGTGCCGAAGATGGTCTTGGAGCCGCGCAGGTGAACAATGAGCCTGCGACGGGGTGCGCCCGTTACCGCGCAAAGGCCGGTTTTTGCCGGCTAAAGGCTGCGTCCGCAAGGGCGCAGCGAAGCAAGGTGGTACCACGAAGGTTCAGCGCTCTCGTCCTTGTCCGGTTATACCCGGCAGGGCGGGAGCGCTTTTTGCTTGCAGGAGAAGCTGCAGAACCAAAAGAAAGGAAGATAGAACCCCATGAGCGAACACAAGACATTTTATATCACCACCCCCATCTATTACCCCAGCGATAAGCTGCACATCGGCCACAGCTACACCACCGTGGCCTGCGATGCGCTGGCCCGTTTCAAGCGGATGCAGGGCTACGACGTCATGTTCCTGACCGGCACCGATGAGCACGGCCAGAAGATTCAGGATAAGGCTGCCGATGCCGGCGTCACCCCCAAGGAGTACGTGGACAAGATCGTGGCTACCGTCAAGGATCTGTGGAAGCTGCTGGACGTCAGCTACGACCGCTTTATCCGCACCACAGATGATTACCACATGGAAAGCTGCCAGAAGATCTTCACCAAGCTGTACGAGCAGGGCGATATCTATAAGGGCGAGTACATCGGCCACTACTGCAAGCCCTGCGAGAGCTTCTGGACCGACAGCCAGCTGGTGGACGGCAAGTGCCCGGACTGCGGCCGCGAAGTCTACGATGCCCACGAGGAGGCCTACTTCTTCAAGACCAGCAAGTATGCTGACCGCCTGCTGAAGCTCTACGAGGAGAACCCCCAGTTCATCCAGCCCGAGAGCCGCAAGAACGAGATGATCGCCTTCATCAAGCAGGGCCTGCAGGATACCTGCGTGTCCCGTACCTCGGTCAAGTGGGGCATCCCCGTGCCCTTCGACCCCAAACACACCATGTACGTCTGGGTCGATGCTCTGAGCAACTATATCTCTGCACTGGGCTACGGCAACGAGACTTATCACGATTACGATAAGTTCTGGCCGGCAGACCTGCACATGGTGGGCAAGGAGATTTTGCGTTTCCACACCATCCTGTGGCCTGCCATGCTGATGGCACTGGATCTGCCGCTGCCTAAGCGCGTGTTCGGCCACGGCTGGCTGCTGATGAACGGCGGCAAGATGTCCAAGTCTGTGGGCAACGTGGTAGACCCCGTTATCCTGTGCGATCGCTACGGCGTGGACGCCATCCGCTACTTCCTGCTGCGCGAGATTCCCTTTGGCAACGATGGTATGTTCACCAACGAGGCACTGATCAACCGCATCAACAGCGATCTGGCGAACGATCTGGGCAACCTGCTCAGCCGCACCGTGGCCATGTGCGAAAAGTACTTCGGCGGCACCGTGCATAATGTGGCCGGTACCGAGGCCATCGACACCGAGCTGGAGACCATGGTCAACGAGCTGACCGCCAAGGTCACCGCCGACATGGACGATCTGACCATTCCGCAGGCGCTGATGGAGATCTTTGCGGTCATCCAGCGCGCCAACAAGTATATCGACGAGACTGCACCCTGGGCCCTGGCAAAGGACGAGGCCAACAAGCAGCGTCTGGAAAGCGTGCTGTACCACCTGTGCGAGGCACTGCGCGTGTGCGGCATCCTGCTGAACGCCTACCTGCCCACCACTGCACCCAAGATGATGGAGCAGCTGGGTCTGGACGCTTCTGCACTGGATCTGACCAAGACCACCTACGGTGCACAGCAGACCTATACCGTGCACAAGGGCGAGGCACTGTTCCCCCGCATTGACGTGGCCAAGGAGATCGCCCACCTGAAGGAAGAGGACGAGAAGCGCAAGGCTGCTGCCGCTGCTGCCAACAAAGCCAAGGAGGAAGCCGAGAAGAAGGCTGCCGCCCCCGCAGAGGAAAGCACCGTGGACTTCACCCACGAGGAAGAGATCGACTTTGACACCTTCTGCAAGGTGGAGCTGCGCGTGGCCGAGGTGCGCGCCTGCGAGAACCTGAAGGAGAGCAAAAAGCTGCTCCACCTGACCGTCTTTGACGGCGAGCGTGAGCGCTGCATCCTGTCCGGCATTGCCAAGTGGTTCAAGCCGGAGGATCTGATCGGCAAGAAGATCGGCATCGTCTGCAATCTGGCCCCCCGCCCCATGCTGAAGGGCAAGTATGTCAGCGAGGGCATGATCTTTGCTGCCGACACCGCTGACGGCGGCTGCTCCATCGCCTTCTACGGCGACAACACCCCCGTTGGCAGCCGCATCCACTGAGCCATGAAAACACAGCTGAGCCGCGCCGAAAAGCTGGACCGGCTTTTCGGCACCCCGGCCTTTGCCGTTATCATCGCCATCCTCTGCAACGCCATGTGGGTTCGGCCTTTCCTTTCATCAAGCTGGGCTACCGGCTCTTTGCCATCGACACCGCTGACACGGCCTCCATTCTCTGCTTTGCAGGGGTGCGGTTCATGCTGGGCAGCGTGCTGGTGCTGCTGGGCAGCATCTGCTGCAGGGAAAAGCACCCCGCCTGCCCCGGGGCAGGGTAGCAGCCGAGTGTTGCGCGCTGGGACTGTGGCAGACCACGGCGCAGTATGCGTTCTACTATATCGCCGTGGCCATGCTCACCGGCGCGTTTGGCGGCATCTTGAACAGCACCCAGAGTTTTCTGGGCGTCATCTTTGCCCACTTTATCTATGGCAATGCGGATCGCATGACCCCGGCAAAAACGCTGGGCTGCGCTGTGGGTTTTGCCGGAGTGCTGATCGGTACGATTGGCAACCACGGCAGCGGCAGCGGCTGGGGCGTGTTCTGTATGATGGCAGCGACCATCATCTTTACCCTGTCCGGCCCGTGGAACAAATCCGTCACCAAAAAGGCCGACAGCTTTGCTGTCTGCTTCCTGAACCTGTTTGTGGGTGGGCTGGCACTGTTTGTGCTGGGCACTGTCATGGGCGGCCGTCTCCATGTGCAAAGTGCACTGGCTGCGGTGGTCATGCTGTATCTGGCCTTTATCTGCGGCGCTGGCTATATCCTGTGGGCGCTGTTGATGAAAAACAACCCGGTCAGCCGCATCGCCATCTTTGGTTTCGTCAACCCGGTGGTCAACGTGCTGCTCAGCGCCGTGCTCAACGGCGAGCCGCTGTTCCGCTGGCAGTATCTGGCGGCGCTGGTGTTCGTGTGCGTGGGCATCTGGCTGGTGAACAAAGCCCCCGCAAAAAAGGAGAAGGTATGACCGGACCTATTTTTGACACCCACGCCCATTACAGTGCCCGCGCTTTTGACGCCGATCGCTTTGCGCTGCTGGACAGCCTGCCCGACAAGGGCGTGGTAGGCGTGTGCGAGCAGGCCACCCACTCCGGGGATGCGCCCCGGGTGCTGGAACTGGCGCACCGCTACCCATGGGTGGTGGCAGCCATTGGCATCCACCCGGAAAGCCTGCTGCCCGCCGCCGACTGCGGCGAGGAAGGCCCTGCGCCCACGGTGTCGGTGTACGGCGGCGATTGGGCCGCCGAGATGCGGGCGCTGATGCCCTACTACAACGACCCCAAGGTGGTAGCGGTAGGGGAGTGCGGGCTGGACTACCATTGGCCAGTGCCCAAGGACGCCCAGCTGGCACTGTTTGAAGCCGAGATCCGGCTGGCGCTGGAACTGGACAAGCCCATCATCGTGCACGACCGGCAGGCGCACGCAGATGTCTACGCCCTGCTTAAAAAGTACCGCCCCAAGGGCATTGTGCACTGCTATTCCGGCAGCGCCGAGGATGCCGTGCAGCTGGCGGCACAGGGACTGTACATCGGCTTTGGCGGTGCCTGCACCTTCAACGGTGCCAAGCGCGCAGCCAAGGCCATCGAAGCCCTGCCGCTGGATGCTATTGTGCTGGAGACCGACTGTCCCTATATGGCACCGGAGCCGGTGCGCGGCACCCGCTGCGACAGCTCCCTCATCTGCTATGTGGGCGCGTACATCGCCCAGCGCAAGGCGCTTGCCCCGGAAGAGGTGTTCCGCACCACCGCCGCAAACGCCCGCCGGGTGTTCGGGCTGTAAACGTTTTTCCGCAGGTCGCGGGGCAAAGCGCTCCGCTTCTGAATAAAAAGCTGATTTATTGAAAACGATAAGAATAAGGAGATCACTATTATGAAGGCACGTATTCCCAAACACCGCGAGTTCATCATCAACTTCCCCGACAGCATCGACCAGAACAAGGCCAACGAGGGCTGGGCAAAGCTGCAGCAGATCGTGGAGGACTACAAGAAGGCCCACAACGGCGCTTCTGTTTACGCTCCCACCTTCATCGAGGACTGCGAGCCCGAGGTCAAGAAGCTGCAGGAAGAGTACGGCTTTGAGTACACCGTGGAGTTCGTTCAGTAAGTTCAGCATCGCCTGATAGTAAAAGGGTCATTGCACAAACCGTGCAATGACCCTTTTTGCGTAAGTTCATTCCATAAAATGGCATCCCGGAGGGCAGCTTAAATCATCCTCCTGCCTTGCTGCCTTACACCTCGTAGTCCAGACAGACGCGGTTTTTGTAGTAGGGGCGCACCTTGCTGTTTGCCACTGCCACATGCGCCGGGTGAGTGGAGTAGCCCTTGAGCGCCTCGGCGCTCTCAAAGGTGGTATCCAGCATCAGGTCGGCGTTGGAAGAGGGGAGCGCATCAATATTGACGTGGATGTCCACAAGCCCCGGAATCTTGCCGGAAAGGCTTTCCAACCCCTCTTTGATGCCAACCTTGACGGCGGCCTTTTCCTCGGCGGACAGCTCGTCCTTCAGCTGCCAGAGAATAACGTGCTTGACCATAACAAAAAACCTCCTGCGTTTTTTCTCATTGTAACAGGATGAGAAAAAATCCGCAAGAGGGAAGCTGCAAAGTGTTACTTGGGCGCGAACAGCAGCACCACCAAAAGCACAGCACAGAGCACCGAAAGCCCAATGCCCTCCAGACGGGTGAGTCGGATGTACTCCTCCGTAGGTTCGGGCACCTGCGTATACCGCCCACGGGAACGCAAGGCAATGGCATCCTCCGGCTGCAGCGCCATAAAAATACCGAATCCGATACCAAAAAGCGCGACTAAAATTGCGCAGATGACTTCCATAAAAACCCTCACTTTTTGTTTTTGTCGTCCCTGCTCAGGGTATAGCACAAATGCGAGATCAGCAGCACAACGCAGAACACGAGCGTCACGACCATCAAAATGGAGTGCAGCGGCTCCACCTTGGGCAGAAAAATGTTGACCAGCCAGAGCGCACCGCAAAGGAGCGACAGGATGCCGAAGGGTCTGTGGAAGTGGTTCCTTTCGTCCTCACTGCTCCAGCCGGTGCCGGTGCCATTGTACAAGTCCCGAATGCCGCGGTATAAAAACAATACGCCCAGTGCTGCGTTCAGCCAGTCTGAAGTGGAAAGGTTCAGGTTCATATATTTGTACTTGCCTCCCGGCGGTTCAGTCTGCGCTATGCTCCCAAGCCTCATAGGCTACCAGGTAAAGAACATCTACCACAACAGCGACCAACAGCCAGCTGCCGCCCCAAGGAGCTTGGGGCAGGAAGATGTCCAGAAGAGAAACGATGGCGTTAAAGATAAACAGCACGCCGTTTTTCTTCTGCCAGAAGGCACGGTACTCCGGGTCCCGTTCATACTGGTTGAAGGGAAGACGGAGCCAGGGGTCTTTGCCCATAAAATCACGGATGCCGGAGATCAGCCAGAGAATGCTCAAAAGGACATCAAAGAACAGCGGCCAAGAGAATACCAGCTGCATAAAATGCACCTCCCATCTTTTACCATATTATAACATAGAGGGGCGAAAACACAAGGACGGTATTCAACCTTCCTGCGTAAATTCTGCACAAATCGACCATCAACTATTTGTTGAAACAACATAAAATAAAACCAGCCGGACGAGGCGGTTGCAAGCCCTCGTCCGGCTGGATACTTACTTCTTCGGAGTCATAAGCCTCTTCTCCTTGGTGACCTCATTTTCGGAATACGGGTTTCATAGGGTGACTCTCCTTAGAAACGTTTCTTCAGAATTTAGGTACTTTGCAAGGGGATGAAAATCAACTGTACATTGGACTGACCCTTTTCTCAACTGTTGGACTGCGGCAAACGGTTCATGAGGATGAATTTCATATTACCACATTCTTTCGAGTTAGATTTGCAAGGGAAGCGTCTTACTTAGTACATTGGTAGAACTCCTTTTCAGCTATTCAAATAAGGTTCTCCGGATCATTGATACTTTCATAAGAATCATCTCCAGCGGATCTATCTGAACGCTCTGGGGAAGAATTAAATCGACAGGTTATCGTGTTATCGCATTTTTGATGCTCAAGACTGGCTCTGTTTTTGTGTTTTTATACGGGGGAAACATCCCGTTTGTGGTGAGCCTCTGTTTTGCTTCTCAGCGAACCCCGACAGCCTGTCCCTGCTGTGCGGGTTCCATATCAACCATCGGTCTTCGCTCCTTTCTTCTTAAAGTCAGCGGGAGTAACTCTCTTTTGAGCTTCTGCTGTACCTCTCTGGTTTCTGGCTTAATTATACAGGAAGAAGCACGATTTGTCTATTGGCAGACCGCACAAAGAATAAATTTTGTTTTTGTGCAATGTTAAAACCTGTGGCGGTGCGGAAAAATTGCCCAGAAGTTCCGGGTCGTTCGTGAAGGGTACACATGGGGCTGCAATATGCCCATGGCGCTGTGCTGGCAGATGCTGTACTGCGGCCCGCTGGCCCGTGCCATCTTCCGGCTGGTGCTCCGCCGTGGGGAAAAGCAGGCCGCGTAAGGCGGTTTGCCCGCGATTCTGTAATAAATATGTATAAGAAATATACATAAGATGCCGCAAAAACATACCGGGAAAGACACCTATACGTTTTTTATATACCTGATATATAAAAGCTATACGGTACGGCTATTTTTGCGGAAATATTTCCCAAAACCGGGAGAATACGCCTGCAAAGCACTGGAAAAATCCAAGAACATTGTACAGATTATATGCTTTTTTAACTTGCAATTGTGCACCCTGTACAACAGTTTTGTTTTGTCAGTGCAATGCTACCGGGTAAAATGTAGAATGTGCACAAATACCCTTGCCAATTTTGTGCAATCGTACTATTATACACAACGAAAAAAGACGAAACCGACAAAGAAAGGGGAGGGCGCAGACAGCATTCAGGCAGCGCCTTCCTTGCTTTTTTCACGGCACACAGTCTTTTCTTCGCGCGATAAGAAGGTGTGAAGGGGCGCGGAGCAAAGGTGTGCGGCAGATCCTCGGCCGGGGATCTGCCGCACACCCGGCTCCCGCCCGCAGACCCCTATCCCTGCAGGAAGGAGGAAAAGCAAATGAACAAATTGACGCAGGCTCTGATGGAAGAGCTTACCGTGGAGTATGTCAAGGTCGGCTCGCTGCAGATCCCGGAATCGGTGGTCATCAGCTGGGTGATCATGCTGCTGCTGGTGGTGGGCTCCATCCTGCTTACCCGCAACCTGAAGGTGGATCACATTAGCAAGCGTCAGGCAGCACTGGAAGCGCTGTACTCCCTTGGCAAAAACTTCTTTGAAGGGTTGCTGGGCAAGGAGGGCAGCCGCTATGTGCCCTACCTGATGACCGTGGCGCTGTACATTGCCTGCTCCAACGTGATCGGTGTGTTCGGCGTAAAGCCCCCCACAAAGGATCTGGATGTGACCGCTGCACTGGCGCTGATGAGCATCGTGCTTATCGAGTATGCAGGCGTTCGCGCCCGGGGCGGCGCGGGCTTTCTCAAGAGTCTTGCAGCCCCTACCCCCATCATGACCCCTATGAACATCCTCGAGATCGCCATTCGCCCCACCAGTCTGTGTATGCGACTGTTCGGCAACGTGCTGGGCGCGTTCGTTATCATGGAACTGCTCAAGCTGGTGGTGCCGGTGTTCGTCCCGGCGGTGTTCAGCCTGTATTTTGACCTGTTCGATGGTCTGATCCAGACCTATGTTTTCGTGTTCCTGACCGCACTGTTCATGAAAGAGAGCATCGGCGGCGAGGAATAAACAACACATTTAAAACTGTAATTACAAAGGAGATAGAACTATGAGTGGTTTGGTAGCTCTGGGCGCTGGCATTGCAGCGCTGACCGGTATTGGCGGCGGTATTGGCATTGGTATTGCAACGGGTAAGGCAACGGAGGCCATCTCCCGCCAGCCGGAGGCTTCCGGCAAGATCCAGACGAACCTGCTGCTGGGCGCTGCTCTGGCAGAAGGTACCGCAATTTTCGGCTTCGTCGTTGCACTGCTGATCATCCTGTTCCTGGGTTGATAACGGAGGCATGACGAATGCTGACACTGAATCTGAATCTTCTGTATACAGACCCTTTGTAATTATTGGTGCAATAAACTGGGGGCTGATTTGGATTTTTTTAAATTCGATCTTGTGGCTTTTTCTATTTTGGACAGATGACTTTGGCTTTTCAAGAGTAATATATGCCATTATAGGACTATGTGGCTTGTATCTTATTAGTCTTTTTTGGCAGAATTTTCTGCTTTTTGGAGAGGAATAAGATTCCTCGACACAAAGAGGTATTAATCTAATGAAATGATTATTAGATTAATACCTCTTTTTATATTTTAATGACTTATTTTCTATTTAAGCATAGGAATTAGCCACGATATATTTCACGCCATTCCAAATCGCCTCTGTCAAGTGACTTAATTAATAATTCAGCTGTAGCAACATTTGTTGCAAGTGGAATATTGTGCATGTCACATAACTGTACAGCCTTGTGAACATCAGGTTCATGGTGCTTCGGATTAAGTGGATCTCTTAAGAAAATAAGTAAATCCAACTGATTTTGTTCAATCTGCGAAGCCATCTGTTGTTCCCCACCTAAATGTCCTGCAAGATATTTATACACAGATAAATTTGCAGCTTCTTCAATTAATCTTCCTGTAGTACCTGTTGCATATAGTGTGTGTTTACACAAAATTCCCCTATACGCAATACAAAAATTCTGCATTAATTTCTTCTTTGAATCATGTGCAATTAATCCAATATTCATAAATCTCCTCCTATCTATACAAGTGCTTTATTTCTCTGTAATCCTATGTTAAGTACAATTCCTATTCCGCAGTACATACTTACTAATGATGTCAATCCATAACTTACAAAAGGCAATGGTAAACCTGTATTTGGTAAAATCATAGTTGTAACTGCTATGTTAACAAATGATTGCACTCCCAAAAGTACACCAAATCCGAAACAAAACAGCCTTCCATGCAGTGTCGGTGCCCTGGAACCGGTAATAAAACATTCAACAACTATGGCAAATAACAATAATATTACAGCCGCAGCTCCCACAAATCCTAACTCTTCACCTACAATTGCGAAGATAAAGTCGGTATGTGATTCAGGAAGAAAATTGCCTTCTTTTACAGAAAGAACATTTCCATTGTCATTAAAACCCTTACCAGTTAAGCCCCCTGAGCCAATGGCAAGAATAGAGTTCTCCTGTTGCCATTTATCATCCTTAGATGACTGGGAATCACTGTCCTTATTTAAAAAGCTTTCGATTCTCTGATACTGGTAATCTGCCAAAATACCACTACTTGGCTGTAAAACTATATATCCCACTACTAATACTATCGGAATTGCTGTTACCAACACTCCTGTAATAATCTTATAATGAACACCCGATAGAAACATTATAGCACAAAAAGTTATAAAAATAACTATTGTTGTTGATAAATCCGGCTGTTTATATATAAAGCCTATAGGAATTATTGAGAAAACTACAACCGTAGCTAACGTTTTAAAGGTGTTTAAAGTTTCCTGATGTTTGTAAATATACGTTGCCATAAAAAT
>ENA-OQKR01000175-OQKR01000175.1-human-gut-metagenome-genome-assembly--contig:-NODE-175-length-27431-cov-5.109691_pt1 | contig 27431 bp, 24 predicted proteins | sample MGYA00242803_ERZ504806 | MGnify/ENA primary metagenome ERZ504806 (study PRJEB26092, sample SAMD00036399) | human gut metagenome | host: Homo sapiens | study: EMG produced TPA metagenomics assembly of...
TGCTGACGAGCTCCGCAAGATTGCCGAGTACATTGAAATCAACACTACGGAAGATACCGCAGTAGCGGGCTAACCCCCGCTACAAACCCCTTTGACAGTGTGTTTTCCTAATAGGCGCTAATCATATCATAATACTTCTGACTCTTTACTCCCCTCAAACCATGCTGCCAACGCTTTTTCTCAATACCCTGTTCAATACCTTGTTCTCTGCTTTCTTTCAGCATATCTTCTACCGCTTTGCACACATCAATCACCTCCGTCTCTTCTGGAATTTCTATGGGTGTATTTGTAATGGTCTTGATCACCACTGCTGCCTTCCGGTCGAGCATCATGCGCGGATTATCCTTTAAAATTTCTAATAGCTTTTTCTTATCCTTTGAATACCTGATATACTCCATAACTTCCCGCAGACTGGAAGAAAATTTCTCCAAATCTTCTTCGGTTAACCTTGCCGGGTCTATTAGATGAATCCGATAATCCTGCACGAAACGCAGCAGATTCTCGTCTTGAATGTTCATCATCTCATGCAGAGACAACGGCGCATCCCATGGATCTGTTCCGAAATGAATTACCAGTGTAATTACTGGTTTCAGGACATCGTCCTTATAGAATCCAGACAAATATTCTGCTTTTGTGTAATCATCTCCATGGTCTTTTTCCTGTTGTTTTGCACTTTTTCTGTTTTTTCGATGTCTTGCCGCAGTGTCTGTAACCTGTCTGCCATACTGTAAGGCATCGTATATCATATTTCGAACTGGCATCGCATAATGAATGTCTGTCTGGTTTTCAATTCCAAGAAGCAGATAATACGTTTCCACTTCCTGCATAATCACAGCTGTTTTCAATATATCCCGATATTTCTGGACCGGATCTTCTGTCATTTCGGTTGTCTCTTTTGCCTCTTTTCTCTCTTCTGTTGCGCCAAACGGTATGGCAATCTCTGTTGAATCAACTTCTGTCAGTTTTTCCGGATCAACAACTTTTTTCCCGTCATAGATCAAATAATTGAACGCATCTGCAAAAATGTTACTCTTTCGCATGTATGCTTTGGTAACAATGTCCGCTTTTCCCATGTGCATACGCCTCCTCAAAAATATTTCAGAGAAGTCTGCACCCCTTCCTGTTGTTTTTCATCTTATCACGAATTGGCAGCTCTATCAAGTTGGAAATACGAACTATGAACATGCTTCTTAAGATGTCACTATAACAAATTCACTACAATCCGATCTATCCCTCGCAGCCCATACATCTTCCCCATCGCTTCTGGCTCCTGCAAAACCGACAAATCAATCCCAAACAGCGAATTATATCTTCCTGCCATCCGCAGATGCTCCGGATATAAAAATGTCTGTTTTTCGCAAAACTCCGGGCATTTCCTCACCGGCGTCTGCGCGCCGCGGCTTCCTTTGATACACGCTGCATACATTGGACAATACTGCGAAGTATTTGTCTGATAAAAGGGAAGATGAAGACTGTTTTTCCCTTCTGGAAACTTCCTTGTACTGGTATCGCCGCAGCTCTCCCATTCATACCGTTCCATCCGAAATTCTTCTTTCAAATACTCCCGGTAAAATGCCGCGTGGACGCTGTTTTGTTCAAACAGTGTACGGTCCCCCAGCTTATAAGCCATCCGCGGATCTTTTTTCCGTTTGTTGAGCAGCACGCCAAGGCAGAGGGAAAACACCGGAAGCTGAGCTGCCAGATGGGCCGTTCCCCAGTCATTTACGACAATCTCGATGATTTTGTTCTTTTGTTCACACCATTCGACGAGACGCTGCAGCCGCTGCTGTGTTTCCAGCAGATTTCCTTCCAGTAAGAAAGGAAAGACCAGTGTAACCGCAAACGACTCCCGGCAGGCTTTATCCATCAGTGCGAACAGTTCCTCTTCCGTTGGTGCCAAATGCGGGCAGAAAGCATTTCCTATATAGAGCCGGTCTGGGTGAAAAATCGGCGGATCTGGAATCTGGTTTTTCCGAAAATAAGCATCAAAAAACACCGCACTTTCCATCGAAAGATACGCCGTATACCATTCCGGCCGGTCCAGTTCGAGCGCCAGCTCGACCGGCTGCCCAGGCTGCCCGGATTCCGCAAAGCCATTTTGCAATGCCGTAAATGTTTCCTTCCCGACCCCGGAAAACCATACCTTCTTCTGCTCTTCCAGGCTTTCCAGATGAAACGCGTCCTGCTCCGCAGGATATCCTGTCATCTCTTCTGCAAGCGCGGCATCATCGTCCTCCATTTTCCAGCGAATATACTGGCTGTATTGCAGGGCAAGGCGCTGTACCGCATTTTGATAATCTTCCTGTTCCGTGGCGAAGGTATAAACAACATCAAAATCTTCCTCTTTTTCCTGCAGAAAAGTCGCATCACGAAGAAGAATCCGCTGGTAGGATGCTGTTTTCTGATCGTAAAATGCCAGTTCCCACGGCGCATTTTTCTGCTCAACTGTAGTCGGTGTCGCAAGCCGGGTCTGAAAGCCATATTCTGAAATTGCCGTGATCCGCACTTCCTTATCTCCCCAGTATCCCGCCAGGATTCCGAACGGCAGCATGGAAATCCATGGCCATTGACTGATTTCTTTTTCCCGTTCTTTTTTCTGTTTCATTGATTCAAATCTCCCGTTTTCTGATACCATCCAGTATACCTGTTTTCCTGGAAAACTCAAATAAAAAAATCCACCCACGCCCGGAAGCAGTCTCACCAGAGACCTCCAAGTCATGGATGAATTTTTATTTTCTACCAAATATGTAGTTTGTTACATTATTTTTTCAGGCAAGCTCAGCAAATCTTATAAAGATATTTACGAAACTGCCTCTTTTGTAAACGTCTCAATCAACTCTTTGGCATCATCATATCCCTGGCCTTCCAGTTCTTTCTGATACCACTCGTCCACGCCGTCTACGGCCTGTTTGAACGAATCGATGTCCATATCCTCATAATTGGTAATGGCTACACCATTCTCATTCTGCCAGCGGTTCATGATTTCATCATCACCGGCGCGGTTAATCTCACGCTCGTACTGTGTTGCCAGACGACCGCACTCATCGATCACTTCCTGCTGCTCCGGTGTCATACTGTCATAAATGTCTCCGTTAATACAGAAGAACAGACAATCATAAATTGCATTCCACATCGAGCAGTACGGCTGTACTTCCTGTACGCTGGCTGCATCGATAGCAGGAAGTGGATTTTCCTGGCCTTCTACGGTTTTCTGCTGCAGGGCCGTGTAGGTCTCGGACCAGTTCATGTTGGTGGCATCGGCGCCCCAGCGTTTGTAGCACTCCATCAGCAGGTTGCTTCCTGCGACACGGATTTTCAGGTTCTTCATATCATCGACGGTTTTTACTTCCTGCTTGCTGTTGGTCAGCTGACGGAAACCGTTCTCGGCGATTCCCATGCAGTGCAGGCCGTACTCATCAAGGATCTCTTTCAATTTTTCGCCTGCCTCGCCGTCCAGTTTTGCATCCGCATCTTCTACGGAATCAAACAGGAACGGAAGGGATACGACGTTAAATCTCGGATCAAATGCAGAGTAAATCAGGTTGCTGTGCATTGAAATCTGTACCGGATCTCCATCGATCAGTGCCTGGATACCTTCGGACTGGTTTCCGTTGGTCAGCTGGTCTGCGGCATATACGTTGACTTTGATCTTGCCGCCGGTTGCTTTTTCGATCAGCTCACCGAACTTCCGGCCGCCTTCTGCCCAGGTACTGGTTTCTGTCGTGGAGCAGGTGAAGTTCCAGGTCTGCTCCGGCCAGTCGAGATCGCTTCTGTCTTCTACATCGTAGGTGCTTGCAGAAGATGTATCTTTCTTTGTAAAGGCTTCAATCAGATCTTTGGCATCGTCATAGCCCTGGCTTTCCAGTTCGTTCTGATACCAGGCATCTACACCGTCTACCGCCTGTTTAAAGGAATCGATGTCCATATCTTCGTATTTTGTGATCTTGACACCGTTCTCGTTCTGCCAGCGGTTCATGATCTCATCGTCACCGGCACGGTTGATCGCACGTTCGTAATCGACGGCTTTCTGTCCGGCCTCATCGACAACTTTCTGCTGCTCCGGGGTCAGATTGTTATAGATGTCTCCGTTAATGCAGAAGAACAGGCAGTCATAAATTGCATTCCACATGGAGCAGTACGGCTGTACTTCCTGTACGCTGGCTGCATCGATAGCCGGAAGCGGATTCTCCTGGCCTTCTACGGTTTTCTGCTGCAGGGCCGTGTAGGTCTCGGACCAGTTCATGTTGGTGGCATCGGCGCCCCAGCGTTTGTAGCACTCCATCAGCAGGTTGCTTCCTGCGACACGGATTTTCAGGTTCTTCATATCATCGACGGTTTTTACTTCCTGCTTGCTGTTGGTCAGCTGACGGAAACCGTTCTCGGCGATTCCCATGCAGTGCAGGCCGTACTCATCAAGGATCTCTTTCAATTTTTCGCCTGCCTCGCCGTCCAGTTTTGCATCCGCATCTTCTACGGAATCAAACAGGAACGGAAGGGATACGACGTTAAATCTCGGATCAAATGCAGAGTAAATCAGGTTGCTGTGCATTGAAATCTGTACCGGATCTCCATCGATCAGTGCCTGGATACCTTCGGACTGGTTTCCGTTGGTCAGCTGGTCTGCAGCGTATACATTGACTTTGATCTTGCCGCCGGTTGCTTTTTCCATGAGCTCGCCGAACTTGCGTCCGCCTTCTGCCCAGGTACTGTTCTCGGTGGTGGAGCAGGTAAAGTTCCAGGTCTGCTCTTCCCATCCAAGGTCACTGTAATCAGCGATATCATTGTAATCCTCATTGCCGGAGGAATTTCCTGCTGTGCTGCCATCCGCACCATCGCCACTGGAAGTATCGGAATTCGTTGCTGCAGCTACCGTTCCGGTATAAGCTCCGTCTTTTGCCAGTGCTTTTGGAAGGAACGTGGAAATCTGCGGAACATACGTAATCAGAAGCAGAACTGCTACCGATGCTGCGATCATTGGCATAACGGCTTTGGAAATCTGCTGAATGGTAACTTCCATTCCTTTTTTCAGTTTTACGGAAATGGCGACAAACAGGTTGACACCGACCGGCGGAGTTACCTGTCCGATGGCCAGGTTGACCGTTGCCACGATACCGAATGCTATCAGGTCATAGCCAAGGGCTTTGCAGACCGGAAGCATAATCGGGATGAAAATATACATGGCAGAGTTTGCATCGATAAAGCATCCTGCAATCAGGAAAATGATATTGACAATCAGAAGGAATACAAACTGGTTATGAGCAACGCTTCCAAGAAGATCCGACGCTGCCTGCGCAATACCAAACTTTGTGCAGACAAAGGAGAACAGAGAAGCACTTGCGACGATCAGCATAATTCCACCGGTTGTTTTGGCAGAATCTACCATCAGATCCCACAGGTCTTTCAGTTTGATCTCTTTATAAATAAAGATTCCGACAAACAGACCGTATACAACGGAAACGGCAGCTGCCTCGGTCGGGGTGAAAATACTTCCATAGATACCGCCAAGGATGATGACCGGCATTAAGAATCCCCAGAAAGCATCTTTAAAAGCATCCCATCTTTCTTTGGCTGTTGCTTTTTTCTGGGTCGGCTGAATGTTGTGTTTCTTTGCCTCCAGAAGAACAACGATGACAAGGGCCACACCCATCAGAATACCAGGAACGATACCTGCTGTGAACATATCGGCGATGGATACGCCTGTGATGGATGCATAAACAACGAATGCAATACTCGGCGGTATGACGATCGCAATCGAACTTGACGTCGCCATCAGGGCCGTGGAAAACGGAGCAGAAAATCCGCCTCGCTCAATCATGGCAGGGATCAGAACCATACCAAGTGCTGCTACGGTTGCCGGACCGGAACCGGAAATCGCGCCAAAGAAGCAGGCTACGATAACGCATACGATCGCGATACCGCCCTTTTTATGGCCGACGCAGGTGTCGACGAAACGAATCAGTCGTTTGGAAATGCCCGCTTTTGCCATAATGTTTCCGGACAGTACAAAGAACGGAATGGCAAGGAGCAAAAATTTACTGATACCGGAATACATATTGGTTGCTACGATGGTCAGGGATGTACCGGAGTACAGGATCGCGCAGATCGAAGACAGACCAAGGCAGATGCCAATCGGGATACCAAGGATCAGAAAAACAAAGAATGAAAGAAAAAGAATTGCACTGATCATTTTTTCTGTCCCTCCTCTTTTGCTTTTACGAATGTATCCATCAGATATTCGATCATGTGCAGCGTCATGCAGGCTGCGCCGATCGGTACGAAAGACCAGAAAACCCATTCCGGCCAGTTTAAAACGAACGTTCTCTTTCCGTTGGCAAGCTGGGTCAGTACCTTGTCCATGCCGTATTTAAACAGAACTACGGTAAAGGCAACACTAAATGCTGTGTTGACAACCAGCAGGATTCTTCTCGCCTTCGCAGAAAGACGGTCCGGCAGCAAAGAAAGATTGACCAGTTCTCCGTCACGGGCAGCAAGCGCTGCTGCGAGAAGTGTAATCAGGACAAATACCGCAACGACAAGCTCTTCGGTAAATGACCAGGACTGATGCAGTACCTTACGGGAAAGAACGTTTCCCACCGTAAGCACAACAATCAGGATCGTGGACAGCACGAGAACCAGTTTCTCAACAAACGCCAGTCCATTCATGATTTTTTTGTACACTTTCATATGTTTCCTCCCTTTTCCCGCTGTCAGGTACAATGTTCCAGCAGGATCTATTCTTTGCCAGGCTGTATTACCGGGGTGAATTTGCAGCTGACAAACAAAAAAATCCGCCCCTCAACGAGGGACGGAACTGTTCTTTTCCCGCAACCACCCTTGTCTCTTCTTTGAAACAAGCACGAATACAACGCACAAGCATACGCGGTTTCTGTAACGGGAAACTCCCGTGAAAACCTACTGGAATTCCGGCACATAGTACGATACACGGCCGATTCGTTGGGCTTTCCTTCTCCAAGATGATTTTCAATCCAGATTCGTTGCTGTCTCGCACCTTTCCGGCAGCTCTCTGAAAACGATTTGTCTGCATTTACTTTTTCTTTTCTCAGAATTTGCTTTTACACGACTGGAGCAATTTTAACGCGATTTTTGTTGATTGTCAAGAATTGACTGGAAAAATTTGTCGTTTTTTTGAAAAACCGCATTTTTTTCGGTTTTGGACCTTTTTCTTGCATCTTTTCCATATCTTTTATATAATAATCTGCGGTATCCGAAATATGCAGCCTGATTTTTCATCTCGATCTTCCAACATCAGTCCTGCTTATTCATGAAAGGATGATTTTTATGATAAAAAAACTGATTTCCTTTTTTCAAAAAGATGCAGTGCTTACCGTCTCTTTTTTTCTTGCAGTGCTTTCCTGCTTTTTCTGTCCTCCCGGTCCACAGTATCTTGGCTATCTGGATTTTCATACTCTGATCCTGCTGTTCTGTCTGATGCTGATTGTCGCGGGTCTGCGGGAATGTGGCGTATTTGACTGGCTTGGCACCAGTCTTCTCCGGCATGTAAACTCAGAACGGATGGTTGCTCTGCTTCTGATTTCCCTGTGCTTTTTCTGCAGCATGCTGATTACCAATGATGTCGCTCTGATTACCTTTGTTCCGTTTGGCATTCTGCTTCTGCGAATGTGCCATATGGAGCAGAAAAAAATACTTCTTGTCACCTTTATGACCATGGCTGCAAACCTTGGCAGTATGTTTACTCCTATCGGCAATCCGCAGAACCTTTATCTGTATTCGCTTTCCGGACTTTCCCTTTTGCATTTTCTGCTTATGATGCTGCCTTATACTCTGGGTGCTGCAGTTCTTTTTCTGATCTGCATTTTTCTGTTTTTCTCCGGAAAGAAAATTTCCGTTTCCCTGGAGAAAAAAGCGATTACTCATCCGCGGCAAATCGCAGTTTTTGCAGCTCTTTTTTTCTGCTGTATTCTTACGGTTGCCAAACTTCTCCCGCATAGTATTCTGCTTCTGATCACGATTGCCGGGATCTGCCTGGTGAACCGCAGCCTTTACCGCAGAGCAGACTACTCTCTTTTGTTCACTTTTGTGTTTTTCTTTCTTTTTATTGGAAACATGAAACAAATGGCAGCGCTTCGTATTTATCTGGAACAGATGATTACCGGACACGAACGGCTTCTTTCCGTCCTCACAAGCCAGATCATCAGCAATGTTCCTGCCGCCATGCTGCTTTCCGGATATACAAAAGAAATCCCGGAACTGATTGTAGGAACCAACCTCGGCGGCCTCGGGACTTTAATTGCATCTATGGCAAGCCTGATCTCCTATCGCCAGATTACGGCCGCAGACGCTTCCTGCCGCAAAAAATATATCCTGGTTTTTACTGTTTTCAATCTTGTTTTTCTTGCTATTTTGTATCAGATACGCTAAAATAAAAAGAAGATCCGGCTGTACGGGTCTTTTTTCACGGCATTTTATACCGTCTCATGATTACTGTACTTAGCATTTTATATTGAAAAAGAAAGGGTTTCATTTATGAAGATAGATCTCAGAAACGTTCCGGATGCCGAGGTTTCCGGTATTGATCTTGCAAATATTGACATTACTGTTCCGGCGCCGGAGACAGAACCGCAGCGTCAGTATTACTTTATGGCACTTTTAAAACAGCAGCTCGTACCGGAGCGTGCAAAACAAAACGGAAAAGAGTATCTGACTGCCTGCATCACAACCTTCGGCTGCCAGATGAACGCCCGAGATTCCGAAAAGCTGGAGGGAATTCTGGAAACCGTCGGCTACCACATTGTGGAGACCGAAGATGCCGATTTTGTTGTTTACAACACCTGTACCGTCCGTGAAAACGCAAATCTGCGTGTCTACGGTCGCCTTGGACAGCTTGGCAAGTACAAAAAGAAAAATCCGGGCATGATTATTTCCCTCTGCGGATGCATGATGCAGGAGCCGCTTGTTGTCGAAAAACTCAAAAAAAGCTACCATTTCGTCAACCTGATTTTCGGAACGCATAATATCTACCGCTTTGCCGAGTATCTTGTCCGCTGCATGACAGAGGACCGCATGGTGATCGATATCTGGAAAGATACCGACAAAATCGTGGAAAATCTCCCGGTTGACCGCAAATATCCGTTCAAGTCGGGTGTTAATATTATGTTCGGCTGCAATAACTTCTGCAGCTACTGTATCGTACCGTATGTGCGCGGCCGCGAACGCAGCCGGAAGCCGGAGGAAATCATCGCAGAGATCAAACGCCTCGTTGCAGACGGCGTTGTTGAAATCATGCTGCTTGGTCAGAATGTCAATTCCTACGGAAAGAATCTCGAGGAGCCGATGACGTTTGCACAGCTTCTGCGCAAGGCAAATCAGATTGAAGGGCTGAAACGCATCCGTTTCATGACCTCACATCCGAAGGATCTCTCGGAAGAACTGATCGATGCAATGCGCGACTGCGAGAAGGTCTGCCTCCATCTTCATCTTCCGCTCCAGTCCGGAAGCAGCCGTATCTTAAAACTGATGAACCGCCGTTATACCAAAGAGCAGTATCTTGACCTGGTAGACCGAATCCGCGCAAAAGTGCCGGATATTTCTCTGACAACAGATATTATCGTTGGTTTCCCTGGTGAGACCGAAGAAGATTTTCTGGAAACACTGGATGTGGTCCGCCGCGTTCGTTACGACAGCGCGTTTACCTTCCAGTATTCCAGAAGAACCGGAACACCGGCAGCTGCCATGGAAGACCAGATCCCGGCGGATGTTGTAAAAGACCGTTTTGACCGTCTTCTTGCCGAGGTCCAGGAAATTTCCCGCGAGGTAACCGCAAGACATCTTCATACCGTACAGGAAGTTCTGGTGGAAAGTATCAATGAGCAGGACGCTTCTCTTGTCACCGGCCGTATGAGCAACAATACGCTGGTTCATTTCCCGGGAGATGCTTCGATGATCGGAACGCTGCAGAACGTTTCCCTGGACGAATGCCGCGGCTTCTACTATATGGGAACGCTTGTTTAACCAAAAGACCCTGCCCGCACAGTTTTTCAGTCTTTGAAAAGACTATGTTACAAAGCTGTGCAGGCAGGGTTTTTACATATAACTTCTCCTTTTATCCTCTCACATCTGGAGTTTTCCCGGAGAGCCGCCTCTGATAAAAAAAGTAGGTAATCATAAGCATAACTCCAGCTCCGACCCATGCGGAAATTTCTGCGAATGCCACTCCGCGGAACGCAAGGCGCGGTTCTAAAAGCAGCACAACCATGACGCGCATGGCAACCTCCACAATCCCGGACACCATCGGCAGAACTGTTTTTCCCATTCCCTGGCAGGCGTTTCGGAAGACAAACAGCCCGCCAAGGGCGAACAGGGCAACTCCGGTAACCGGCAGAAAGATACAGGTATAGGAAATGACTGTCGCATCATTCAGCATCAGGGATGCCAGAAACTTCGGGCAGAAAATTTCCAGTGCTGCAAAAGGAAGATTGACAAGGACAGAAAGCACGACACCTGCCCTGACTCCCTGTTTGATCCGGTCGTATTTTCCGGCTCCATAATTTTGTCCTGTAAAAGTCAGAAGTGCAAGTCCAAGTGTTATACCCGGCTGCTCGAACAGACCGCACACCTTCATACATGCAGCATAAGCCGCGACATAAGCCGTTCCCATCTGATTGACAAAAACCTGAAGGACCATACCGCCCACCGCAGTTACAGAATTCATCACAGCTACCGGCAGGCCTTTTCCAACGAGTGCGCCAAGAAGTACACCATCTGCCCTCCAGTCTGTTTTCCGCGGAAGCAGTTCTGCGGCGCGCCGGATATATACCAGACAGTAAAGGGCAGAAACCACCTGCGCCAGAACCGTTGCAAGCGCCGCTCCAAACACGCCCATGCCAAACGGAAATACAAATAGAAGATCCAGCACAATATTGACCACCGACGAAACGATCATAGAAGCCAGCGGCACTTTACTGTTTCCGACGGACCGGAGCAGCGTCATGGCAAAGTTATTAAAAATGGTAACGGTACTGCCCGCCAGAATGGTTCCAAAATAAACCAGAGTGTCTGTCATCATATCCTCCGGTGTCTGGAGAAAGACAAACAGACGGCGCATCCAAAACAGACTGCCCACCGTAATTACAATTCCAATGGCAAGGCAGATATAAACCGACATCGCAATTTCTTTCCGCAGTTTTTCGATATCATTCGCTCCAAAGGAGTGGGAAATACAGATCCCAAGTCCTCCGGTAAGCCCCATGGCAAAGCCGAGAATCAAAAAATGTACCGAACTGGTATTTCCAACCGCTGCCAGGGCCACATCTCCGATCCCCTTTCCAACGACCATGGAATCCACAAAGCTGTAAAGCTGCTGAAAAAGATTTCCGATCAGAATCGGCAGGAAAAACTGAAAAATCAGCTTCATGCTGTTGCCCTGCGTCATATCATTTGTTGTTTTTTGCATGATGATAATCTTGTAACCTTTCCTTTCTTCATTCCTTCTTGCAAATCATATAAAATCACTATATACTAAAAGAAGTTTGTTTCCATCCACAGTCAGTATGGAACATCCACTACGAACGAAAAGTGAGACATCTATGAATAACTTATATGAATATATCGACCCCATCGCCTCTCCTTATGAGGCTTTTCTTTTTGACAGCACGCGGGACTCCCTTCCGATTCCTGCTCACTGGCACTATTATGTAGAACTTCTCTACGTTCTGAAAGGAGAAATTGAGGTTTCCCTTGATAATGTGACATCCATCGGAACGGAAGGATCCGTGATCCTTTTTCCGCCCAAATGCGTTCATTCCATCGCGCTTGCAAAAAGGGTCTGTTCCGGTGCAGTATGATGTGATTAAATTTGACCCCAATCTTCTGCCCACCTGCAAGACGGATGAGCTGGATCTGCGTTCGATTCTGCACGGCCTCCACACGTTCCGCTGCCCCTGTATTTTTTCTCCGGAGCAGGTACGGAAAATGGACCTTTTTCCTCTTTTTTCGGATATTCTTAAGGAATACCGGGATAAAGAGCTTGGCTATTCCATGATTCTTACAGCGGATCTTCGGAAAATCATCAGCCGTTTTGTACGGAATTGGCAGAAAAGCGGGACTTCTTTTCCGTCTCCCGGCGTGCATCCTTCCTACGAAATCAGTTTTGACCTGATTTCCGAATACATTGATTCCCATTATTTTGAAGAACTGACCGTAGAGAAACTTGCCGCCATGTGCAACATGTCGCACTCCACATTTTCCATGAATTTTTACCGCCGCTACAATATGACCTGCAAAGAATATATTACGGCAACCAGAATCAATGCGGCAGAAAACATGCTGCTTTTTTCCAGTCACGATGTTTCTTTTATTGCCAGAGAAGTCGGCTATCCGGACTGCAGCTATTTCATCCGGTGTTATAAAAAAATAAAAGGAATCACACCGAAACAGGCCAGAAAAATGCAGGCAGAAAAAAATAAATAACGTTATTTTGCAGAAAAGGGCACGCATTCATTTTGCGTGCCCTTTTTCCATGCCTTATCGTTCTGCTGTCTCGTATACGCTTCGTACGCGGTATGCGCCCGATACGCCGGTTCCCTTGGCGGTAAAGTCTGCGGTCGGCAGAATACGGAAGGTCTTTGTTCCTGCTTCCATATCAACGAAGTTATCGTCCAGGCGAAGCACACCGTTTTCGGTCTCTACGCTGACAGATTTTGCGAAGTTCTCTGCCGTTACAGTTACGGTATCGCCGTCTACCGATACAGAAAGTTTCGGATCTGCGAAATGGTAATGCTTCGGTGCACAGAACAGCGTCGATCCGGAAGATACGACGTTTCCATCGACAACCAGCTCATACGTCAGATGAACTTCCAGCGGATCCTGACCGTTGAAATCAAGATGCGGCATCCACTGTCCGCCGTAGGCCGGTGCGTTGACCTCGAAGGTTCCCTCTTTGACTACGGAAGAATCCGGACGGCGCAGAGACCATTTTACGGTTCCAACAATCGGCTCACCCGTCTCATTCGCAACGTGAAGGTCTGCACTGACATCGATTGGATGCGGCAGGGTGTTGACAAACGGTTTCTGATCGATCTCTCCATGCTCCTCACAGGAAAGCAGAATCGGTGCGAACATCTTCTTCTCTGCGTACTGCAGGGCTTTCCAGTTTCCGTAGTAATCGACGCTTGCCCAGGATGCTACCGGCCAGATATCGTTCAGCTGCCATACAACAGCACCCATGCAGGTACCACGGAAGCGGCGGAAATGCTCTACGCCGTAACGGATGGCATCTGCCTGAAGAAGCTGTGAGCAGTAAAGAAGCTCATCGAAATTCTTCGGATACAGATAGGTCTGTGAGATATAGTTCAGGATCTTTCCGTTGGCAGCCGTATTTCTCTGGTGCATTTCCATGACGCGTGAGAAGATGTTGCGGTCGCCGTCTTCCGTAAACCGTTTTACAGTCTGCAGGGACGGGAAGGACTGGAATCCGAACTCGGACAGGAAACGGTAATGGTGGGAACGATAAGCGGTAAACGGCTCGCTTCCGTGCCATACGCCCCAGTAATGGGTATCGCCGACATTTTCCGCATTGCTGTTTTCGTAATTTCCACCTGAAGACGGGGATGACGGCCAGTAGAATTTCTCCGGATCCTCTTCTTTGACGATTTTCGGAATGATGTACTCATACAGATGGATATAATCGTAATACTGTTTCTTGGATTTCGGCCATGCCAGCATTTCATACTGTGTCTCCATCTCATTGTTTCCGCACCACAGAGCAATGCTTGCATGAGAACGAAGTCTGCGTACATTCTGACGGATTTCTGTGGAGATATTCTCCTCAAAATGATCTGACAGCTCATAGGAAGCGCAGGCAAACATGAAGTCATGCCAGATCAGAAGTCCTCTCTCATCGCAGACATCATAGAAGAAGTCATCGAGGAAGTATCCGCCGCCCCATATACGCAGGGAATTGAAGTTTGCTTCCTGTGCAGATTTTAACAGCAGATCGGTACGTTCTCTCGTCTGGCGGGTTAAAATATTATCCTCCGGAATGTAATCCGCGCCCATCGCGAAAATCTGCAGTCCGTTGATTTCATATGCAAAGTTGCGGCCTTTTACCGTCTTTGCTGCTTTATCGGTGATAATTACTTTCTTCTCACCGTTTGTCATAACCATGTTGTCGCCGTCGTCGTAATCTGGTGCCTGTCCGGTCATGTGCTCATCATAAACTTCATCTTCCATCGGATCGGTATTGACCGTGATGGTGCGAAGACCCATTTTTTTCTCCCAGGTATCCAGGGTATCCTCTGCAACAAGCGCTACCTTTACCTGATACAGTGCCTGTGCGCCGTAACCGTTCGGCCACCACAGCTCCGGATTTTCTACGGTAAGAGAAGCCTGTACATGGTTGCTGCGAAGCTCACACGTAAGACCAGTCAGATTCTTTGCCGGTGCTGAATGGGTCAGCGGATCGATGCTGCCGCTTTCTGCGGTCAGAACGGTTTTTCCATCCGGAGAAGTAACCGTCATGACAATTTTTACATTTCCGTTGGTAACTCCCGGCATCCACTCGATCTCAGCATCTGCCGTCAGGCGAACAGAATCAACAACGTTTCCGTGAACCGTTTTTCCGGTTACGTGATGCTCCTGGCCTACAAATACCTGCGCCAGACGGGCTGTTTTTACTGCGAGAACGGAAGCTTCACGGAACAGTCCTGCATCTGGAAGACGCGGGCCCCAGTCCCAGCCGTACATGCACGCTGCTTTACGGATATGCGGGAATCCCGGCATTGCATCGGAGGATCCGCCAACCGGGCATTTTGTATCTTCTTCCGCAATGAATTTGGTCGGGGAATGCAGAATCACTTTTACCTGATATACGGTATCGGCTGCATCACCTGCAACAAGATCGGTAATATCGTACTCCCAGACACGGTTCATGTTGTCTGCGGAGCCGATTTTCTCTCCATTCAGATAAACATCCGCGATCGTATCAATTCCGTCGAAATGTAAAAACAGGCGGTCCGCTTTTCTGTCTTCCTCTCCGATCACGATTTCTGTCTCGTATGCGAAATCGTTCTCCATCAGTTTCAGTGCGTCGAGTTCATTGTCACGATAAAACGGATCCGGGATCAGACCTTTTTCCAGAAGTGTGCCGTAAACGGTAGACGGAACCTTTGTCTCAATTGGAGTCTCCGGAATATCGTAAACATTTTTTCCAAGGACCGTTAAGGTCCAGTTGTCTTTCAGACATATTGTATGCATTACAGTATGTCCCCCTTTCTTACATAGTTTCTGCTTCTTCGCGTAGTTTCACCACGCTTTTTCTTTCTTCCTATCTTACTTCTTTTGTGCAGAAAATGGTACAAAAAAGCTCTTGAAAAATAGGAAAAATCTCCAAATGCACAAAAATTTTCGCAAAAACAGGAAAACAGTGAGACAAATTCTCAATCATCACTTTGACAGATTTGGAAAATGTGATAGAATAAAAACGTTGGCATCCCATTTAAAAATGTCGACATTATTTTTCGAAAAGAAAGATGAGGAAAAAACTATGATACCAGAAAGATTAGCTGCTCTCCGCGAAAAAATGAGAGCATACGGCGTGGACGCTTATCTGGTTCCGACCGCCGATTATCATGAATCCGAATATGTAGGAACTTACTTTAAAGCAAGAACGTATATTACCGGTTTTACCGGTTCTGCCGGAACTGCTGTGATTACGCAGGACGAAGCGTGCCTCTGGACCGATGGCCGCTACTTCGTACAGGCAGCCAAAGAACTTGCCGGAACCGGCGTTACCTTAATGAAAATGGGCCAGGAAGGCGTTCCGACGGTAGAGGAATACCTGGCGGCAAATACAAAAGAGGGCATGACCATTGGTTTTGACGGCCGCGTTGTCAATGAAATGCTCGGCGAAGCACTGGAGAAAACACTTCCGGAGCGTTTTCTTTCCTATCGAAGCGACCTGATCGGTGAGATCTGGTCGGACCGCCCGGCACTTTCCGCAGAACCCGTGTGGATCCTTGATGCAAAATATACCGGTGAATCCGCTGCGGAGCGTCTTGCAAAAGTACGCGAAAAGATGAAAGAGAACGGTGCCGAAGTGCATATTCTGACTGCACTGGATGATATCGCCTGGATGCTGAATATCCGTGGAAACGATATTCCATGCAACCCGGTTGTTCTCTCCTATCTCGTACTGACAGAAACCGAGAGTCATCTGTTCATTCAGGAAGAAACCTTAAATGAGAAAGTAAAACAGTATCTTGCTGATCTTGGCATTTCCCTTCATCCATACGATGCTGTTTATGATTTTGTTTCCGGCATCACAGGAAAAACCATTCTTCTGGAAAAAGCCAAAGTCAACTACACGATCTGCCAGAGTGTCATGGGCAGCAATACGATTGTCAATGTCATGAACCCGGCTTCTTCTTTAAAAGCAGTCAAAACACCGGTTGAGATGGAAAACATCCGAAAAGCCCACATCAAAGACGGCGTTGCCGTTACCCGTTTCGTATACTGGTTAAAGAAGAATATCGGTAAGATCCCAATGGATGAGGTTTCCGTTGCTGAAAAACTGGAATCCTTCCGGAAGGAGCAGGAAGGCTTTATTGAGCCAAGTTTCGGAACGATTTCCGCTTACGGCCCGAATGCTGCTATGTGCCATTATCAGGCAACGAAAGACAATTTCTCTGTTCTGCAGCCAAAAGGCATGTACCTAGTGGACTCCGGCGGACAGTATTATGAGGGAACGACCGATATTACCAGAACAATCGTAGTTGGACCGCTGACCGAGGAAGAAAAAGAACATTTCACCATCACTGCGATGGGAACCCTTCGTCTTGGAAATGCAAAATTCCTCCACGGCTGCATCGGTATCAACCTTGATTACCTTGCAAGACAGGCATTCTGGGAGAGAGGTCTTGACTTCAATCACGGAACCGGCCACGGTGTCGGTTATCTTTTAAATGTACATGAGCGTCCAAACGGTTTCCGCTGGAAAATGGTTCCGGAGCGGATGGAAAACGCCGTTCTTGAGGAGGGCATGCTTACTTCCGATGAACCGGGTATCTATATCGAAGGAAGCCACGGCATCCGTACTGAGAACCTGATGCTCTGCCGCAAAGCAGAAAAGAACATGTACGGCCAGTTCATGTGCTTTGAGTTCGTTACCATGGTTCCGATCGATCTTGACGGTATTGACACACAGTATATGACCGAAAAAGATGTGGAACTGCTGAACAACTACCACAAAGAAGTATATGAAAAGATTTCTCCTTATCTAGAAGGAGACGAAAAAGAGTGGCTGAAAGAAGCCACCCGCCCGATTTCCAAATAAGATGCAAAAACGCTGTTCTGTGTTTTGATGATACAGAACAGCGTTTTTTATTATAATACTTTCGATAAAAACTCTTTGAGCCGGGGATGCTGCGGATTTGCGAAGAACTCCTGCGGCGTATTCTCCTCCTGAATATTTCCCTCGTTGATAAAGATCACGCGGGTTGCCACTTCTCTTGCAAAACCCATTTCATGCGTTACGACAACCATCGTCATGCCTGATTCAGCAAGTTCCTTCATAATTTCAAGAACCTCCCCTACCATTTCCGGGTCGAGTGCGGAGGTCGGCTCGTCAAACAGCATGACATCCGGGTTCATCGCAAGGGCGCGTGCAATGGCGATTCGCTGTTTCTGACCGCCGGAAAGGCTTCCCGGGTAAGCATCTGCTTTATCCGGCAGTCCAACGCGGTTTAAGAGCTCCAACGCTTTTTTCGCTGCTTCTTCCGGTGTCATCAGCTTTAATGTCACCGGGGCGAGCATGATATTTTCCTTGACGGTTTTATGCGGAAACAGGTTGAACTGCTGAAATACCATTCCAATTCTCTGTCGTACATGGTCGATATCGGTTTCCGGCGCCGTGATGTCAACGCCCTCGAAATAAATTTTTCCGCCGGTTGGAATTTCCAGACGGTTTAAGGAACGCAGAAAGGTCGATTTTCCGGAACCGGAAGGACCGATGACAGCGACAACCTCTCCCTGATGGATCTCTGTACTGATCCCGTCCAGAACCTTATTATCCTCGAAGCTCTTCTGCAGATTTTCAACTTTGATTAATACTTTTTCATTAGTGGTCACTCTTACGCAGTCTCCTTTCCAGTTTTCCCATGAAATAGGTCAGAATCATAACAAGAATCAGATAAAAGATCGCTGCGGAAAGAAGCGGAACCAGTGCATCGTACGTACGGCTCTGTACCAGGGTCGCTGCCTTTGTAATATCAATGGTTCCGATATAGCCGATGATGGCAGTCTCTTTTAACAGCACGATCATCTCATTAATCAGCGCCGGAAGAACATTTTTAAACGCCTGCGGAATGATGATGAGACGCATGGTCTGTGCAGAATTTAAGCCAAGGCTTCGTCCTGCTTCCGTCTGTCCTTTGTCCACAGACATAATTCCGGAACGGAAAATCTCAGCAACGTATGCACCGGAATTGATACCAAATGCGATTCCGCCGATCACGATATTGTTCAGGTTTACGGTTGCAAAAATAACCGAATAGAAAAACAGGATCTGAATCATGGACGGCGTTCCGCGGATGATCGTCAGATAGACGCGCGCAACGATGTTCAGAAGTTTTAATTTACCGGTCTGCTCGTGTGTCGAGCGGATCAGTGCGATAAGAAGTCCGAGCACAACACCGATGCACAGCGCAAGCACCGTGACAAGCAGTGTCGTCTTCAGACCGGTCAGCCACCATTCTGTAGCACCATTGTCTACAAAGTAGCGGTTGAACTGATGATGTAAATTTTCCATATGACACATCTCTCCTTTGTGTTTTTAACTGCGGGATCTGCAACCGGCAGTTTCCTTACAGCGCAATCGAAAAACGAACGGCCGCGCCTTTTGTCTGGCGGACAGCCGCTCGTTTCTATCCCCTGATTCCAGATTGCCCCGTACTTCGTACTCTCGCAGTCCTTATCACTATGTTATTACTTTCTGACGATGACAACCTGTGTTGCATCTGCATAAGTATCCGTGAAATCAACGCTTTCTTCCCGTTCTGGAGTAACGGTCATTCCGGCTGCGCCGAAGTCTGCTTTTCCACTGTTGACAGATGCAAGGATGGTTTCAAATGACATATCCTCGATTTTCAGCTCATAACCAAGCTTGTCGCAGATTGCCTTGGAAATGTCGGCATCGATACCAACGATATCATTTCCCTCTTTGTACTCCCACGGCTCGAACTCAGCGTTGGTTGCCATGGTAAGCGTTCCGTTGGAACGGTCCACGTCTGCCGGGGACTCATACGGATGCTGGCCGACTTCATCACCAATGTAGTTGCTCATGATCTCATCAAGAGTTCCGTCCTCTTTCAGCTCTGCCAATGCAGTGTTGAACTCGTCTCTTAACTCATTTCCTTTTTTGAAGCACATCGCGTACTCTTCGGTATCAAAAATGCCTTCTACAATTTTCAGATCATCGTTTGCTGCAACGAATTTTTCTGCCGGCAGGGAAATCGATGACAACACAGTCAATCTTTCCGTTTTTCAGTGCCTGAATAGCATCGGCGCCTTTGTTGTAACGCTGCATCTGGGAATCTGCATTAACGGCATCGCTCGCCTGAGAATCACCTGTTGTTCCGGTCTGTACACCAATCTTCAGATCTGCCAGATCCTCTACGGATGTTACTTCTACTTTCTTTGCGGTAGATGCAGAACTTCCGCAGCCTGCCATCGAAACAGCAAACAAAACGGACATTGCAAGTGCTGTTGCTTTTTTTGCAAAATTCATTTTCATAATAATCTCCTTCTCTCCTCATGTAATGTATATTTATTCACTTTCCCTTATTATAACAGCATCTTTCTGAAATGCAAGGAAAAACGGAAAAAAAGCAACAGAAATACAAAAGACAGCCCGGGGGTTCTTCCATGGCTGTCTTTCCGTTTTTGTATTCAGTCCGTATTTTTTCCGTCTGCTGCTGTGCAGCGCAGGATCCGCTGAATGCTCTTTTCCGATAAAGCATATTCCTCTGAGAGTTCGGAAACTCTGCTTCCGTTTTGATGTTTCTCGCAAATTTCCCGGCACCGGATGCTCCTTTGCCCATTCCTAGGCTTCCACACTGCTCCCGAAGAGCTTTAAGGCTTCCATCCCTTCCAGTCCCTCTGTATTTGTTCGTCGTCTACACAAATGATGTTCATCTGGTATCTCTCCTGCCTTGTCCTGTTCTAATTGCTTTTCATCCATTCTTCATAAATGGAGGCACTGTATCCCTGTTTCTTTTTACTCTGATACATTGCCCGGTCCGCCTTTCTGTACAGCTGGTCAAAAGAAACTTCTTCCGATGCCTCGCAGAAACAGGCACCCAGGCTGATTTCTATCTGCTTCCCCTTCATTTCCGCAATCGTAATCTGGCTGATGTTATAAAAAAGTCTTTCGAAAAATCTCTCTGCCGCCGCTTTCTCCCGCATTTCCGGCATAAAGACTGCAAACTCGTCACCCCCGAGGCGCAGAACTACGTCCTTGTCCCGGCAGGATTTCTGCATCGTCTCTGCAACGGCGATAATAACCTTATCCCCTGTCGAGTGTCCATACGTATCGTTGATTGTTTTGAATTTGTCACAATCAATCAGGCAAAGCAGACCTCCTGTTTTTTCCTGCAGCAGATGGGAAATCTGTCTTTCCCCGCTTCCACGGTTATACAATCCCGTCATAAGATCCGTCTGTGCCAGATAAATCAAGCGGTTCTCACGTTTTTTCTCTTCTTCGATACACTCAATACAAAACAGCACATGCAGAAGCCTTCCATTTTCATCGTAATCAACAGGAATGAATCTGCTCCGGCACCAGCCTGTTTTTTTATCGATAAATTCGTGTATGATACTGTTTTTTCCGGCGAGCCGCTCTTCCAGCGTATTGAGATCGATAAATGCAGCAGTTTCTTCCAGTTGTGATTCCATGCACATTTTCTCTGCCATGCACTTCGCATGCCCGCCAAAATCGTCTATGATCTCATATTCCCCCATTTGGGCTGCACTCTGCGATGTTGTCTTTACAATATGATATTTCTGCGTCTGCACATTAATATAAAAATTGCTGCAAGGGCAATCCATTCAGCAAGATCTATCACATTCAAACCAGATAGTTACTCACATACACAATACCTCTTTCCAGACTCCCCGGACCTCCGCGGAATGCCCACGCTGCGGCATCACTCGCCAGAAGAACGGCACAGGAAAGCTGCATCAGAAGCATCCGGTATTTTTTCTTTTTCTGATCCATATCCCTGCTCAAAACCATACAGAGGGCCGCAATATTTGTTTTGTCCTTCCTAAAACAGCAAAAGAAAACCCTCTCATACCGCCTTTCTCTGCGTATATGAGAGGGTTCCTGTTCTTACGCCTGTCCCAGTACGTGGTCGGAAATTCTTCCGTAGACGGAGATCAGGTAGAGGCCGCAGATGCCGACAACCGCGTAGATGATGCGGCTCAGCCACGTCATGTTTCCGAAGATCAGGGCGACGAGGTCGAGACGGAAGAATCCGATCAAGCCCCAGTTGACGGCTCCGATGATTGCAACGGTGAGTGCGGTGTAATCCAGTCCTTTCATGTAAAGAAACCTCCTTTTTCCGGATTTTGTATCGTCTTTTTATCTCTTCCGGTTTCTTTATAAAGAATTTCCCAAAAGGAGGCAGATTATGCATTTTCTTTGATTTTTCGGGCAGAAAAATGGAGACCATTTCCAGGCCTCCATTCGTGCAATTTTGTTTTCTTTATTCAGACAGCAGCTTCTGCAGCAGCTCTCCTGCTGCTGCCGGGTTGGCTTTACCTTTCATTTCTTTCATGACCTGGCCGACCAGAAATCCGAGGACTTTTGTCTTTCCGGATTTGTACTGCTCTACCGGGCCAGGGTTGTTTTCCAGAACTTTTCTCGTGGTTTCTTCCAGAAGGCCGGTGTCGTTTACGGTTTTCAGTCCGTGCTCCTCGACGTATGCTTCCGGATCGACATCCTCTGCAAAGATCTGCTCAAATACCTCTTTTGCCACCTGGTTATTGACCGATCCGGCTTCTGCCAGTTCGATCAGGGATGCCAGATGCTTTGGTGAAAACTGCAGATCCTCCGGCTCCTGGCCGTTCTCCTTTAAGAGACGTAAGGTCTCGCCCATCAGCCAGTTTGCCACTTTTTTCGGTTTGCCGCAGAGCGCCGTCGTCTCCTCAAAGAGATCGGACAGCTTCTTGGAACCGGTCAGAATGCCCGCATCGTACTGCGGCAGTCCGTACTGCTCCACGTAGCGTGCCTGTTTTTCCGGCTGGAATTCCGGCATGGATTTCACAATGCGGTCGATCCACTCGTCGGAAATGTGCACCGGCGGCAGATCCGGGTCCGGGAAGTAGCGGTAATCCTTCGCATCCTCTTTCGAACGCATCGCGTAGGAATACTCTTTGTTGTCGTCCCAGCGGCGGGTCTCCTGGACAACGGCTTTTCCTTCCTCGATCAGCTCGATCTGTCTTGCACGCTCTCCCTCGATCGCTCTTCCGATTGCCTTAAAGGAGTTCAGGTTCTTCATTTCGGTACGTGTTCCGAATTTCTCACTTCCAACCTCACGGACCGAAAGGTTGACATCGGCACGCATCGAGCCCTCCTGCAGTTTGCAGTCGGATGCGCCGAGATACTGAATCATCATACGCAGTTTTTCCAGATAAGCGATAACCTCTTCCGCAGAGCGCATATCCGGCTCGGATACAATCTCGATCAGCGGAACGCCGCTTCGGTTGTAGTCGACGAGTGAGCAATCCTCCCACTCATCGTGGATCAGCTTTCCGGCATCCTCCTCCATGTGGATCTCATGAATGCCGATTTTCTTCTTTCCCGCTGCGGTGTCAATCTCGACATATCCATCGTGGCAGATCGGCAGATACAGCTGGGAAATCTGATAGTTCTGCGGGTTGTCCGGGTAGAAATAGTTCTTCCGGTCGAATTTGCAGAGCTGGTTGATTTTGCAGTTTGCAGCCAGTCCGACGCGCAGGGCGTAATCGACAACCTTCTTATTTAATACCGGAAGGGATCCCGGCATACCGGTGCAGACCGGGCAGGTGTGGGTGTTCGGCGCACCGCCGAATGCGGTAGAGCAGCCGCAAAAAATTTTTGTTCTCGTCGCAAGCTCCACATGTACTTCAAGTCCGATGACGGTTTCATACTGTTTTGACATTGTTTTGCTTCCTCCTTACCATTTTTCTGGCTGCCCGAATGCACCGCGTGCCTGCTCATAGGTGTATGCTGCACGGAACAGTTTTTTCTCTGAGAAACAGTCTCCGATAAGCTGCATGCCGATCGGAAGCCCCTTGTCATCCATGCCGCACGGAACGGTGATGCCCGGAAGGCCGGCGAGGTTGACCGATACGGTGTAAATGTCGCCCAGATACATCTGTAAAGGATCCGAAAGCGAATCGCCAAGACGCGGTGCGGTCGATGGTGCTGCCGGGCTTAAAATCATATCGTATTTTTCAAATGCGCGGTCAAACTCTTTTTTAATCAGGGCTTTCGTGCGCAGTGCTTTCAGATAATACGCATCGTAGTAACCGGAGCTTAAGACGAAGCTTCCCAGCATAATCCGTCGTTTCACCTCCGGACCGAAGCCCTCAGAACGGCTCTTCTTATACATATCGTGGAGTCCTTCGTACTCTTTGGCACGGAAGCCGTATTTCACGCCGTCGAAGCGTTCCAGGTTGGAGCTTGCCTCAGCGGATGCAATAACGTAGTAAGCCGGAATGGCATAATCAATGAGGTCGAGATCGAAATACTCTACTTCTGCTCCGCGTGCCTTCAGGACATCGGCAGCTTTTAAAATGGATTCCTTCACCTGCGGATCCAGGCCTTCGCCGAAGCAGCTGTTCGGAATACCGATTTTCAGATCGGAGACATCTTCTTTTAAAGCGCTCATGAAATCGTAATCGTCGCGTTTCATCGATGTCGCATCTTTTGCATCATACGAAGCGACCGTCTGCAGCAGTGCTGCACAGTCTGTCACATCCTTTGCGACCGGTCCGATCTGGTCAAGGGAGGAACCATAAGCGATCAGTCCGTAACGGGAAACGGTGCCGTACGTCGGTTTCATGCCGGTTACGCCGCAGAAGGAACTCGGCTGACGGATCGATCCGCCGGTATCGGAGCCAAGTGCCATCGGTACTTCTCCTGCTGCAACGGCTGCGCAGGAACCGCCGGAGGAACCGCCTGGAACGTGTTCGGTGTTCCATGGATTTTTCGTCACGCCGTACGCGGAAGTCTCTGTCGTACTTCCCATCGCAAACTCATCCATGTTTGTCTTTCCGATGATAACGGCTCCCGCCTCTTCGAGCCGTGTGATAACCTCTGCATCGTACGTCGGAACAAAGTTCTGCAGGATCTTTGACGCACACGTCGTCGCAAGACCTTTCGTACAGATGTTGTCCTTGACCGCAATCGGAACGCCGGCCAGCGGACCGGTGAGCTCTCCTGCGTCAATTTTCTTCTGCACTTCTGCCGCGCGTGCTCTTGCACCCTTTTCATCCACAAGAAGGAATGCGTGAATTGATTCTTCCGATGCTTTGACTGCCGCAAGAGACGCTTCTACAGCGTCCGCTACAGTGATCTTTCCTTCTTTGATTGCGGCAGAAAGCTGTACTGCTGTCATATCTTTGATTTCCATATCAATCTCCTCCTGCTATTCTACCGTTTTCGGAACCTTGTACTGGCCCTCTTTGACTTCCGGTGCATTGGTAAGCATTGCATCGCGGTCGTCGCCATTGGTTACTTCATCCTCGCGGAATACATTTCCCATCTCGAAAATGTGGGTCATCGGCTCGACCTTGCTGGTGTCGAGCTCGTTTAATTTATCTACATAATCCAGCATCTTCTGCATATCCTGCCGTGCGGATTCTTTTTCCTCATCCTTTAATTCCAGCTTTGCCAGGATGCCGACATATTCCATCGTTTCATCTGAAATCACATTTGCCATTTCACTCATTCTCCTTTTTCATTTTCCAGCAGGATCCGCTTACGGCTCCAGTCTTGTAAGATCACGCGGGAACAGCGTTGTCTCGCGGACGTTGTCCTCACCGATCAGCTTCATGGTTAGACGCTCCAGACCGATGCCAAGACCTCCGTGCGGCGGCATACCGTGTTTGAAAGCACTTAAATACTGCTCCATGCCCTCTTCTGTCATGCCGCGGGCTGCGATCTTTTCAGAGAGCATCTTGTAATCGTGGATACGCTGGCCTCCGGTTGTAATCTCCAGACCGTGGAACAGCAGGTCGAAGCTCTTTGTGTATCTCTTATCCTCCGGGTCGTCCATCGCATAGAACGGTCTCTTTTTCGACGGATATTCGGTGACGAATACGAAGTCTGCATCGTACTCCTCTTTGAAATACTGGCCGATCAGAAGCTCCTCCTCTGGCTCAAGGTCGAACGGGTTGCGGATCTTTCGGTTGTATTTCTCGGCTACCAGCTCTTTCGCTTTCGTGAACGGTACAGTTGGGATTTCTTCTGTCTTTGGAAGCATAACTTTCAGGATCTCCAGCTCTTTTGCGTAATCCTCTTTAAGAAGCTCCACCATGTACTGTAAAAATCCGGTTTCCATTGCCATGATGTCGGTGTAATCCTCGATGTAGCCCATCTCAAAGTCAAGGCTGGTATACTCGTTCAGATGACGTTTCGTGTTGTGTTTCTCTGCACGGAAAACCGGTCCGACTTCAAAGACACGGTCAAACACGCCGACAAGCATCTGTTTGTAGAACTGCGGGCTCTGTGCCAGGACAGCCGGGCGGTGGAAATATTCCAACTTGAAGATGTTTGCGCCGCCTTCAGCGCCTTTCGCGCCGATCTTCGGTGTATGGATTTCGGTGAATCCCTGGGAATGAAGGAAATCACGGAACGCCCGTACCACGCCTTCCTGGATGCGGAATTTTGCACGCTCTCTGACGTTTCGAAGAGCGATCGGCCGCATGTTCAGCATTGCTTCAAGGGAGGTGTTCATTTTCCATTTGTTGACTGCGAGCGGCATTGGCTCGGTCGGCTCGGAAAGAACGGTGATGGTCTGCAGCCTGACTTCGACGCCGCCCGGTGCGCGGTCCTCTTTTTTGACCGTTCCGGTTACGGCAACTGCCGATTCCTCTTTCAGATCTTTCAGCGGGAAGTCAACACTTCCTTCTTCGTACACACACTGAACGAGTCCCTCGCTCTTTCTTAAGATGACAAAGGCAACCTCGCCCATGTCACGGATGATGTGTACGGCTCCTTCGAGTTTTACTTCTGTGCCTTCCGGTATCTCCAGCAGAGTTTTTACGGAGATGTCTTCTTTTTCTTTACGCCTGTCATAAATTCCATGTCTTGTTCTCCTCTCTTTCTCGCCTGTCCCGGATTGCTTTTTCAAATAAAAAAGTCCCGGAACAGTTTTTTAACTACTGTTCCGGGACGGGATATTTTATGTTCCCGCGGTACCACCCGCATTGCGTTTTTCTCTCCGGTTTTCCGAGGGAAAACGCCCACTCATTTATACTTAACGCGTATCACGGATCTGCCTACTTGATTTCCTGTTCGGATCTCATGTTCAGCAGACCGGCTCCGGAATGTTCCCCATTGTATGTTTCCTCCATGCTGATGCTCTCAGTCGGTGACATCGGCTTCCTGTCAGATTCCGCATACGGAGTTTCCTTCACTGCCTTTTTCATACTGTGCATTATAGCACAGCAGTTTTGCATTTGTAAACACCTAATTTTTACGGATTTCATATAAATTCTAATGCATTTTTCATGAATTTTATCTATACAAAATTATTTTTTCGCGTGTTTATAAAATTGCGCAGAAATTCCGTTTTATTGGTATTTCGCACACAATTTACAGTTTTTTGATTCTCTCCACTGCCTCCACTGTATTCTCATACGTACCGAATGCAGTCAGACGGAAGTAGCCTTCTCCGCTCGGGCCGAAGCCTGATCCTGGTGTTCCGACTACGTTTGCGTCTGCAAGCAGGTGATCAAAGAACTCCCAGGAAGTCATATTTCCCGGTGTTTTCAGCCAGATATACGGAGCGTTGACGCCGCCGGATACGGTGTAGCCTGCGCCTTTTAATCCGTCGTAGATGACTTTTGCGTTCTTCATGTAGTAAGCAACCTGCTCTTTTAACTGTGCTTTTCCTTCCGGAGAGTAAACAGCCTCGCCGGCTCTCTGGATGATGTACGGAGCTCCGTTGTATTTCGTTCCGTGACGGCGTGCCCACAGGCTGTGCAGAGTCACATCGCCGGATTTGATGTCTTTCGGGATAACGGTGAATCCAAGACGCATACCGGTAAAGCCTGCGTTCTTGGAGAAGCTGCGCATTTCGATGGCACATGTTCTTGCACCCTCGCACTCATAGATGGAATGCGGAATGCTTTTTTCTGAGATATATGCCTCGTATGCAGCATCATACAGGATGATGGCTCCTACTTTA
>ENA-OQKR01000176-OQKR01000176.1-human-gut-metagenome-genome-assembly--contig:-NODE-176-length-27379-cov-3.931381_pt1 | contig 27379 bp, 26 predicted proteins | sample MGYA00242803_ERZ504806 | MGnify/ENA primary metagenome ERZ504806 (study PRJEB26092, sample SAMD00036399) | human gut metagenome | host: Homo sapiens | study: EMG produced TPA metagenomics assembly of...
ATTCACCAGTTTTTCCATTTCGGGGTGGGTCAGCGGGCGGGCAAAGCTGGTCTGGGCGCAGTCGATGAGGGAGGAGATCATGGGGTCGGTTCGGCTGGCCGCTGCGATCTCGCTCCAGGTCATGGGGGCAGGGGCTGTGGGCTCCTCGCCCGGGGCGGCGTTCTCCTCGTACCGTTCCAGCAGACCTGCACCGGCCCAGAAGGACAGGGCACTCTCGGCGGTCATCTTGCTGCGAAGTTTTAAGTCGGCGCAGAGCTTTTCCGGGTCAGTGATGCCGGTGGCCAGCACATACAGAGCCACCCGGACGTTATATTCCTCCGCAATGCCCAGCTTGGAAAAGACCAGCTGCGGCACCGGGATGGTGTCACCCTTGAATTCTTTCAGTCGATAGATCATGGTGCACCTCAGTGTTGTGTTTCGGCATCCGGTTCCGGTGCGGGCGGTGTCCAGGGCTCACAGTCCAGGATGGACGGTGGGCGCTCCAGCGTTCCGGTTCGGCGTTGTAGGCATCGTTCAGATATTGGGCGACTGCGGTGCGGCCCTCCTCGGTCATCGGGAAGATCTCCCGCCGCCGCAGGGCCGGATCGGTCTTGTCCAGCGTCCACGGCTCGGGCCAGAGATCCACCGTGAGGATGGCCTCTTCTTTTTTGGCCTCCTCGCCGCCGTCCGGGTCGGGGACGGAGCGCTTGCCCGGGGTGATGAGGTAACGCATCCCGTCCTCGTTGCCGCTGAATGAGTTTTTGTTCTGCAGATAGTGCAGCATAGGCACAAAGATCATGTAGAATTCCTTCCATTGTGATAATCTATCTTTCATTATAAAGCAACTGGCGCAAAAAGCAAGTTTTTTCCGCCTGCCGCGTTCCGACAGAAAAAACTGTTGACAAAACCGCCGCACTTTGCTACACTAATGGAGCAGTCCTGCAGGGTTAGCTCATCCGGTAGAGCGACTGCTTCCCAAGCAGTAGGCGGCGGGTTCGAGTCCCGTATCCTGCTCCAGAAAATAGCGCTCCAACGTGTAGTAAAGAACATGTTGGGGCGCTTTGCATTTTGATGTACTTTTGGTGGGCGGCTTGTGCTTTGCCGGAAAATATGGTTCAATAGAGGAAAACAGGCGGGAACGCACAGCGACCAAGACAAAACGAGGTGGATACAATGAATCTGAAAGAAGCATTCCGCTATCAGAACAAGCTGCAGGCCCTTTTGGACGAGGCCCAGGGTATTCTGGACTGCGATTCCAACGTGACGAATGTGGCCAACACCTATCTGCGCCACAAGGTCATGGCAGAGGCTGAGGACGAGACGATCCTGGACCTGCCCCAGACTGAATATGCCCAGCAGATCACCGATATTGCCCGGTTCATGCTCTATCTGATGGAGGAGAAGAGCCGCCTGTTTGCTGCCATCCGCAAGGCAAAGGATGCACTGGACATGGATATGGACAGCGAGGTCAGCCTGAATGCCGCGCGGCAGAGCATTGCCCGTACCTTCAAACGGATGAACGACCTGCGCAGCTCTGAGCAGCTGCTCTCCGGCGGGGGCACCGGCTACCGTTTCAACGCCGAGGGAAACCAGATCTCCTACTGCTGCGATGTGAAGCGGGTGACCACCATCAACTACGACCGCAAGGTCATCCATGCGGCGCTGAGCAAGCTGAACCGGCAGGCAGACGAGACCTCCAATCGGCTGGACCTCTGCCTTGTGACCTCCAAGGTGGACTACACTGTCCCCTTTGATGTGAACGCCAGCTTTGCCGAGGCATTTGAGACCTATCTGGAAAATGTCCAAAACTAAATAAACGTTCCACCGGCTATTTTGGGTGCGGCAAGCGCCGGGTGCACAGCTGCCGGTTCAGGTGCAGATGAACTATAACGCTGCACATTTCCGCAAGGAAGTTTTGGTACGGCTCACCTTACGAGCCAGCTATTATGAAAAAATCTTGCGTTCGGCTTTTCCGCCACCGCCAGACGCTTTTTCGCCGAAACCGTCCCTTGCTCCTTCCCGCATTCCTGCTTTTGCGCTTACGTCTCCATGGGCAGGCAGGCAAGCCACCCTTCATGAATTTGCCCCGCAGACTGCTGCGGGCACACACTTTCTGCGTGCCGGGTGGGCGCTCTGCGCCCCTTTGCACGCGGAGTAAAATGGCAGCTGCCCCTGCGCTTGCCGTATCCAAAATAGCCGGTGGAAAACCAAAACCGGAGGTATGAGCTATGAAAAGGTATAAGCTGTTTTATCTCATCGGGCTGCTGTTTTTTCTTGCTGCGGCGCTGAACTTTGTTACCGGAGGGGATCACGCTACGGCAGTGGTATGGCGCTGCCTTGGCGCTACCTTTTTGCTGCTAGGGTGTTCGCAGCAGAAAAAATAAAGCAGCAGGCCAGCCCCGGCGGGAAAAGCTGCCGGGGCTGCAATTCTTTGCGGGGCTCGTTCGTATTCCAGACAGAACGACTGAATTTCGACAAAAACGAGGTATGATCATGTCAACCAAAACGATCTATTCCACTGCCGCGACCCGCTTTGACCTGAGCGCTGCGGCACTTCATATCCTTGCCATGGCGCTGATGCTGATGGACCACCTGTGGGCGACCCTGCTGCTTGCGCAGGAATGGCTGACCTGCGCGGGGCGGGTGGCGTTTCCCATCTTTGCCTTTATGGCGGTGGAGGGCTACTTCCACACCCACGACCTGAAAAAACTACACCTTGCGTCTGCTGCTGTTTGCCCTGCTTTCAGAGATCCCCTTCGACCTGATGTACGGCGGCACATGGTTCTACCCGGTGCACCAGAACGTCATCTGGACGCTGCTTTTGGGCATTCTGGGCGTCCATTTGATGGAAACCGTGCGCAAAAAGCAGAAAACATGGATGTACCTGCTGGTATCCGCCCTTGTGGTGGCGGCAGGCGCAGTGCTGGGCACGCTGGGCATGGTGGACTACTACGGTGCAGGGGTGCTGACTGTGTTCATCTTCTACTTTTTTCACGGGCACGGGCGCAAGTGGTGGTGTCTGCTGGGGCAGCTGGTAGCGCTGTACTGGGTCAACGTGGAACTGTTGGGCGGGCTTATGTACCCCATTCAGCTCTTCGGCATGGACTTTGAGCTTTGCCAGCAGGGGCTGGCGCTGCTGGCACTGGTGCCCATCTGGCTGTACCGCGGTCGGCAGGGCTACCACAGCAAGCCTTTCCAGTATGCCTGCTACGCCTTTTACCCCGTGCACATGCTGCTGCTGGTTCTGGTGCTGAATTTCGTGAACCGGTAAGGAGAATGGAGCGCTCCAAAAACATTTTTACGCGTGGGGCGTAGAGAGGAACTTCCGCTGAAAATAGCCAAAGCGTATGCGGAGCCATTCGAAATCGTTCCGCCGGTATAAGGCCGCTGCACAAAGCGCTGTGCGGCGGCTTTTTTTGCGGGAAAACCGACACATGTTCACAAAAAGTTCAGCCTTTTGAGCAAAAAATACTATTTTTTTCGTGTAAAATAGACAACATGGATTGAATGCCGCCCGCGATTGGATTATAATAATAATGTATGCAAAAGCGCATTTGCTGTGTTTTTTATAACGCGTACTGTTTGAAAATGACGTAGATGCGCAATGCGGGAAGCTAAAAAGAAAAAACGCCGTTGCGGGTCTTTGCCGCAAACGACTTGTTTGCCATAGCAGCTGGGGCGTTCCGTTCCGGTTATTTGTCCTTAGGAGGAAAAACAAGGTGAGAGTAGGTCTTGACATCGGTAGCACCACCATCAAGTGCGTGGTGCTGGGCGAGCATGATGAACTGCTGTATTCTACATACGAACGACATTATAGTCATATTCTGGAAAAGGCGCAGGAGCTGCTGCGGCGCATTGATGCCGAGCATCTGCATGGCCGCAAGGCGCTGCTCAGCATCTCCGGCTCTGCCGGTATGGGCTTAGCCGACAGCTGCGGTGTGCCCTTTGTGCAGGAGGTGTTCTCCACCCGTGTGGCGGTCAAGCGCTTTATGCCAAAGACCGATTGCGTCATTGAGCTGGGCGGCGAGGATGCCAAGATCCTGTTTTTGACCAACGGCACCGAGGTGCGCATGAACGGCAGCTGTGCCGGCGGCACCGGTGCCTTTATTGACCAGATGGCCACCCTGCTGAAGATGAGCGCCGAGGAAATGAACAAGGCTGCCGAGCAGGCGCAGCGCACCTATACCATCGCCAGCCGCTGCGGCGTGTTTGCAAAAAGTGACGTGCAGCCGCTGATCAATCAGGGTGCCCGCACCGAGGATATCGCCGCCAGCATCTATAAGGCCGTGGTCAACCAGACCATCGCCGGTCTGGCACAGGGACGTCCCATCAAGGGCAATATCCTTTATCTGGGCGCCCGCTCACCTTCAGCACCGTGCTGCGCAAGAGCTTTGACGAAGCGCTGAACGTGACCGGCACCTGCCCGGAAAACAGCCTGCTGTATGTGGCGCTGGGCGCTGCTCTGTATGCCGACAAGGAGTTTGTGCTCACCGAGGTGGCCGATGCGCTGGACAAATACGCCGCCACTGCTACCTATGCCAGCGAGCCGCCGCTGTTCGCCAGCAAGGAGGAGTACGAGGCTTTCCACGCACGGCACATGTCTCACAGTGTGCCCCGCGTGGCTTTTAGTGCCCACTGCGGGCCGGTGCATATCGGCATCGACTCCGGTTCTACCACCGTCAAGCTGGTGGTGGTGGACGAAAAGAGCCAGATTTTGTACACCAACTATCAGCCCAACCTTGGCAACCCGCTGCCCCTCATCCGAGAGCAGCTGCTCAAGATTTACAAGGAGCACCCGGGGCTGCAGGTGGCCAGCGTCACCACCACCGGCTACGGCGAGGAGCTGGTAAAGAACGCTTTCCGCTGTGATTACGGTCTGGTGGAAACGGTGGCGCATTTTACCGCTGCCAAGTACTTTATGCCGGACGTGGACTTCATCATTGACATCGGCGGGCAGGACATGAAGTGCTTCAAGATCGAGGATGGTGCCATCAGCAACATCTTCCTGAACGAGGCCTGCTCCTCCGGCTGCGGCAGCTTTTTGCAGACCTTTGCGCAGGCGCTGGGCTACGACGTCAAGGAGTTTGCCGCGCTGGGTCTGTTCGCAGACCGCCCGGTGGACTTGGGCAGCCGCTGCACCGTGTTCATGAACAGCTCGGTCAAGCAGGCGCAGAAGGACGGTGCCAGCATCGAGAATATCTCCGCAGGCCTGTCCATCAGCGTGGTCAAGAACGCGCTGTACAAGGTGATCCGCGCTTCCAGCCCGGAAGAGCTGGGTCGCAAGATCGTGGTGCAGGGCGGTACCTTTTATAATGAAGCCGTGCTCCGCGCCTTTGAAAAGGAGATGGGCGTGGAGGTCATCCGGCCGGACATTGCCGGATTGATGGGCGCTTACGGCGCTGCTTTGTACGGCCTGCGCCAGAGCCATAAAAACAACCAGACCACCTCTGCCATGATGGACGAGCAGGAACTGGAAAAGTTTGCACAACAGGTGGTCAGCGTCAAGTGCGGCGGTTGCGGCAACCATTGCCAGCTGACCGTCAACACCTTTGCCGATGGCCGCAAGTTCATCTCCGGCAACCGCTGCGATAAGCCCGTTACCGGCAAAAGCGAAGATAACAGTCTGAACCTGTACGCCTACAAGCAGCAGCTGCTGGCCAGCTACAAGCCTGTGCCCGGCAAGCGCGGTTCTATCGGTATCCCGATGTGTCTGGGCTTCTACGAGCTGCTGCCCTTCTGGTACGCCTTCTGGACGAGCCTTGGCTTTGCGGTGCACACCAGCCCGGTGTCCACCCGCGGGCTGTATCTGGCCGGACAGGCTACCATCCCCAGCGATACCGCCTGCTTCCCGGCAAAGCTGAGCCACGGCCACATCAAGGCGCTGAGCCAGATGCAGCTGGACGCCATCTTCTACCCCTGCCTGACCTACAATGTGGACGAGGGACTGGGCGACAACCACTATAACTGCCCGGTGGTGGCCTACTACCCGGAGGTTCTGGCAGGCAACTGCCCGGAGCTGGAAGGCAAAAAGTTCATCTATGATTATGTGGGCATCCACCGTCCCAAGGACTTTGTGCACAAGATGGCAAAGGAGGTGCTGCCCAAGTACTTTGGCGGCATCTCCGAGCGGGAGGTGCAGGCAGCAGCCGATGCCGCCTACGCGGAGTACGAAGCGCACATGGCAAAGATCCGGGTAAAGGGCAGTGAGATCATTGACGAGGCGCGCCGTCAGGGCAAGCGCATCATCGTGCTGGCAGGCCGCCCCTATCATGTAGACCCGGAGGTCAACCACGGCATCGACCATCTGATCACCCGTCACGGGGCTGCGGTGGTCACCGAGGACAGCATCTCCAACCGGGTGCAGAAGTTCCCCACCAGTGTGCTGAACCAGTGGACCTACCACAGCCGCCTGTACGCTGCCGCCAAGTACTGCACCACCCAGAAGGATATGGATCTGGTGCAGCTGGTGTCCTTCGGCTGCGGCGTGGATGCCATTACCACCGATGAGACCCGCGAGATTTTGCAGCGGGGCAATAAGCTGTATACCCAGCTGAAGATCGACGAGATCACAAACCTCGGTGCCGTGAACATCCGTCTGCGCAGCCTGTTTGCCGCACTGGACGAGCGGGACGAGGCCGCCGCAGAAAAGTCAGAATAAAAGAAACCCTGAGATAGGCTGAAGGGCTTCCCCCGGCGGGGGGAAGTCTTTGCGGGGACTATCTTGTTTAGAGTAACATAGGAGGAACCTATGGAATATCATTATCCCAAATTTACCCCGGAGATGAAAAAGACCCATACCATCCTCATCCCCAACATGGCCGTGACCCAGTTCCGGCTCATGGAGTACGCACTGCGCTGCGAAGGCTATAAGTGTGAGCTGCTGGGCAACTGCGGCAGTGCCGTGGCACAGCTGGGGCTGAAGTATGTCCACAACGATACCTGCTACCCGGCGCTGCTGGTCATCGGCCAGTTTCTGGATGCGCTGAACAGCGGCAAGTATGATCTGGAGCACACTGCCTTGCTGATCACCCAGACCGGCGGCGGCTGCCGTGCCTCCAACTACATCCATCTGCTGCGCAAGGCGCTGGTCAAGGCCGGTTACCCGCAGATCCCGGTGGCAAGCCTGAACTTTTCCGGTCTGGAAAAGGACAGCGGCTTCCAGATGACCCTCCCGCTGGCGCGCAAGTGTATCGCCTGCATCTTCTACGGCGATATGCTGTGTGCGCTGCGCAATCAGGTGGCCCCCTACGAGAACGAAAAGGGTGCTGCTGACCGCATGGTGGACCGCTGGATCGCCCGTCTGGGCCGTGCCTTGCTGGCCGGAAAAGGCTTTACTTCCCGGGAAATGAAGCACACCTTCCCGCTCATCGCAAAGGAATTTGCCACCATTCCGGTCACCCGGGTGCCCAAGGTCAAGGTGGGTGTTGTGGGCGAGATCTACGTCAAGTACAGCCCGCTGGGCAACAACGACTTGCAGAAGTTTCTGGAAAGTCAGGACTGCGAGGTGAACTTCCCCGGTCTGATGGGCTTTGTGCAGTACTGCGCCTTCAACATGGGCGAGGATCATGTGCTGTACGGCGGCAAGCTGGCTGTAAAGGTAGGCACCGACCAGTTCCTCAACTGGTTGGACAGCGTGGAACGCGTCATGCTCAAGGCCGAGACGGACGCCGGGTTCTATGCACCGGGCCCCTTCAAGGAGCTGGTGGAAAAGCCCAAGGGGGTCATCTCGCTGGGCGCAAAAATGGGTGAGGGCTGGCTGCTGACCGCCGAGATGATCGAGCTGGTGCAGGGCGGCTACGGCAACATCGTGTGCGCGCAGCCCTTTGGCTGCCTGCCCAACCATATCGTGGGCAAGGGCATGGTGAACAAGATCCGTGCGCTGTACCCCAGCGCCAACATCACCCCCATCGACTACGATCCCAGCGCCACCCGGGTCAATCAGGAAAACCGCATCAAGCTGATGCTGGCGGTGGCCAAGGAGCGCCTGAACGCCCCCGCAGAAGCCCAGCCGCTTACGGCAGAGCAGCTCGCAGGCGGCGCCCCTCAGGTTGGCGCTACCGTGTAATAGCGGCAAAATCAACGCAAAAGGCTGCTGTACAGTTTTGTGCAGCAGCCTTTTTGGCAAGTAGACGATTTGAAATGGCCTCCGCGCTGCTATGGCCATCTTCAGCGGAAAGCTTATTTATATTTCGCGTTTGTCGCGGCCTGTGGGCCGCTCCAAACGCATCTTCACGAGAAGGGTCGCAATGGAAAGCGGCATCTGAAAACCGCAGGAGTGCCCATTTGAAGGAAAGGAACCGCTATGGAAAAGCCCGCAGCTGCCTGTTATCATCTGCCTGGCCTGTTCGAGTTTTACGAGCTGTACCGCCGCTTTTTGCCGCTGTACCGGGAGCACCGGGAATATTTTTACGACTGGTGCACCATCGGCTCTATCTACGGCGCACCGGCGGGCTGTATCTGGGGCGGGGGACGCATCTCCTGCGGCGGGGCAGCGACGCGCGAGGTGCTGGCGCTGCTGCGGGAATACGGCATCTCCGGGCGGCTGACCTTCAGTAACTCCCTGCTGCGGGCTGAGCACCTTGCTGACCCGCAGTGCAACGCCCTGTGTGAGCAGTTTGCAAAAAGCGGCAGTGTGCCAAACGGTGTGATCGTCCATTCTGATTTGCTGGCGGACTATCTGCAACAGCGTTGGCCGGAGTTGTATCTGGTGTCCTCCACCACCAAAGTGCTCACGGAGTTTGCGGAGCTGCGGCAGGAACTGGAAAAGCCGCAGTTCCGGTATGTGGTGCCGGATTTCCGGCTGAACCCGGCACTGGAGCAGCTGCGCACCCTGCCGCCGGAGCAAAAAGCCAAGATAGAGTTTTTGTGCAACGAGTGCTGCTGGTTCGGCTGCACCGAGCGCAAGCGCTGCTATGAGACAGTCAGCCGTCAGAATCTGGGCGAGAACTGCCCGGACCACCGCTGCGCTGCCCCGGATGCCGCCGAGGGCTACCGCTTTTCCAAGGCGATGCGCAGTCCCGGATTTATTGGGGTGGAGGACATCCGGCAGCGGTACCTGCCCGCAGGCTTTTCCCAGTTCAAGATAGAGGGCAGGGGGCTTGGCAGCGCACTGGTGCTGGAATTTCTGCTTTACTATATGACAAAGCCGGAATACCAGCTGCAGGTGCGGGAGGCAATCTATCTGGACAATATGCTGGATCTTTTTTAAGAAAATTGCACCGGGCAGACCATTTTCTGTCCGGTGCTGTTTTTTGCCTGCGGGATTTGTACCGGAAAACTTTCTTTTCCTGGCAAAGCGTGTTACAATAAACAGGAAATTATTTTTAAAAGCTGTTTTTGGAAATGGTGCGCAGTACTTAGGAAAACAGCTTATAGGAGCAGTGCATGGAAACAACGCAAAAACAGATCGTACTGGGCATTCTGGCCCATGTGGACTCCGGCAAGACCACCCTCTCCGAGGCCATGCTCTACCGCGCAGGTGCCATCCGCAAGCTGGGGCGGGTGGACCACGGAGATGCCTTTCTGGACACCGACAGCTTGGAAAAAGCGCGCGGCATCACCATCTTTTCCAAGCAGGCGCTGCTTACGGCGGGCAATACCGCCATCACCCTGCTGGACACCCCCGGCCATGTGGATTTTTCCACCGAGACGGAGCGCACCTTGCAGGTGCTGGACTATGCCGTGCTGGTGGTCAGCGGAACGGATGGCGTGCAAAGCCACACCGAAACGCTGTGGCGGCTGCTGCGGCGCTACCATGTGCCCACCTTTGTGTTCGTGAACAAGATGGACCTGCCCGGCATGACCCGGGAGCAGCTGCTTACCCAGCTGAACCGCCGCCTTGGCGAGGGTTTTGTGGATTTTGGCGCAGAGCCTGCCGCCCGCAACGAGCACTGGCGCTGTGCGATGAGCAGCTGATGGAAAAAATGCTGGACGCGGGAACCCTGACCGATGCAGACATTATCCCCGCAGTTGCACGGCGGCACGTTTTTCCGTGCTGGTTCGGGGCGGCGCTGCGGCTGGACGGGGTGGATGCACTTCTGGAGGGGCTTGACCGCTACACCCGCCCCGCCCCGGCGCTGCACGCCTTTGGTGCAAGGGTGTTCAAGGTATCGCAGGACGAGCAGGGCACCCGCCTGACATGGCTGCGGGTCACCGGCGGGGAGCTGAAGGTAAAGGCTCTGCTCTCCGGCGAAGCAGACGGCGAGCCGTGGGCAGAAAAAGCGAACCAGCTGCGGCTGTACTCCGGCGCAAAATATACCCTGACCGAGGCCATCGGCCCGGGACAGGTGTGCGCTGTGACCGGCCTGACCCATGCAAAGCCCGGCGCCGGGCTTGGGGCAGAGCGGGACAGCGATGTGCCGGTGCTGGAGCCGGTGCTCAGCTATCAGGTGCTGCTGCCGGAGGGTGCGGATGTGCACGCCGCGCTAGGCAAGCTGCACCGGCTGGAGGAGGAAGAACCCCAGCTCCATGTGGTGTGGAACGAGACACTGGGCGAAATTCATGTGCAGCTGATGGGCGAGGTACAGCTGGAAGTGCTGCGCAGCCTGTTGGCGGAGCGGTTCGGGCTGGAAGTATCCTTTGGTCCGGGCGGCATTTTGTATAAGGAGACCATCACCGAGCCCATGGAGGGCGTAGGCCACTACGAGCCGCTGCGCCACTATGCCGAGGTGCATCTGCTGCTGGAACCGCTGCCCCGGGGCAGTGGGATGCAGTTTGCCGCCGACTGCCGGGAAGAGGTGCTGGATAAAAACTGGCAGCGGCTGGTGCTGACCCATCTGGAAGAAAGCAGCACCTTGGCGTGCTGACCGGCGCACCGCTGACGGATGTAAAGATCACTCTGCTCACCGGCAAGGCACACCTGAAGCACACTGAGGGCGGAGATTTCCGGCAGGCCACCTACCGCGCCGTGCGGCAGGGGCTGATGCTGGCCAAAAGCCAGCTGCTAGAGCCGTGGTATGCCTTCCGGCTGGAGCTGCCCTCTGACAACGTGGGCCGCGCCATGAACGATATCCAGAACATGGGCGGCAGCTTTGACCCGCCCGAGACCGGAGCCGACGGGGATACCACCCTGCTCACCGGCACCGCACCGGCCTCCACCATGCGCAGCTACCCCATGGAGGTGGTCAGCTACACCCGGGGCAGGGGACACCTGAGTCTGACGCTGGACGGTTACCGCCCCTGTCACAATGCACAGGAGGTCATTGCAGAGAGCGGCTACCAGCCGGAGCATGATCTGGAAAACCCCGCAGATTCCGTGTTCTGCGCCCATGGTGCGGGCTTTGTAGTGCCATGGAGTGAGGTGCGCAGCCACATGCACGTGGAAAGCGGCTGGGGCAAGGCAAAGCCCGCCCGCCCAGAGGTGCAGGCTGTGCCCCAGCGCCGCGCCATGGCCTACCGTGCTACGCTGGAAGAGGATGCCGAACTGCTCAAAATTTTTGAGCGCACCTACGGCCCCATCAAGCGGGACCCGCTGGCGGCGTTCCGTCCGGTGCAAAAGACCGAACGCCCGGATTTTTCTGCCGAACAGTGGGAAATTGCCCCGGAGTATCTGCTGGTGGACGGCTACAACATCATCTTTGCGTGGGACGAGTTGAACGCGCTGGCAAAGGAAAGCTTGGACGCTGCACGCCATCGGCTGATGGATATCCTGTGCAACTATCAGGGCTACCAGAAATGCGTGCTCATCTTGGTATTTGATGCTTACCGCGTGCCCGGCAGCCCCGGCGCCATCGAGCAGTACCACAACATCCATGTGGTCTATACCAAGGAGGCCGAGACCGCCGATATGTTCATCGAGCGGGTCACCCATGAAATCGGCAAGAGCCGCCGCGTCCGTGTGGCGACCTCGGACGGTATGGAGCAGGTCATTATCCTTGGCCACGGCGCACTGCGCGTTTCCGCCCGGATGTTCCACGAGGAAGTGCAGAACGTGGAAAAACAGATCCGCGCCCTTGTGCAGGGACAGGCGTAATGACGCCCCTGATTTTGAGAGAATGCATTTGCAGCGGCCCTATTGGCCGCTGCAAATGCTAAATCTAAAATAATTATTCCGCTAGAAATGCCCACAGCAACGCGGAGGGCATTTGAAATCGTTCTCTGGAGGTGCACCCATGGCTGTGGAAATTACCGAAGAATTTGTCTGGCAGAATATCCCACGCCGTGCCCGGGACAGCCATAAGGGCACCTTTGGCAGTGTGCTGGCGGTGGCGGGCAGTGCCTTTTACCGGGGCGCGGCCCTGCTGGCAGCCGAGGGTGCACTGCGCACCGGGGCGGGCATCGTCACCCTTGCAAGCGTAGAGCCGGTGGTCGGCGCCGCCGTCACCCGCCTGCCGGAGTGCTGCCTGTGCCCCTGTAAAGAGGGTGCACAGGGCGGCATTGCGCCGGAAAATGTGTCGTTGCTCCGGCGGCAGAAGGCTACCGTGCTGCTGCTGGGCCCCGGCCTTGGCGGCACAGCGCAAAGCGCCGCCCGGGCCACCGAGACCCGCACGCTGGTGCAGCAGCTGCTGCCCGGCTTTGCGGGGGCTGCGGTGTTGGACGCAGACGGTCTGAACGCCGCCGCCCAGCTGCTGGCAGAGGGCAAGCCCTTCCCGCACCCGGCAGGGGAGTTGGTAGTTACCCCGCACCCCGGCGAGATGGCGCGCCTGACCGGCCTTTCGGCAGCAGCGCTTGCCGCCGACCGGGAGGATGCCGCCCTGCGGTATGCCAAGGTGTGGAATGCTGTGGTGGTGCTGAAGGGGGCACGCACTGTGGTGGCCAGCCCGGATGGGCGGATGTGCGTGAACCCTACCGGTAACCCGGGACTTGCCCGGGGCGGCAGCGGGGATGTACTGGCTGGGATGCTTGCGGCACTGCTGGCCTGCGGTCTGCCCGCCTACCAAGCTGCTGCCTGTGCGGTATATCTGCACGGTGCCGCCGCCGACCGCGCCGCCGCAAAGCGCGGCGAGTACGGAATGCTGCCCCACGATATCCTGCCGGAACTGGGCGCATTGTTTGCGGAAAACCAAAGATAAACGAAAAAAGGCAGCTGCACAAAACACCGTGCAGCTGCCGCTTTTTGTTGCTGTAATTTGCGGTTCAGATTACCGGAACTGGTTCAGGTACTCCTCCACCGAGCGGGTCATCTCCTTGGAGAAATTGGAGTTATACTTGCGGTTGCAGAAGGCGGTGCACCACTGGTCAAAGGGGGCGTTTCCGGCTTTGTAGCCGAAGGTGTCCCGCAGCTCTGCGCCGTCCATGGTGCGGTAGCCGTTTTCGTGCACGATATGCTCCATGGCGCAGCGCTGGGGCTTTACGCGGTCCTTCTGCTGCTGGGTGGGCCAGCCGAACACCAGCATCACCGCCGGGAACACATAGTCCGGCAGATGCAGCAGACTGCGCTGGGTGTCGCAGTTTTCCATGATGTCCCCGATGTAGCACGAGCCGATGCCAAAGCTTTCGGCGGCGACCACGGCGTTCTGGGCGGCAATGGCAGCATCGGTGACTGCCAGCATCAAATCGCCCACACCCGGAGTGCGGGGCGTGCAGCCGGCCTCTAAGTAAGCGTCGTACCACTTTTTGCAGTCGGCGCAGAACACCAGTACCAGCGGTGCTTTGGCAATAAAGGGCTGGTGGTCGCAGCTTTCGGCCAGCGCTTCCTTCAGCGCCGGGTCGGTGATGTCTAAAATGGTATACAGCTGCTGACAGCCCGCAGAGGGCGCCTGTGCGGCAGCTTCCAAAATGGCCTGCTTCATCTCGGCAGGGATGGGCTTTTCTTCATACACCCGCACCGACTTGCGGTCGAACAGGCTTTGCAGAATAGGATTACGCTCAGTCATGGGAACACCTCCGGTGTTGTGTTTATTCGTAGTCGATGGGCAGGGTGGGCAGGCCGTTCAGCTCCAGCCCGGCGGTGTGCCCGGCAATGTACTGGTAGTAGCCCTGCGCGGCGATCATCGCGCCGTTGTCGCCGCAGAACTTCAGTTCCGGCAGATAAACCCTTGGCACCCAGCTTCTGGGCACCGTCATTTACCAGCTGGCGCAGACGGCCGTTGGCGGCTACGCCGCCGGCAAGGCACACCTGCTTTGCCCCGGTATCGGCAGCAGCCAGCAGCAGCTTTTCGGCCAGAATGCCCGCGATGCGCTCCTGAAAGCTGGCAGCAAGGTCGGGTACGTTCACTTCCTCGCCCTTCATCTGCGCCTTGTTCACCTCGTTGAGCACAGCGGTCTTTAAACCGGAAAAGCTCACGTTGTACTTGCCCTCCACATGGGGCACCGGCAGGCGGTAGGCCTTGGGGTCGCCGGTCTTAGCGGCAGCGGCTACGCTGGGGCCGCCGGGGTAGGGCAGACCCAGTGTACGGGCCACCTTGTCAAAGGCTTCGCCCGCAGCATCGTCTACGGTATGACCCAGAATGTGGTAGTGGGTGTAGTCCTGCACCTCCACGATGTGGCTGTGCCCGCCGGAGGCCACCAGACACAAAAAGGGCGGCTTGAGCTCCGGGTGGGTCAGGTAGAGCGCGGCGATGTGTCCCCGCAGATGGTGCACCGGCACCAGCGGCTTGCCTGCCGAGTAGGCCAGACCCTTGGCAAAATTCACGCCCACCAGCACTGCGCCGATGAGCCCCGGCGCAAAGGTGACAGCCACGGCGTCCACGTCCTCCATGGTCTTGCCTGCGTCCAGCAGGGCTTTTTTGACCGTAGCACTGATAAACTCGCAGTGGCGGCGGCTGGCGATCTCCGGCACAACGCCGCCGTACAGCGCCTGCTCCTTGACGCTGGTGGAGATGACGTTGCTCAGCAGGTGCCGTCCGTCCTCCACCAGTGCAGCGGCAGTTTCGTCACAGGTAGACTCGATTCCGAGAATGATCATTTTAGTGTGCCTCCAGCCAGTTTTTGCCTGCGTGCACATCGGTGCTCAGGGGCACCGCGTACTGCACGCAGCCTTCCATTTCCTCCCGCAGGATGCGGGCAGCCTGCTCGGCCTCCGCCTCCGGGGCCTCCACGATCAGTTCATCGTGGACGGTCAGAATCAGGCGGCTGGCCATTTTTTCGTCCCGCAGGCGCTTCCACACCCGCACCATGGCCAGCTTGATCACGTCCGCAGCGGTGCCCTGAATGGGGGTGTTGCGGGCCATGCGCTCGCCGCTGGCGCGCACGTTGAAGTTGGTGCTGGCCAGCTCCGGCAGGGTGCGGCGGCGGCCGAACAGGGTGGACACGTAGCCGTTTGCCTTGGCGTCCGCGATGGTCTTGTCCATATAGCCGCTCACGTTGGGAAAAGCCGCCAGATAATTCTTGAGGAAGGCGTCTGCCTCCTTCACGGTCACGCCGATATCCTTGGAAAGGCTGTACGCGCCCTTGCCATACATGATGCCGAAGTTGATGGCCTTGGCAGAGGAGCGCAGCCGGGGCGTCACCTCGCTCTGCGGAATGCCGTAGATCTTGGCGGCGGTGCTGCGGTGGATGTCCTCACCGTTCAAAAAGGCCTGTTGCATGTGCTCGTCCCCGGTGATGTGCGCCAAGATGCGCAGCTCGATCTGGCTGTAATCCGCATCTACCAGCACACAGCCCGGCTTTGCAACAAAGTAGGCGCGCAGCTGACTGCCCAGCTCGGTGCGGATGGGGATATTCTGCAGGTTGGGATTATCGGAGGAGAGCCGTCCGGTGCGGGCTTCGGTCTGGTTGAAGGTGGAGTGGATGCGCCCGTCCTCGCCGATGACCTTGAGCAGACCCTCCACATAGGTGGAGTTCAGCTTCTGGTAGGCGCGGTACTGTAAAACATCCTCCACCAGCGGGTACTCACGCAGGCTTTCCAGCGTTTCGGCATCGGTGGACCAGCCGCGCTGGGTCTTTTTTGCCATGGGGCAGACCCATGGTGTCGAACAGCATCTCGCCCAGTTGTTTGGGGCTGTTGGGGTTGAAGGTAGCGCTGCCGGTCTCCATGTGGATGCGGGTCAGCACCTGCTCCAGTTCCTCCCGCAGATTTACGCCGAACTGCTCAATGCCGTCCTTATCCACCAGTACGCCGGTGCGGGTCATATCAGCCAACACCTGTGCCAGCGGGAACTCGATCTCGTTGTACAGCGCATCCTCGCCGCAGGCGGTGATCTCGGCCTTCATCCGGGCAAACAGGTCGGCCAGCCGTCCGGCGTCCGGGTAATCGGTGCAGGTAAAGGCGGCAGCGGCCTTGTAGGCGGGGATCAGCTCGCTGATCTGGTACTTGGAGGCGGAGGCGTCCAGCAGATAGGCAGCCAGCTTGCCGTCCCAGACGATGCTGCTGCCCCAGCCGCCGGCAGCCATGGCCTTGGCGTACAGGGGCGCGGAGTTGAACACATCCAGCGTCACATCGGCGTTGTCCAGCAGCCGCACTAGGTCGGCATCTTCCAGCGGATAGACGGTAGTATCCTGCACGGCGTACCAGCTTTCCGGCTGCAATACCACGTTGCGGGTGCCCTGCTTGCCGGTAACGGCGGGGCGGGCAGCCACCAGATAGTGCCCGGCGGGGGTCAGGGGCAGGGGAGTGAGCTCTGCTTCCGGCAGCTCCACAGCCTCTTCCTCAGCAGCGGCTTCCGGCGCTACGCCGTCCAGCCCGAACCGGGGGATCAGGGAGTGAATCTCCAGCTCCTGCAAAAGCCGCACGGCGGCGGGTTTGTTGCCCTCGCCCACGGTGTAGGAACCCTCGGCGGTGTCGATGGGGGCATCGGTGCGGATGGTGCCCAGCGCGTGGCTCAGCTCGGCCATGGGCTTATCTTCTAACAAGTGCTCCCGCTGCTTGGGCTTGATGCGCTTGTCGTCAATGTTCTGGTACACGCCCTCCAGCGAGCCGAAGGTCTGCACCAGCGAGAGGGCGGTCTTTTCGCCGATGCCCTTCACGCCGGGGATATTATCTGAGGTGTCGCCCATCAGGCTCTTCACCTCAATGAGCTGCTTGGGTGCAAGGCCGTATTTTTCCTGAATGGCGTCCTCGTCCATCACCACGGTCTTGCTGCGCCCCATTACGGTGGCAGCAAGCAGCACGGTGGTGCTCTCGCTCACCAGCTGCAGACTGTCGCGGTCTCCGGTGGCAAGGAAACAGTCGTCCTTCCGGGCGGCGCAGGCAGCAGCCAGTGTACCCAGAATATCGTCCGCCTCCCAGCCCTCGGCGGTAACGGTGCGGTAGCCAAGGTCTGCCAGCAGCTGTTTGAGCACCGGCATCTGCTGCGCCAGCTCCTCGGGCATGGCGTGGCGGGTGGCCTTGTAGCCATCGTACATTTTATGCCGGAAGGTGGGGGCTTTCAGGTCAAAAGCCACGGCCACCTCATCCGGCTGGCACTCCTTGAGCAGGGAGAGCAGAATGTTCAAAAAGCCATAGATGGCGTTGGTATAACGTCCGTCCTTGGTGGTCAGCAGCTTGATGCCGTAAAAAGCGCGGTTGGCAATGCTGTTGCCGTCAATGACCAGTAAACGCATAATGCAGTTCCTCCGTTGCGTAATCTCACATCTTATAGTATAGCACAAAACTGCACCGCGCGGGAGCTTTTTGCGTAAAAAAGAGAAGTGGCTGCTTTTCGTGATGCCGTCTCTCGTAAAAATGCGATTGTCACGGCTCGTAAGCCGTGACAATCGCATCATTTATAATGTTCTTCCGCTGCCTATGCCCAGAGCAAAGCGAAGGGCATTTCAAATCGTCCTGCCGCAAAAAAGCTGCCGCACAAGCTGTGCAGCAGCCTTACCGATGCCGGGCTTATTCCTCAATGCGGATGGCGCTTACCGGGCAGCTTTGGGCTGCGGTGACGGCCTGCCGGCACCGTCCTCCGGCGGGATGGGGCCGGGCTCTGCCACAGCCAGAACCCCCTCATGCGGAACACTGCGGGGCACAGCCCGGCGCACTGGGTACAGCCGATGCACAGTTCAGGGTCTACGAATGCGTTCATGCAAACACCTCCTTGCGGAAAGCATTGCCCGTTTTGCCGCAAATTATGCCTATGCAAGCGGTTTGCGGTGTGGTACAATAAGACCGCCGGAAACCGGCAGGAGGAGAGAAGATGAATATCCAGATCTTTGGCACGAGCAAGTGCTTTGATACCAAAAAGGCGCAGCGCTATTTCAAGGAGCGCGGCATAAAATTCCAGATGATCGACCTGAAGGAAAAGGGTATGAGCCGGGGCGAGTTTGATAACGTGGCGCGCGCCTTGGGCGGCTGGGAAGCGCTGGTAAATCCGGCAGCAAAGGACAAGCAGACCCTTGCGCTGCTGGATGCACTGGTGGACTGGCAGAAAGAAGATAAGCTGTTTGAAAATCAGCAGCTGTTCAAGACCCCCATCGTGCGTAACGGCCGCAAGGCCACTGTGGGCTATCAGCCCGAAATATGGAAGGACTGGGAATAAAAAACCTGCTTTCACAAAAAAACCACCGGTACAGGTTTTGCACTCTGCGGCCGGATGTGGTATACTGTTGGGTAGACAAAAAACTTTGGGAGACTCAGACCAATGAAAAATACGATCACCCCGGAAGAACACGCCCGGATCAAGCGCCGCCGCTGGCGGCAGACCTTGGGTCTGCTGATCACGGTGCTGGTGCTTATCGGGTTTATTACGGTGCTGCGGGCCGGTGTGGGCCTTGTGGCAAACCTGTTTGACGATACCGCACAAAAGCAGGAATACGAGGACAAGCTGGAGGGTATGGTATTGTTCGACCCCATGCCCTTTGACGGCATTGAGAACATCGACGACCTGACCCTGCGGGAAGCAGCCGTGTGGGGCTGTGTGTACAGTATTCAGGAGACGCAGGGCGGCTTTGAGAATTACAATACTGACCCCGAGACCGAGCAGCTGCTGCTGCCCTCGGTGGAAGTGGACGCCTATCTGGCAAAGCTGCTGGGCCCCGGCTTCAAGCTGACCCACCGCAGCTTTGACATGGAGGATATGACCGTCGAGTTTGACGAGACCACCCAGTGCTACAAAATCCCCATCACCGGCACGGTGGGCTACTACCGCGCCACCGTGGTCAAGCTGTTCAAACGCAGCGGCAAGCTGCACGTCACCGTGGGCTATATCCCCACCGCCAGCGCAGATGACAGCATCATCAATCCCTCCTCGGACACCCCCACCAAATATATGGACTACCTGTTCGAGCGCCAGAGCGGCAGCTGGTATCTGACCGGCCTGACCGAGAGTGAGACCAAGCCCGAAAGCGCCGCAAGCTCTGCGGCCGCGCAGCCGGAGCCCATGGCGGAAAGCGATGTGCAGGACGCCATTCTGGCCACTGGCGGAGACTCTGCTGCGGCAGATTCGGCTGCTGCCTCGGCTGTGCAGCCGGAAGCGCAGGCAGAAACGGGCGCTGACAGCGCCGTGGCAGAAGCCCCCGCCGCTGAGGATGCCGCCAGCACCGCAGAATAAAAGGTAAAAGGAAACCCCCGACTGTGCGTTTGCTTTCACAGTCGGGGGTTTTTTGTACGTTTTATTTTAAATCAAACCTGACCACCACCAGCCGATACCACAGGTATGGCACCATGTTCCAGATCATCCACAGTTCCATCAGGATGTAGTTGGGCAGATCGCGCCAGCGGAAGGGGCGCTTGCCCAGCTTGCCCGCTTTGAGCAGAGCAAAGGCCTCGTGCATGCCCTTGTCCCAGGCCTCGCCAAAGCCCTGCTTGTGGAACTTGTAGCACTTGAGCAGATAGCCCAGCGCCAGCGGGATAAAGTTGAGCACCAGCATCAGCAGCGGCTCGTTTTTGAGCGGCAGCAGAATGCTGTTGCGGCCGCTCTGCTGGCTTTTAAAGGCGTTGTAGCGCACAGCGCCGGTGCTGGCACCGCAGATGTGGTAGCACTTGGCAGTGGGGCAGAGCACGTTTTTGTAGCCGGCATTGTTGGCGCGCCAGCTCAGGTCTACGTCCTCAAAGTAGGCAAAAAAGTGCTCGTCAAAGCCGCCGATCTCGTCCAGAATGCTTTTGCGGTACAGCGCTGCGCCGCCGCAGGCCGAGAAGATTCGCTTTTGCTTGGTGTAGCGGCTGACGCGGCGGCCATCGCCGGTCTTGCAGGCAAAGCCCATCCATGTTACATAGTCCCCGGCATCATCGGCCAGTTCCCGCTCAAAGTGCCGGATCATCAAACTCTGCACCGCAAAGATCTTGGGGTCCGCATCGGCGGTGCGCAAAAGCTCGGCCAGCCACTGCGGCTCGGCAAAGGCGTCGTTGTTGAACAGCACCACATACTTGCTCTGCGCCCGGGCAATGCCCTGATTCACTGCGTAGGAAAAGCCGGTGTTGCGTCCGTTTTCGATCAGGGTAAAATTGGGGCGGGTGCAGTAGCTGCGGGCTTGTTCCAGACTTTCGTCGGTGGAGCCGTTGTCCACCACGATCAGGTCAAAATCCTGCTCAGTCTGGGCGTAGATGGACTCGATGGAGTCCTTCAGCCAGCCCTTGCCGTTGATGTTTGGGATAATGATGGTCGCTTTTATCATAAAAGTTACTCCTGTTTTCGTCAATTACAGAGAGAGTATATCATATTATCGCAAAAATGCAAACCTCTCGGATAACGCCTGTCCTCGTTTGCAAGGCAATGCCCGGGGAGCTGTGACAGAATTGGCTAAAAAAATTGTATGAACCCCTTGACACAATCTGAAAAATGAGTATTATTGTATTAGGCACTTAACACAGAAACACAAAATGCAGGGAGGGCTACGATGAGTGAACAATTTGATTCCAGCCGTCCGATCTATGCGCAGCTGGTAGAGCGGTTGAAGGCGAAGATCCTTGCGGGAACATACCCGCCCGGAGGACATCTTGACTCGGTGCGGGATATGGCCGCAGCCGCAGGGGTGAACCCGAATACCATGCAGCGTGCGCTGGCACAGCTGGAAACGGAGGGGCTTGTCCGGACCGAACGGACGGCGGGCCGCTATGTGACGGAGGATACCATGTTGATCGAACAATTGCGTGCCGCGACCGCGGAAAAGTTCGCGGAAGAATTTCTGGAAAAGATGCGGGGCATCGGGTACAGCCCGGCGCAGGTCGCCGAATTGCTGGCCCGTCAGACGAAAGGAGAACCGAATCATGAGTGAACTTCTGACCTGTGAAGGGCTGACAAAACACTACGGCGCAAAAACCGCGCTGGACGGTGTGGATCTGCACATCGGCTTTGGGAAGATCGTTGGCCTGCTGGGGCCGAACGGCAGCGGCAAGACCACCCTGATCAAACTGGCAAACGGTCTGCTGCAGCCTGACAGCGGCAGCATCCGGATCGCCGGGATGAAGCCCGGCGTGGAGAGCAAGGCAATCGTATCCTACCTGCCCGATGCCGACTGGCTTCCCGGCTGGATGCGGGTGGAGCAGCTGGTGAAGATGTTTGGGGACTTCTATAAGGACTTCGATCCGGCCCGGGCGAATGAGATGCTGGCAAATCTGGAACTTTCCCCCAAAGACGTCCTCAAGACCCTTTCCAAGGGCAACCGGGAAAAGGTGCAGCTCATCCTTGCCATGAGCCGGAATGCCCGGCTCTATCTGCTGGATGAACCCATCGGCGGCGTGGACCCGGCGGCACGGGATTATATCCTGCACACCATCCTGTCCAATTACAGCAAGGACGCGACCGTCCTCATCTCGACCCACCTGATCGAGGATATCGAGCCGGTGCTGGATGAGGCCATCTTCCTGAAAGAGGGAACGGTCTTTGCTCACCGCAGTGTGGATGAGATCCGTGAGAATGAGGGAATGAGCGTGGACGCATATTTCCGGGAGGTATTCAAATGCTGAAAAATCTGTTGAAGTATGAATTCCGGGCGACCGGACGGACCTATGGCGGCCTGTATCTGGTCTGGCTGCTGGTTGCGCTGGCAATGGGGATCTCGATGCGGGACGAAGTCTGGGACAATGGCAGCAGCCAGATCTGGGCATACCTGATGTTTGCCTACTTTGCCATCGGGGTTGCCATCGGAGTGGTCTGTATTGTGACGATTATCCAGCGGTTCACCAAAAATCTGTTGGGGCGGGAGGGCTATCTCATGCACACCCTTCCGGTCCATCCAGAGCAGCTGGTTGCGTCCAAACTCATTTCCAGCATGGTCTGGGTGATCTGCAGCGGAGTGGTCGGGATCCTGTCCGTCCTTCTGATGCTGGTCGGCCTGGGCGCCTTCGAGGATCCCAAAACGGTCATCAATGGGGAGACGATCACGACGGGCTGGGGCGATGTCCTGAAATTCAGCTGGAAGGCGATCCAGAGTATCGGCGGTGAATTCTGGAGCGAGCTGGCGTGGATCATCGTCCTTGGTCTGGCGGGCGTTGCAGTCCTCATCCTCTGTATCTACGCCGCCTGCATGATCGGGCATCAGTTCAGGAACCATTCCACGATTGCCAGCATTCTGGCCTTCTTCCTGTTGCAGCTGATTCAGGGCAAACTGGATGCAGGCGGCGGGATCCGGGTGATCGTTGGCTCTGTGGCAGCGATGCCGATGGCTTATTCCGCCAGCGGCAATCTCTGGCTCGTCCTTCTTGTAACGATTCTGATCGGCGCAGTCTATTTTGTCCTTACCAGCTGGCTGATGAAAAATAAGCTGGATCTGGAATAAGCATAAAAACCAAACCCCGGCCGTTGCAGATGAAACATACTGCAAAGGCCGGGGTTTATGCGGGAAAATTATTTTGCGAGAGCGGCTTCGATGTTGGCCAGAATAGTGTCGTGGTCCTCGGCGCAGACCAGAACCACCTCGCCGGTGGGAGCCACGGTGACGGTGGCAGCCTTAGCCACGAGATACTGATCCTCCAGATAATGCTCCATGGACTGCTGCTCGCTGGCAACATAGGCCTCTAGTGCGGCCTTTACCTCGTCGGTCTTGCCCTCGGCAGGCTTTACGATGGCAACAGCGTAGCTGCGTACCATCATGCTGGAAATGCTGGCAGCAAAGGCGGTATACTGGCCGTCCTCCAGATTCAGCGGGGGCATCAGGATGTCCCGGATCTCCTCGTTCAGCTGGTCGGCCTTGTACTCGGCGCTGTAACCGTCAATGGCGGTAAACTTGCCGTCCTCGCCCTTGGTAAAGATCATATCGTACTCGTTGTCCTCATCGCTGCGGGCGTCGTGGATGATCTGGGAGTAGTCCTTGGGGGTGGAACTGTCGGCCTTGCTTCCGCCGGAGCAGCCCACCAGAGTAAACAGGGTCAGCCCTGCCAACAGGGCGGCGATGAATTTTTTCATAGTATTGCATTTCCTTTCATAGTGCTGTGTGTGGAAGGCGCAGCCGGGCGCACACGTTACAGGTAGTGTGTGCCGGTTTTGGGCTGCTATTCTGGATACGAACCACCGCACTGCAAAATTGCAGGGAAAAAGTAACAGTTTTATGAACAACACTCGCTTACAGCATCAAAGCGTCCAGATCGCCGTGGTTCACCGGGGTGGACAGGATGATCTGGGTGCTGGTGGTGCCCAGCTTCTGGAACTGCAAAATCAGATGCTCCAGCTGTGCCATGCTGCCGCAGCTGACCTTGACCAGAAAGGTGTACGCACCGGTAACGTGGTAGCATTGCAGCACCTCACGGCTGTTTTGCAGCAGCTCCAGAAAGGCATCCTGCTTGGAGGGGGCAACCGAAAGGCTGATGAGCGCATCCACATACATCCGGTCTGCCGGACGGTTCAGTGTGACGGTATAGCTGCTGATGATGCCGTCCGTTTCCAGCTTATGGATACGGCTGGAGACTGCCGGGCTGGTAAGGGACACCTGCTCCGCAATTTCTTTGACGGGCATCCGTGCGTTTTTTGCCAGAAGGGTGAGGATTTTGCGGTCAAGATCGTCCATGAGAAGAGCCTCCTTCAAAATATGTTGGATTGTATAAAATTTTCTGAAAGTAAAGTTTTTATGTTGTGCAAACCCACGGAAATGGAATAAAATTTCGTTTCTGAAATTCTATGTTAATTATATAAAGTTTTTGCAAAAAAGTAAAGTATTATTTTAAAGCAAAATCCGAAAATCCTGTTTGACAAGAAAAGAAAAACGGGTATAATACATCATGCAAGGCAGCGCAATGAATAAAAGTCTGCCAATGATATTGAGATTCACCACTTTATATACTTTCCCACCCCTCTATACACAAAAACCCGCTGCCAGGCGGGTTTTTGTGTTTGTTGGGGCTTTTTTCTTTTTCACAAAAGGGAGTGGCGGTAAACCACGGACTTGAACCGTGGAGCAGCTGTTTCCGGTCACGACCCCACCCGTGAAAATGCAAACCCGGAAAGTCCGCAGACTTTCCGGGTTTGCTCTATATCAAAATATTATTCCGCTGATGATAGCCAGAGCGCAGCGGAGGCTATTTAAGTCGTATGCGCCTATCAGACCAGATAGCCCTCAAAGCAGTGCAGGTCCTCGGTCTTGACGATGCCCTCCAGATACAGCCCGTCCTCCCGGTATTCCTCCACCTGTACGCTGCCGCACTCCCGCATGGGGGCGGCAAGCCCAAGCTTGTCGTAGGGCAGCAGCACCCGGATGGTGTGCACCCGGTCACTGAGCACCTCGTCCAGCTTTTGCAGCAGCTTGTCCAGCCCGTAGCCGGTTTTGGCGCTGGTCAGCAGGATGTCGGGGTCAAAGCTCAGGGTGTTGGGCTTATCGCACTTGTTGTAGACGGTCAGGCGGGGGATATCGGCGCAGTCCAGCCCATCCAGAACCTCGTCGGTGACGGCAAGCTGCTCCTCGCGCTGTTCATCCCCGGCGTCTGCCACCCGGATGATCACATCAGACCATGCGGCCTCCTCCAAGGTGGATTTGAACGCCTCCACCAGATTGTGGGGCAGGCGGGACACAAAACCTACCGTGTCCACCAGCAGCACCGCCATGCCGCTGGGCAGCACCAGCTTGCGGCTGGTGGGGTCCAGTGTGGCAAACAGCATATCGGCTTCGGCTACGCTGGGGCCGCACAGGGAGTTCATCAGGCTGGATTTGCCCACGTTGGTGTAACCAACAAGGCTTACTACCGGCATCCCGGTCTTAGCGCGGGCCTTGCGGCTCTCGCCCCGGCGCTTTTCCATCTCGGCCAGCTTCTCGGCCAGCGCATCAATGCGGGCGTGCACATGGCGGCGGTCCAGCTCCAGCTTGGTCTCACCGGCACCGCGGCGGGCACCGCCGCCGCCGCCACCGCCGCCGCCCTGACGGCTCAACGCTTCGCCCATGCCCTGCAGGCGGGGCAGACGGTAGCGCAGCAGCGCCAGTTCGGTCTGCAGCTTGCCCTCGTTGGTCACGGCGCGGCTGCGGAAAATTTCCAAGATCAGCATGGTGCGGTCGATGACTTCCAGCCCGCCCAGCGCGTTGGAGATGTTGCGGATCTGGCTGCCGGTCAACTCGCCGTCAAACACGGCGCATTCCGCGCCCAGCGTCTGGGCGGCAAGGGAAGCCTCTTCCAGCTTGCCGCTGCCCAGCACGATGCCGGTTTCCGGGGTCTGGCGCTTCTGGGTGATCTGCGCCACGGCCTCCATGTGGTTGGCTTCGCACAGGGCAGAAAGCTCTGCCAGACTGCGCTCGCAGTCCCACAGACCCTGATCCAGTGCCAGCAGCACCACCTTTGTGGGAGGGGTCTCGGTCAGAATATCATAAAGCTCGCTCAAAGTAAGTCCTTTCTGTTATCGTAGTGTTTTTTTGTCAGCAGGTAGCACCGGCATTCCATCGGTGTGCCGTCAAATTTGTGGTAAACGTCGTTGTGATGATACACAAAGCCGGCCTTTTCCATCACCCGGCCGCTGGCGGGGTTGTGCACCGCGTGGCAGCAGGTGAGAAAGGTGCCGCCCACCTGTCTGAACCAGAAATCCACCACAGCTTGCAGCGCTTCGGTGGTAAGGCCCTTGCCCCACCACTTCTGCCCGATGCAGTAGCCCGGCTCCCAGATGCCGCCGGAGAGTTCCAGCCCCGGCCACTTGGCCTTTTGCTGCGGCTCACCCAGCAGGGCGTTGTATACGGAGATGGAGCCAAACACCTGTCCGGTGGCCTTTTCCACCATGGCCCACTGGTAATAATCCGGGTTCGGATACAGCTCTGCCCACGCCGAAAGCAGTTCCCGGGTCTCGGCAGGGCTTTTGTGCGGTTCCCAGCGCAAAAACCGGGTCACAGCCGGGTCATTTGCCCAGTTTTCGTACATCTGCGGGGCGTCCTGCGGCAGCAGACGGCGCAGCAGCAGACGGTCGGTCTCCAGTTCAGGTGTGCCGGTGTGGCGCATGATCCATCCTCTCCCTTTTCTCAAAAGTTATCCCTAAGATAGCACAAAAACGGCCGCGCCGCAAGCTAAATGAAGAAAACCGCTTGACCGGATGGGTGAACTACGATAAACTGAAAGATGAAATCCTTTATAGGAAGAGGGAAAAGTATCTATGCTAGATGTGCGCAAACTGTTAGCCCAGCGGCCGCTGCTGTTCGATGGCGGTATGGGTACCTATTATAAAGCAAAGCCGGGGCAGGAGTGCGAGCAGGCAAACCTGACCGACCCCGAGGGCATTCTGGCGGTGCACCGGGCGTATCTTGCCGCCGGAGCGGACGCCATCAAGACCAATACCTTCAGCCTGCCGCGTCTGGCGGCGGCACAGCAGCCGGGCTGGGAGCAGCTGGCGGATGCAGGCTGGCAGCTGGCAGCAAAGGCCGCCGGGGAGACCGGCGCGGCAGTGTTTGCCGACCTTGGCCCCGCACCGGATACCGAAAATCTCCCGGCGGAGCAGGTGTATCTTGCTGTGGCAAAGCGCTTTGCGCTGCTGGGTGCACGAAATTTTCTGTTCGAGACCCTGAGCGCCGAGGACGGTGTGCTGGAAGCGATTCGTGCGCTGAAGCAGACTGTGCCGGAGGCCTTTGTACTGGTATCCTTTGCGGTGCTGCCGGACGGCTACACCCGCGAGGGCCGTTACTGCGCCGAGTTGGTGCGCCGCGTGGCGCAGAGCGGCGTGGTGGATGCCGTGGGCCTGAACTGCGTATCTGCCCCGGGCGCGATGCGTGCACTGGTACAGCAGCTGGGGGATGCGGGGCTGCCCCTTTCGGTCATGCCCAATGCGGGCTACCCGGTGGTGGCACGGGCGCAGGTGCGCTATCAGGGCAAGCCGGAATATTTTGCCCGGGAGTTGAGCCGCTTGGCCAGCGAGGGCGTGCGCATTCTGGGCGGCTGCTGCGGTACAACGCCGCAGCACATTGCTGCCCTGCGCACCGCGCTGGATGCTTTGCCGAAAACGCTGCCCGCCGCCCCGGCGGCAAAGCCCGCTGCAGCGGCAAAGCCTGCAGTGGAAACGGACGATGCCTTTCTGCGCAAGCTGCACGCCGGACAGCGGGTCATCGCGGTGGAGTTGGACTCCCCCAAGGACGCTGACCTGACCGCGTATCTCGAGGGTGCCCGTCGGTTGCAGGCTGCCGGTGCGGACCTGCTGACCATTGCGGACTGCCCCATTGCCCGGGCACGGATGGATTCCTCGCTGGTGGCCTGCCGGGTGCACCGGGAGCT
>ENA-OQKR01000177-OQKR01000177.1-human-gut-metagenome-genome-assembly--contig:-NODE-177-length-27309-cov-3.908837_pt1 | contig 27309 bp, 24 predicted proteins | sample MGYA00242803_ERZ504806 | MGnify/ENA primary metagenome ERZ504806 (study PRJEB26092, sample SAMD00036399) | human gut metagenome | host: Homo sapiens | study: EMG produced TPA metagenomics assembly of...
ATTCCAACGCTGTTGATAGTAATAATTGGCATCGGCAGAACCGTAAGTATCACGGAAGGCAATGTATTTGATATTGTCATAGGCAGTTTTCGTGAGGGAGGGAGAGAAATCATAGGTGAGCTCACCATCACGCAAAGGATACTTTCCCGTCAGCATATCCACCAGGAGGCTCTTTCCGGCTCCGTTCGGTCCTACAATGGCAATGTGTTCTCCTGCCAGGAAATCAAGAGTGACAGGCTCTGTCAAACGAACAAGCGGGTTGCGTACTACGCCCCCCGCTATGTGTATTGTATGTTGCTGCATCATCCAATCATCATTTATACATAATCAGTGCCGATTGGGCCGGAACAACAACTTCGGGGCCGTACAGTGTGCCCAAACCTTGTTCATTGATAAAGCCATCCTTGCAGACCACTGTATATTTACCTTCGGGTACGGTAAGTTTGGCAGGCTCCTTACGGGCATTCAAGACTACTATAATATCTCCCCATGCATCACCGTTGGCATTTTCTTTCAGACGGTAAACCACCACATTGCTGCCGTCAACCGGTAGAAATTCCAAATGCTTACGCACCAAATCCGCATCACCCATACGGAAAGCCGGATGCTTCTTACGAAGCTGTATCAAACCTTTATAATAAGCAAATACATCTGCATGCTCCGCCTTTCGTCTCCAATCAATCGCATTGATGGAATCGGGACTCTCAAAACTATTGTGTACTCCCTTCTTGTCACGCATCACTTCCTCACCGGCATAAATAAACGGTACACCTTGGGAAGTGAATACGGCTGTTTGCGCCAGTTTGTCAAGCTTTGCCAATTCTACGGGAGTAATACCCGGGATACTTGCTTTCAGCCTATCCACCAAGCACATATCATCATGGCAGGAAACATAGCTGATCATCTGTGTAGGTTGTTCCGCCCACGGAGCCTTACTATAATTCACAGAGTCATTATTTACTTGCGGATGCCTGATGGCTCCTACAATACCAAACTTTATGCTCTCCTCTCCTCCCGGCAATCCGGCAAGGAAAGCACCTTGATGATTGTCATTGAACGGACCGCGCAAAGCATCACGCATTTCGTCAGAGAAAGCAGCAACACCCGGCATCTTATAAGTATTGGCTTTCATTGCCAGAGAATCTTCCGCCATCTGTGGAGCCGATGCCGCCCATCCTTCACCATATATAAATATAGTCGGATCTACAGACGTTGCCGCCTTACGGATTTCGTTCATTGTCTCGATGTCATGGATACCCATCAAGTCAAAACGGAATCCGTCAATGTGATATTCATTAATCCAATGTAATACAGACTCTATCATGTATTTACGCATCATCGGACGGTTGCTGGCAGTTTCATTGCCACAAGCCGAACCGTCTGCATACGTTCCGTCCGGTCGCTGACGGTAAAAGTATCCCGGCACTGTACGTTCAAAATTACTGTCGGATGTATTGAAAGTATGGTTATACACCACATCCAGAACAACACGGATACCTGCTTTGTGCAGAGCCTGCACCATCTGCTTGAATTCCCGGATACGAACATCCGGTTTGTAGGGGTCGGTAGAATAAGAGCCGTCAGGCACATTGTAGTTCTGCGGATCATATCCCCAATTATACTTGTTCTCGTCCAGCCTTGTCTCATCAACGGAGGCATAGTCATAAGACGGAAGGAGATGTACATGTGTCACTCCCAATTCTTTCAGATGGTCAATGCCGGTTGCCAGCTTGTCGGGACTTACCGTTCCTTGTTCTGTCAATGCCAGGAACTTTCCTTTATGCTCAATACCCGACGACGGGTCGATGGACATATCACGATGGTGCATTTCATAAAGAATCACATCGGCAGGAGAGGCCAATGCCGGACGTTTATCATCTGCCCATCCTTCGGGGTCCGTGGATTTCATGTCGATGATGGCGGCACGCTTTCCATTCACCCCTACAGCTTTGGCATTGATACCCGGAGTGTCCCCCAACCACTTATCATTGATTTTCACATTGAATGTGTAGAATTTACCTATCAAGTCCTTTTCAACTTTAGTTTTCCAAGTTCCTTCTTCAGAGGATTCCATTGAAATAGTTTCATAGGCATGCCCTCCGTCTCCTGCTTCGAACAACATCAGGCGAACTTCATCCGCCGTAGGTGCCCACAATGTGAATTGCGTGGCAGCAGGTGTATATTCCATCTCTGTCAGACTACCCGAACGGACAGGGTAAAGTTCGTACGAAGCATACTCCGTCTTCGCGGGAGTGCAGCTTACAACCGTCGTTGCGGCCACTCCAATGATAGCAAGTTCATTCAATTTCATGATATTATTTTTAGATTCTACATTTCAATTCTTATCACTTCTTCACCTTATCCGGATTTTTGGCAATAAAGTCTTTCCAGCCATGATAGCCTTTCTCCACCGTGGGACGCCCCATCTGCAGAAAGTGACAATAGGCAGCAGCAAGCCCGTCCGTTGCATCCATAAAAGTAGGCATATCCTCTTTAGGAAAATGCAGCATACGCTGCAACATGTCCGCCACCTGTTCCTTGGATGCCTGTCCGTTTCCGGTGATGGCCATCTTTATTTTTAAAGGAGCATATTCCGTAATGGGAATATCCCTGCTCAAAGCAGCTGCCATTGCTACGCCTTGCGCACGCCCCAACTTCAACATGGACTGTACATTCTTTCCGAAGAAAGGGGCCTCAATAGCGAGCTCGTCAGGCAAATAACTCTCTATGATACTCAGTACCCGTTCATGAATATGACGTAACTTCAGATAGTGGTCTCCAAATTTGCGGAGGTCGATAATTCCCATGGCTATCATTTCCGGCTTGACACCTGCCACACGCAATACTCCATACCCCATAATGGTGGTACCAGGGTCTATACCCAATATTATTTTCTCTTTGACCGGTTGTATCACACTATTACCTCCATCAATGTAGGAAAGCCAATCACTTTATCTTTAAAGATATTCAGTAATTCCTCGTTCAGTTTCACTCCTTGCTCTTGATACCAACGATGCAGTTTGGCAGAGTTTTCTACCTCAAACTGAACAGAATAGCAGATGCTTCCTTCTTCAATATGACTCAAGATACGGGCTATACGTGGAGCATACAATGTTCCGTTCTTTTCTACCTCGGGAAGATAGTGTTCCTGCATCCATATCAGGAAGTTTTTGTCTTCTCCTTCCTCTACATGATAAGTGGTATTATATATCAGCATAACTTTATTTTTTCAAATTCTTTCGCAAACATAGCAATTATTTCAGAATAATGCATTATATTTGCACCATCAAAAACGAAAGCAAGCCTGCAAACGTTGGCAACGGGGCGTTAGCTCATCTGGCTAGAGCGCGACACTGGCAGTGTCGAGGTGATGAGTTCGAGTCTCATACGCTCCACGAAAATTAAAACGGTTAGATTAGTCTAATCGTTTTTTTTGTACGCATTAACGAGCTATAAATTTACATATAGTCCATTTTCATTCGACAACTCATGAAAGAAGCTTTTACACGCAAGTCATTACTTATTTTAGGACGTGGCATAGGGCAAGTCATGTTCCAAAACAATGCATTGTCCGGATTATTGATGTTGATTGGAATCTTTTTGAATTCATGGCAAATGGGCCTATTGGCTGTAAGTGGCAACATAATAAGTACGTTGACAGCCCGTATCTCAGGATATGACTGTGATGATATAAAAAATGGATTATATGGTTTTAACGGTACACTGGTAGGAATAGCCGTAGGGGTCTTTATGCTTCTGACTGTAAGTTCCTTGATGCTGATGGCTATTGCCTCGTGTGCATCTACCTACATTGCACGGTTTTTCAACATGCAACGCGTGTTGCCCGGATTTCACTACCCCTTTTATCCTTTCTGTATGGATGCTGCTGGGATTGTGCAGTTGGCTGATGCCTGACATGCTACTCGTCTCTGATACAGAAACACCCGCTTCTTCCTCCATAAATTACTTACAATGTTTCAGTATGGGCATAGGCCAGGTGATGTTTCAAGGAAACATGATGACCGGACTATTTTTCCTTGCAGGCATTCTCGTGAATTCCCGGAATGCAGCAGTATATACCATATTGGGAGCACTTCTCCCCCTCCTCCTAGCCACATTATTGGGAGTGGATTCCGAAGCTTTGAATATGGGTCTGATGGGATATAATGGCGTATTGTGTGCCCTTGCTTTAGGAGGTAAAAGCTGGATGAGCTGTATATGGGCTGCATGTTCCGTTTTACTCTCTGTTGTATTGCAAATTGTGGGAATGAATTGGGGAATTATTACATTGACCGCACCTTTCGTTCTCTCCGTATGGCTGACAATGGGAATAAAAAATCTCTATCTCTTTTTCAAATTAGGCAGAAAGCAAGCCACCAACCCCAGTAAAGGCATAAAGGCACATACATTATAAACAGCCTCTATACCATACTTATCTGCCATACCTCCCAATACAGCCGAAGCGATACCGGCAATTCCAAAAGCGAAACCAAAAAACAACCCGGAAATCAAACCCAGCTTATTGGGTAGCAATTCCTGGGCGTACAGCAATATGGCAGGAAAAGCGGAAGAAAGCATCAGACCGACACAGAAGCTCAGCACTACTGTCCATGCAAGCCCTACGTGAGGCATCATCATACTAAATGGAGCCGTTCCAAGAATGGAAGCCCAGATGACATATTTACGTCCTACCCTGTCACCTACGGGACCTCCCACCAATGTTCCGATGGCAGTGGCTACCAGGAAGACAAACAAGAAAAGCTGTGAAGCCTGAACAGTAACACCAAATTTATGGATCAGATAGAATGTATAGTAGCTCGTCAAACTTGCCATATAGATATATTTGGAGAAGATAAGTATCAGCAGAATACTTATGGCAAACACCGTCATCTTTGAGGAAAGAGGGCGTTCTATCTTTCCTGCCACAAGCATCGGGCGTTTCTTGATGTGGTTCAAGTAGGAACGGAACCAACGACATATAGGAATCATCACCACGATGGCAATCAAGGCAAAAACCATGAACAAGGCAATGTGATGCCTCCCGTAAGGAGCTACCAGCAAAGCCACCAGTAACGGTCCAAGCGAGCCACCCAAATTCCCGCCCACCTGAAATAGAGACTGCGCCAGTCCGCGTTTTCCGCCGGAAAGCCAGAAAAGTAATACGTGACGCCTCCGGATGGAGTACAGACGAACCGATACCCACAATGAATACCGAAGCCAGCAACCAATACAGATTAGTAGCAAAAGCCAGATTCATGATACCGACCAAAGTAAAGCCCATACCTATCGGCAATGACCAGGCAATGGGGCGCTTATCAAAGAACAATCCCATTAGAGGCTGAAACACGGACGCCGACATCTGATACACCAACGTAATCAGACCAATCTGGGCAAAACTCAAGGATAAATCCTCCTTGAACAAAGGGTATACTGCCGAAATAACCGATTGCAGCATATCGTTCAAACAATGCGAAATACTCAATGCTATAAGAATAGGAAAAGCAATTCTACGGATAGGAGGTCTCTGATTCTGTATCATCTTATACTGTCTATTACAAAAAACGGTGCAAAGGTACGTAAAAAATACATATCCAATCCACATAAAGACAAAACTCCCCGATTCTCGTCAATACAGAATCGGGGAGTTTTATCTTTATCAGTTCAGCAATCCCGGATTGGCTTCTATGGCTTCTTTCGGAATGGCCAATGTATAGCGGGCATCATTCTCTTCGAGTACATAACGCGTACCATCAAGCACTTTCTCCAAACGCGGACGGGTGGAACGACGAAGGTCAAACCAGCGATGTCCTTCAAAAGCAAGTTCACGGGCACGTTCATCTAATATTTCCTGTACCAACGCTTCCTTATCCATGGCATTGACAACAACGGATTTCGCTTCGTAGGCCTCCGGTGCATAACGTTTCCGCATCAGTTCCAGCAGGCGAGTACGTGCTTGAGACAGTTCTCCAAGTCGGGCAGCAGCCTCAGCAGCCGTCAGATATATTTCACCCACACGGAAAGTACACAAGTAGTTATTGCTTCCCGCCTTCTTATTCTTCCGGAAACCTTTTTCATCCGTTTCAGCAAAATATTTGTCCAGCCGAAGGTCGTTCTCAGCATAAAGGGAGAGAAAAACCGGAGTAGCCAGAGCAGCCCCATTGATTGTACTGCTCAGAGGTGTCTCCAGTGGAGTAATATTTTCCACGGAATTATAACTGTTAGGAAGAGTTGCAGCGGCATCATTCAAATCTACCAATACAGACTTCACGGCAAGCACTGCCTCAGCAGCATCCCAAGCCGCCTGCCACTCGCCCTTATAAAGGGATACGCGTGATTGAAACGCCTCTACCGAAGCCGCATTGAAACGATATGAATATCTCTGTTCCCATTCTGCCTTCATGACCAGCTTGCGTGCCTCGTCAATATCTGCTTGGATGGAAGTATAAACTTCTTCCACCGTATTGCGTTTCAGGACTTTCTCTAAATCCGTATCCAATTTCAGCGGTACCGATTTGGTATCCAAAGCTCCCTCCTTAGTATAGGGCTGTCCATAAAGATTTACCAATAAGAAATGTACATAAGCACGGAGCATATACGCTTCTCCTACAAGCTGATTTATCTCTTCCTCAGTGCCTTCCTTAATATCACTTCTGCTCTCAATAACGTGATTGGCAATAAAAAGCACATTGTAATACTTGGCCCATTCAAACGATGAGGTATAGGCATTGGGAGCAAGGTCGTTCCAGCGCTCTATATCCATATAATAATTTTGGTCATATTCATTATCCCGAACCTGCATCTCGTCGGAACGGAAACAAGCCATTCCCCGGTCACTGAATTTACTCACGTCCTTATAAGAACGGGCAAGCAACGCTCTATACTCAGCCAAAGAATTGGGAATGACACTACCGGTAGGCTGTATATCCAGATAGTTGTCGCATGCCGCAAGCAGAAGCATGCAGGCCATTATCATCAGACTTATTGTTTTCTTCATTTTCTTTCTGCTTTTTGAAGTTAGAAATTCAAGTTCAAACTGAATGTAACCGACTTGGGTACGGGAGTTGCATAAGGATTGTACATCGACTCCGGATCCATGTAGTTATTATATCCCGAACCAAACACGAAGAGATTGCGTCCTTCAATAGATACCGTTGCCGAGTTCATTCCCAAACGCTTTGTCAGGAGCTCAGGGATACGGTAACCCAGACGCAGATTCTGCAAACGTACGTAGTTCAGCTTCTTCACCCAGATATCCAAATCTCTCCAGATGGTTTTAGAATCATACCAGGAGTACTCTTCCGGGTTGGAAGCACTCAGCATAAATGCCGGAAGCTCCGCATTCGGGTTTTCCGGAGTCCAGCGGTTCAGCACATCCGCATTATAGTTCTTGCCATAATCCGGATTGATGATGTCATAAGAGGGTTGCGTACGTACATACCCGCCAAACGTCAAAGAGAAATTGACATTCAGCTCCCAGTTTTTATAGCTGAAGGTATTAATCAAACCTCCCGTATAAGGAGCATCGCTACTCCCGATATACGAATAAAAGGTTCTCTCTTCGGCTGCAGTTACATCGGAAGAGGCAATACCTATCCCCCACTCGTCCTTCAGGCGGTAAAGCTCCTTCAAGGTCACTTTCTCTCCCTCCGGATTATAGAACATCATATTACCGGTTTCCTTATTCACTCCCGCAGTCTTCAGTGCGAAAATTGCCCCTACGGGATAGCCTTCACGTCCCGGAGTGGTCTGCTGCTCCGGTATGTTTTCCTGCAATACCTTATTACCGTTATAGGCAAAATTGAAATTTGTGTACCAGGAGAAGTTCTTTGTCGTTATGTTACGGGTAGACAAGCTGATTTCCACACCTTTGTTCTCCATACTTGCCCAGTTGACGTTCATCGAAGTAAAGCCCGTCTCCAGAGGAAGCATGCGCAAAGCTATCAAATCGGTACCCTTACGGTAATAATAGTCCACGCTCAGATTGATAGCCTGGTTCAATACAGAAAAATCAAAGCCGGCATTGACAGACTGCGTCTTTTCCCAACGCAACTTCTTGTTGGGAGCGGAATTAATGATAATTACATCTTCCGATACTCCGGGCAAAATACTCTCCGACCGATATGTACCCAGCAGGAACGGAGAAGTATTCTTGTCAATATTTCCCTGCAGACCGTAAGATGCACGGAACACCAGGTTATCCACCCACTTGGCCTGCTGCATAAACGGTTCTTGCGACAGACGCCACAAGGCACTGACAGAATAAAGAGGAAGATAGCGGTACTTCTTATCCACACCGAAAAGATCGGAACCGTCAAAACGGATACTTCCTCCCACCGTGTAGCGATTCAATAAAGAGTAGGAGGCCGTAGAGTAGAAAGATACATAAGCATTCTCCTTATACGTCGTCTGATGGAGCGGGAAAGACGTGGCGTAACTTTCGTTGGGGAAAATCACCGGTTTGGTCGTCAACGTCTTGCGGTCGAAGCCATACCCTGCCGAAAACAAGGTTTCATACCAGGTCTTGCGCAGCTCGGTACCCGCCATCACTTCCAGTTCATGAATATCATTGAAACTGTCGCGATATTCTCCCATCGCCTTCCAAGTAATCTGTGAATTGGAGTTTTCATAAGACTTCTGCATACCTCCTTCGGGCAGGAAGTGTTTGGTTTCTCCGCCCTGGGAGTATTCGCTCAACTTATAGTAATAGCGCATGGCATAGCTTTCCCAGTCCGCTATTTCTTCTCTGGAAGTCTTTTCCAACTGATAGCCAAACTGGGAAGTCAGCTTCCACTTGTCATTGAACCGTAGCTCCGCATCAAATATAGATGAAAAAGAATTCACCACGCTTTCATTAGACGTGTTCTGCCGTTCTTCAAAGATGTTGAATCCTAAATCCTTATCAGTGTTGTTCTGAATATCGTAGTCGTAATTATAGTTGCCATTCTTGTCATAAAGTTCAAAATACGGATTAGCCTTGCGTGAATAGAACACGGGATTCGACATACCGTATGCATCTGTCAAGTAATTGGTATTTTTGCGACGGTTGGCAAACATGGAGGCACCCACTTTCAGTATACTGTTCACCTTATAGGAAGTCTTTCCTACCAAGTTGAAACGGTCCATACCCACACCGTCCACATTTCCATCCTCTTTATAATAGCCGAAAGAGGTATAATACGTAACCCTTTCCGTACCGCCGGAAAGGCTCAAGTTATATTCCTGGCTGAAAGCATCGCGGAAAAGGATATCTCCCCAGTTTGTATTAACACTCTTCAAACGGTTGATGGCAGCTTGTGTATCACTGCTCAAGGCATCCCATCCTCCATTCTGGAAAGCAGACAACTCATTGTAATTGGAAAGAATATTATATACGCCTCCTTTATGATTGTCCGGAGAATAGTTATTACGGATCATATCCATTTCCAATCCGACTTTCTCCGCTGAGTTCAGCAAGTTCAACCGGTCAAGGCTCAATGTAGGAGTATAGGTAAACCGGGACGAGAAACTGATAACCGGTTTACCGACCTTACCCTTCTTTGTTGTAATCACAATGACGCCATTGGCTGCCCTCGCACCATAGATGGCAGTGGCTGCCGCATCCTTCAGAATGGTGATATTCTCAATATCAGCCGGATTCAAGCCTGCAATGGAAGATTGCTTCATGTTGGTTATGTCATTCAGCTCATCCGGTTCGGGAACATCCGTTCCCTCCAAAGGAATGCCGTCCAGCACCCACAAAGGGTCTTGTGTACCATTCAATGAAGCGGTACCGCGAATGCGTATCTTTGCCGGAGCACCCGGAGCACCGGAAGTCGGGCTGACAGAAAGTCCGGCAATTTGTCCGGCAAGTGCCTGGTCGATACTTTTTACTGCACCGATGGTCTCGTCCGATATATCCAGTTTGGATACCGCTGCCGTCAGCTTGCGGCGCTCCACTGTCTGGTAACCCGTCACAACGACGGCATCGAGCATTTGGGAAGATGCATGAAGTGTTATTTCATAATGTTCCTTTCCCGGAACAAGCTTCACTTCCAATACGTCATATCCCACGTAGCTACAAAAGAACGGGTTATCCCCGCAGGTATAGCGATAGAGAACTGACCATCCACATCAGTGATGACCCCCATTGTAGTCTGAGCACTCCCCGCCTTTTTCAAGTCTTCCGCAGTCACATAAACGGAAGCACCGATAAGCGGTAGGTTATCCTCTGAAGATATTACTACGCCCTGGACTTTTTTCTCTGCAGCAAAAGCAGATGACAAAGCTCCTACAAAGCATAGCAAAACGATTAATACACGTTTTTTCATGCGTTACATATAAAATTAATTAATACTCTATTGAAAAGAAAAATCACTTTACTCCTAATGCAGTATTGATACGCAAAATCAAATCCTTATAATGATATTTAGTGGCTATATCCGATGCACCCAGACGATTTTGGAGCAATTCTTTGATGCGAAGCAACTCACCACGCTTCACGGAGATGACATCAGATACGCGGTTTATCTGCGAACCGTAGAAGTTCAGTTCGCGGTGTGCACCCATACGGTCGGCATCCAAAGTCTTACCGGCATGCTCGTCACAGCTGCAAAGGGCAGTCTGATGGTCCAGCAGAAGTGGTTGTCCATCAGTTTTTTGTTATTTTTCACTCCTTCGCTTTCGGCAGCTGCTGAATCAGTGCATCTACGAAGTTCTTCTGCAAGGCGCGTGTCATGACGTCCGGCAAGGCACCGCGTTCCGTAGTGGCAAAGATGTTGCGATGCAGGCCATCCATCAGCTCTACCACCGTGAAAGCCTTTTTGCCGTTCACCGATTCGTTCTCCAACATACGCATCAGGCGGTTGTTGCCCAGCAAATCCCAAAGGATATAGGATTGGGCATTCTTCAACACTTGTGTCGGTGCATTCTCCACTACGCCCAGTGGAGTGTTGCGCAGCAAGTAAGTGTACTCTCCAACTTCCGTGTCGAACAGCCATTTGGGATAGGTCAGCACTTCGTCCAGCAGAAACTTCAGGGCGGCTTGCTGCTTTTCTTTTTCTACGAAAGTATAGGTTTTCTGTCCGTCGCCCACAACGGTGTTTTCTATATAGATACCACCGATGTTTGCCAATACATGATAGAGGTAATTGTTCCATTGGTTGATAACCGCATAGTATAGGCGGGAAGCTTCTTCATAAGTCTGTCCTTTCTCGCCAGTAGTAGTCCATTGGATGATTTGAGGAACAATACGCTTCAAGTTCTCAATACCCAGCAGAGATGAGCGGACAGCATCATCGCCCAAATCTTCATTCTGCGCACGCGGGTCTACGGCATCACGTACATCCTGCGCCTCACTATATTTATATAAACGGTCTGTATGACGGCTCAGGAAGTCGGCAAGCAAGTCCTTCTCTGCCTCTGGGGTTTCTTTACCATACCAACGATAGCCGTATTCTATGGCAAACATATCATACGGACCGATATGGGGAGAAAGCGCCGTAACACCGTCACCCGGCTGTGCCACATAGTTGAAACGTGCATAGTCCATGATAGAGGAGGAAGTGGTATTCATACGATCCGTAAATGTTTTGGAACGCAGGGAATCTGTCGGAAAAGTCCAGGAAGCAATCATATTGTGGCGCAAGCCCAACGAGTGCCCCACCTCATGGCATGCCACAAAACGCATGGCATCACCCATCAGTTCATCCGGCAGCCTTACTCCTCTTGCTTCGGGACGTACGACACCGGTTTGCACTGTAATCCATTCCTGGAGCATGCCCAGCACATTATGCCACCACATGATGTCCGCTTCCAATATCTCGCCCGAACGGGGGTCGAGGATAGAGGGGCCCATGGCATTGGCTTTGGTGGAGGCGGCGTAGGTCAGCACGGAGTAGTTCACGTCATCCTTATCCACATTCATGCTGTCCGTCAGTTCCTTGGCTATGATAGCATTCTTGAATCCGGCACGTTCAAAAGCAGCCTGCCAATCCTCGATTCCCTGCTTGATATATTTCCGCCAACGACGGGGAGTGGAGTTCTCGATGTAGAACACAATCGGCTTGGCCGGTTCCACCAATTCACCGCGAAGGTAACGCTCCCGGTCTTCCGGTTTCGGTTCCAGACGCCAGCGGGTGATGAAGGGTTTCTTGTCTACACGCTGCTGACCGTCACTGTAATTCAACAACGGATTGGTAAAGTAACCTACGCGCGGACTATCCAGACGTCCCATCATAGGTTTCTCCGGCAACAGCAACAGAGAGGAACTGACTTCGACCGTAACAAACACAGTCGTTGTTCCCTCGGTCACCTTAGTTGTCAACTCGGAAGTGGCTACCACATTGTTCTCAAAAGCTTTGATAGATAAAATGCGGGAGAGATTCTTGATGGCCGAAGTTCCCAGGTTGATATTCGTAAAGACATTATTGATACTCGTCTCTGTACCATCATAAATATCGTTGACCTTGACCACTATCATGGTAGAGTCATTATTGAATGCCTCAATCTTGAAACCGGCTATCAGCGGAGAAATATAATTATCCAGTACGGACTGCCGTATGGCATCCTCATCCGGCGCCAACGGAAGAGGACGGCTCTGACGTACCAACAGCTTGTTGGCAGCCTTGTCCAATTCAAAACGCACCATCTGATTTTCGTAATTCGTACCACGGTTCACACCTGCCTCATTCAGTTCGGAAGGAACACGCTGTAATTTATTTACTACCAGCATATCACATCCCAGCAGCCTTGCCGGCACTTCAAAGTAATAATCGCTCTTCTTCTGGTAAACATTGAACATTCCCTTGCGGGCAATAGCACCGGAACCTGTCAATTTCTCGTAGTCGCTCTTGGATTGAACGCTGTCCTTGGTTTCACTCTTCTTTTTCTTACGGAACCATCCCATAGCTTCGGGAGAAGCAAAATCAGATGTACCGGCATGCAACAATACGGCAGGCTCACACATGAGTACTCCCGCAACTGCCACGACTGGCAGGATTGTCTTCAATTTCATCAATTCAAACTCTAACTTTAATGCAACAATTACTCCGTTAACTCTCTCTCTTTGACGTATGTTAATAAATACCAACCGCCAGTTTGTTCTACCTCCATAGAACGGTAAACGGGGCGCAAAGATACGAAAAGTATATTTTAAAAGTCACTAAACAACGCTCATTTATGTTTTTTCCATAAACAATATGAAGACTTTTACATATATATCATTTTTTCTCCCATCCTCTATCATTTCTTCTTCACATGAAATTTTGTACCACTGACACCAAATAATCTTCCCCAATTGGCGACAAAACAATGATAATATTGTATCTTTGCACCGTTTTTAACTTAGAAAATAAATAAGATAACAACGATATGATAGCTAAAATCAATCAGCTTCTGCAGGAAGTAGAGGCGCTGAAAGCCGCTAACGCCGAGGAATTAGAGGCACTCCGCATCAAATACCTCAGTAAAAAAGGAGCCATCAATGACTTAATGGCAGATTTCCGCAATGTAGCCGCCGAACAGAAAAAAGAGGTGGGAATGCGCTTGAACGAACTGAAAAACAAAGCACAAGAAAAGATTGCCGCCTTGAAGGAACAATTCGAAAGCCAGGATACCGGCTGTGACGATATTGACTTGACCCGTTCAGCCTACCCGGTAGAATTAGGAACCCGCCATCCGCTTTCCATCGTGAGAAACGAAATCATCGATATATTTGCCCGTATGGGATTCAACATCGCCGACGGACCGGAAATGGAAGACGACTGGCACGTATTCTCCTCCATGAATTTTGCCGAAGACCATCCGGCACGCGACATGCAGGATACATTCTTCATCGAAAATGATACAGAAAACGTATCGCACAGCATCATTCTTCGCACACACACATCCAGCGTGCAAAGCCGTGTTATGGAGACCACGCAGCCTCCTATCCGCGTACTTTGTCCGGGACGTGTATACCGTAATGAGGCCATCAGCTACCGCGCACACGCATTCTTCCATCAGGTAGAAGCCTTGTACGTAGACCGCAATGTATCTTTCACCGACCTGAAGCAGGCTTTATTGCTCTTTGCGCAAGAGATGTTCGGCAGTGACACCAAGATTCGTCTGCGTCCTTCCTACTTCCCCTTCACCGAGCCAAGTGCCGAAATGGACATCAGCTGCAACATCTGCGGCGGCAAGGGCTGCCCCTTCTGCAAGCACACGGGTTGGGTAGAAATTTTGGGATGCGGTATGGTAGATCCGAATGTATTGGAGCTGAACGGAATAGACAGCAAAGTGTATAGCGGATATGCCCTGGGTATGGGTATCGAACGCATCACCAACTTAAAATACCAAGTGAAAGACCTTCGTATGTTCTCTGAAAATGACACACGCTTCTTGAAAGAATTCGAGAGCGCTTACTAAATATAGTGAATAACGGTTAGTGATTAGTGATTAATAAGTTGCGCATTTTCAGCATATCATTAATCACCCATCACTAACCACTCATCGCTAACCACTATTTTTCGCTATGGCAAAAGACAAACTTGTAACCTCCGGCTATTGCCTTATCCTGGCTGCCAATTTCCTTTTGTATTTTGCCTTTTATCTGATACTACCGGTTCTTCCATTCTACCTAACTGAGGTATTCCATACCGGAAATGCAGCAGTAGGTGTCATCTTGTCATGCTACACCATTGCCTCGCTCTGCATACGCCCATTTTCGGGATACCTGCTCGACACACTGGCCCGCAAGCCTCTTTATCTGGTGGCATATTTCATCTTTATCACCATTTTCGCAGGTTACATGTTAGCGGGAGTCCTATCTTTATTCATCATGTTGCGGGTTGTCCACGGTCTTGCATTTGGAATGGTGACTGTAGCAGGAAATACAATTGTGATTGACATTACCCCTTCATCTCGTCGCGGCGAAGCCGTAGGATATTATGGACTGATGAACAACACAGCCATGAGCTTCGGTCCGATGATTGGCCTTTTCATGCATGACATCTATTCCTTTGAAACGATTTTTGCCTGCTCGCTCATATCGGGAACTATCGGTTTTGTTGCCGCATGCCTCGTCAAGACCCCACCCAAACAACCAGTCAAACGAGAACCTATCTCATTGGACCGCTTTGTGCTGCTGAAAGGTATCCCGGCAGGAATCGCACTGCTATTGCTCTCCATACCATATGGCATGACAAGCACTTATGTAGCCATGTATGCCAAAGAAATAGGAATTACCTTGAATTCCGGATTGTTTTTTACTTTTATGGCCGTCGGCATGGCAGTGTCCCGTATGTTCTCCGGCAAACAAGTGGATAAAGGACGTATCACCCAAGTCATAACTTTAGGACTATATCTGGTATGTAGCTGTTTCTTCATATTGTCCGCTTGCGGACTACTGATGAAGACCGTCCCGGAACTGACAAACATATTGTTTTTTATGGTTGCCCTCCTATTGGGAGTAGGCTTCGGGACGATGTTCCCCGCCTTCAATACGCTGTTCGTAAACCTGGCCCCCAACAACCAGCGCGGAACAGCCACCTCTACCTACCTGACTTCATGGGATGTAGGCATTGGTATAGGTCTGACAGCAGGAGGTTATATCGCACAGATTACCTCATTCGATATGGCATATTTTTTCGGAGCCTGCCTCACGGTTATCTCCATCTTCTATTTCAATCTGAAAGTATCTCCTCACTATCATAAAAACAAATTAAGATGAGAAAGAAAGAGCGTTATGAAAAAATCCTTGCTTGGTTTAGGGAGAACGTTCCCGTAGCCGAAACAGAGTTGCATTATGACAATCCGTTCGAGCTGTTGATAGCAGTTATTCTCTCTGCACAATGTACGGACAAACGCGTCAATATGATTACCCCCGCCCTTTACCGGGACTTCCCTACTCCCGAAGCACTCGCCGCTACTACTCCCGACGTGGTATACGAGTATATCCGCAGCGTCTCCTATCCCAACAACAAAGCTAAACATCTTGTAGGCATGGCACAGATGTTGGTGAAAGAATTCAACAGTGAGGTACCCGATACCCTTGAAGAACTGGTAAAACTGCCCGGCGTAGGCCGCAAAACAGCCAATGTCATCCAATCCGTTGTTTTCAATAAAGCGGCTATGGCAGTAGACACACACGTGTTCCGCGTCAGCCATCGCCTGGGTCTCGTATCAGATAAATGTACAACTCCGTTCAGTGTCGAAAAAGAATTGGTAAAACATATACCGGAAACAGACATCCCCATAGCTCACCACTGGCTTATCCTGCACGGTCGCTATGTATGCCAGGCACGTACTCCACAATGTGATACCTGCGGTTTGCAATTAATGTGCAAATATTACTGCCAGAAATATAAAGTTAGCAAAGAGAAGCGGCAAAGACAAAGAATAAACAACGGTTTCATAGCAAAAAAAAGAAATAAATGCTAACTTTGCGCTCACTAAAAAGAAATTAGTAACACTTTTAAATAAAATAGAGTATTATGACAATTGATCAATTTAACTTTGCCGGAAAAAAGGCATTCGTTCGTGTGGACTTCAACGTACCCTTGGACGAAAACTTCAACATTACAGATGATACCCGTATGCGTGCCGCTCTTCCTACATTGAAGAAGATTTTGGCCGATGGCGGTAGTGTAATTATCGGTTCTCACCTCGGTCGTCCGAAAGGCCCGGCTGACAAGTTCTCCTTGAAGCACATTCTGAAGCATCTCGAAGAGTTGTTGGGTGTTGAGGTGCAATTTGCTAACGACTGTATGGGCGAAGAAGCTGCCGTAAAGGCTGCTGCTCTGCAACCGGGTGAAGTGTTGTTGCTCGAGAACCTCCGTTTCTACGCTGAAGAGGAAGGCAAACCCCGCGGTTTGGCTGAAGATGCTACAGACGAAGAAAAGAAGGCTGCCAAAGCTGCTGTTAAGGAAAGCCTAGAAAGAATTCACCAAGAAATTGGCTTCTTATGCAGATTGCTATGTAAACGACGCTTTCGGTACCGCTCACCGTGCACACGCTTCTACTGCATTGATCGCTAAATATTTCGACAAGGACAACAAAATGTTCGGTTACCTGATGGAAAAAGAAGTAAAGGCTGTTGATAAAGTTTTGAACGATATCCAACGTCCGTTTACTGCCATCATGGGTGGTTCCAAAGTTTCTTCCAAGATTGAAATCATCGAAAACCTGCTGAACAAGGTAGACAACCTGATTATTGCCGGCGGTATGACTTATACTTTCACCAAAGCCATGGGCGGCAAAATCGGTATTTCTATCTGCGAAGATGACAAACTGGATTTGGCTCTTGACCTGGTGAAGAAAGCAAAAGAAAAAGGCGTAAACCTTGTTTTGGCTGTTGATGCCAAGATTGCCGATTCTTTCTCCAACGATGCCAACACCAAGTTCTGCCCGGTTGACGAAATTCCTGATGGCTGGGAAGGTCTTGATATCGGTCCTGAGACTGAAAAGATCTTTGCAGATGTCATCAAGAACTCCAAGACTATCCTTTGGAACGGTCCGACGGGTGTATTCGAATTCGAGAACTTCACTCACGGTTCACGCGCTGTAGGCGAAGCTATCGTAGAAGCTACCAAGAACGGTGCTTTCTCACTCGTAGGTGGCGGTGACTCTGTAGCTTGTGTCAACAAGTTCGGCTTGGCAAGCGGCGTGTCTTACGTATCTACCGGTGGCGGTGCATTGCTTGAAGCAATCGAAGGAAAAATCCTTCCGGGTATCGCTGCTATCAACGAATAAAAACAAGCAAAATAACACCCAAAGGCAGCTCTTTGAAAAAAGGGTTGCCTTTTTTACTACTATCCATCCCTATAATGAGACGAATTCTACTATCCTGCATCCTTTTATCAGCCACATGCATCCTGAAAGCACAAGATGCTTGTCTGAATGATGTAGTCAACACTTTAAAAGACCGCATTTCACTCTCCGGCTATGCCCAAGTGGGATATACATACGATGATGCGGGCGAAGGTACCAGCAATACTTTCGATATAAAGAGAGTTATCTTTATGGCGCGCGGTAAAATCACCGATAAATGGTCGGCTTACTTCATGTACAGCTTTGCCAATACCGGAAAAATTCTGGAAGCCTACACGGAATACCGCTTTCTCCCTCAACTCACAGCACGTATCGGACAGTTCAAAACCATGTATACCATTGAGAACCCGATGTCTCCCTGCTTTGTCGAATTAATAAACTGTTATTCTCAAGCCGTCAATTACCTGGCCGGTATCAATGGCAGTGATCCGTTGTATGGCTCTGCAAGCGGTCGTGATATGGGATTGTTAATTTATGGAGACTTGTTCGACTCTCTGATGACTTATAACCTTGCCATCATGAACGGACAAGGCATCAACCTAAAAGATAAAAACAATCAGAAAGATATTGTAGGCAGCCTTATGGTACATCCATTGAAATGGTTGTCCGTCGGCGGTTCCTTTATTAAAGGGAAAGGATGCGCCGTAGCCGTTTCTTCCATTAATCCAGACATAGCCATAGGAGAGAATTACACCCGAAACCGCTGGTCGGCAGGTGCCACCATCAAAACAAAATCCGTAGATGTACGTACAGAATACTTGGCCGGAAAAGACGGACACGTTAAAAGTGACGGTTACTATGCAACCGTATCTGCCCATGTGCTTCCCAAATTTGACGTAATAGCCTCTTATGACTATTTCAACAAAAATAAAACTATTTCCGATAAACAGACCAATTATGTAGCAGGTGTACAGTATTGGTTCTATCCCAAATGCCGTCTGCAAGCCCAGTATACATACTGTAACCGCCATAAAGGAGAAAACTCAAACCTGCTTCAAGCACAGTTGCAAGTTCGTTTCTGAGCTGGGGAAATGGAAATTTATGAACTTTTTGGCATCCTTTTTGTAGTTTTATAAGATACATACCCAAAAAGAGACTGATTTATGAACGAACAAGCCATACAAGAACAATATCAGCATATCGTTACTCTACTCAAGCAGCAACGGCTGAAGGAAGCACAATCCCAACTGGAAGCCTTTCTTTGGAACAGCGGTGACTGGACACTCCGCAACCGCTTGGAACAAGCTCAGACATCCTATCAGTACATGCTGCAATACATGCGCCAAGGAATCGACGATCCTGAACGTCAGAAACTATATCGCCAGATCCTGACCGAAACTTGGGAAGTCGCTGACCAGGCACGTCTGTCTCTCCTTGACGGAGTTTCCACGCACTATTACCATTCCTTGCGCAATAACCGGGAACGCCTCCCCAAAGAATACAATATTGCCGCACTACAGAAGGTATTGGAATCTTTCCCTGATGACCTGGCCGTTTGTCAGCTGATGCCGGATAACCAAGGCATGGACGCCGTACTGCAACGGCACGAACAAACCGCCCAGGTTCTTTTCCTTTCCACATGGAGCAACAGCGACTGGTCTGCAGAAGACGAACAGCAAGCCAAAGGATTACTGGAATCAGAAATGCTTCCCGTCAATGATTTGTGCCTGTTCACCAGTGCCGTCATGCTCAGTCTGATGGAATGCTTCGATACCCGCAAATTCTCATGGTTGCTGGACGCCGTAACGCATGCAAATACGCAAGTAAACCAACGGGCGTTGGTAGGTATCGCTTTCGCACTTCTTTTTCATCCCACCCGTCTGTCGCTTTATCCCGAATTGACAGCCCGCCTTTCCCTGCTCAACGAAGACAGCAGTTTCGGCAAGCAACTGAACCGTATTTACATCGAGCTACTCCGTAGCCAGGAAACGGAAAAAATAGACAAAAAGATGCGTGAAGAAATCATTCCGGAGATGATGAGGAATGTGAACATCATGCGTAACATGAAGTTCGGTTTTGAAGAGAACCCTGAGGAAAACGATCTTAATCCGGATTGGGAGAAAGCTTTTGAAAGTTCCGGACTGGGAGACAAGATACGGGAGATGAACGAATTACAGCTGGAAGGCGCTGACGTCTATATGAGTACGTTTGCACAACTCAAGACTTATCCGTTCTTTAAGGAACCGTACAACTGGTTCTATCCGTTCGACATGCATCACTCCAGCATCATCAAGGAATTCGGATTCAAGCCTACCGGAGATTAATGCCATCCTCTCCCTTATCCTCCAATCCGGTTTCTTCTGCAATAGTGACAAGTATTCCCTTTGCTTTACAATGGCACATATACCACAGTCACAGCGTACGATGATGCTCAGCCAGATGACTTCCCAGGATTTGGATGCACTCATGGACGAAAGCAAATCTTCCGCTTTACGGCAGTATGCCGAACGACCGGATGTCATCAGCAACCAGTATGTCCACGACTTATACCGTTTCTTCAAGTTAAGCCAGCGCAGACACGAGTTCCGTGACATCTTCAAGGAAGAGATTGCCCTGCACCGTATCCCGGCACTCAAAGATATTCTGTGCAAACCCGAGCTGCTGATTACCATCGCCGATTTCCACTTCCGCAAAGAACACCCGGCAGAAGCATTGGAGCTTTATAAGGAATTGATAGCCTTGAACCATGCAAATGCAGACATTTTCCAAAAGGCTGGCTATTGCCTGCAAAAGGAAAAGAGGTATAAGGAAGCGATAGACGCCTACCTGAAAGCCGATGTACTAAAGCCCGACCATGTCTGGACAATCCGCCATCTCGCTACGTGCTACCGGCAGATAAGGGACTTTGCCTCTGCACTGGAATACTATAAGAAAGTGGAGGCAATCCAGCCGGAAAGCCATAATGTCCTTTTCTACGCCGGAAGCTGCCTTGCCGAACTGGAAAGATATGAAGAGGCTCTGCAATATTTCTTCAAGCTTGATTTCATCGAAAGCAATTGTATCAAAGCATGGCGTGCTATAGGCTGGTGTTCGTTTGTCAACGGCAAGTATGAGCAAGCAATGAAGTATTACGAAAAGATACTCGCCTCCAAACCACTCGCGGCAGACTATCTCAATGCCGGACATGTTGCTTGGAGAACGGGCAAAATAGAAAAAGCTGCAGAACTTTACAGTAAAGCAGCTTTGGAATATGGCGGGCAGGAGATTTTTAGAGAAATGTTCGGTAAAGACAAAGAAACACTTGTCAGACAAGGAATCAGTGAAAAAGATATCCCTCTAATGATGGATCTGGTTTAGATCTCCAACAACTCCCTGTACAGTCTCTGTACGGGGAGCCCCATTATATTATAGTAACTCCCGGATATGTTTTCCACCCCAATGAATCCAATCCACTCTTGTACACCATAAGCTCCGGCTTTATCCATGGGTTGGTATTTGTCCACATAATAGGCAATTTCCTCTTCGCTCAGTTTAGCAAAACGCACTTCTGTTGCCGCTGCAAAACTGCGTTGCCACTCAGTGGTAGTGATGCATACACCGGTAAACACTTCATGGGTACGTCCGGACATGTCGCGCAACATCTGCATAGCTTCTTCCCTATTCTTGGGTTTTCCGAGAACTTGTCCATCCAGCCAGACAATGGTATCTGCTGTAATCATCAATTCGTCCGGATGCATCATATCACGGTAGGCATCTGCCTTTTCCCTGGATATGTAGAGAGGAATATCCGCTCCCCGCAACGTTTCGGGATAAGACTCGTCCACATCGGGCAAAGTTCTTACTTCATATTCCACTCCCAAACCAGCCAGCAATTCTTTCCTTCGCGGAGAGTTAGAGGCAAGAATCACCTTATATTTCTTCAGATTATCCAACATCAGCCTACTATATTACAAAAGCGAGCCGCCTCACTTTAATTATTAATTTTTAATTATTAATTTGCCTGCCATCCTACCAACCAAAAGCTTTTTCATCTGCCATCCAAAGCCCTTGCACTTTCAATACCTGTTCCACAATGTCGCGACCACAGCCATAACCGCCTTCTGCATACGAAATATAGCGAGCCACAGCCTTTACCTCAGGCACAGCATCCTTAGGACAACATGGCAAACCACACTCACGCATCACCTCTAAATCGGGAATATCATCACCTACATACAATATTTCCTCGTCCTTCAAGCCATGACGGTCACGGAAGTCATGGTAATCATGGATTTTAACAGAAGAACCCATATAGATATTTCCATCCTCAAAACCTAAAGAGGTAAAACGCTTGCGGACTGCTTCTGTACGTCCACCCGTAATTATACCCAGCAACACACCTTGCTTAGCAGCCAAATGCAGGGAATAACCATCCTTTATGTTGACCGTACGCAGAGGTTCACCCTCCGAACTCATAGGGATAACATTGGCACTCAGCACACCGTCCACATCAAAAACAAGGGCTTTTATCTTTTTCAAATCATAGTTTATGGTACTCATTGCACTTTTTTCTTGTTCATTATAATATACCTATATACAGCAAAACATTAGTTCAAAAGAGGCAAGCATCGGCATCCGGTTATCTTATTGCCAACCGATGTATATTCTCGCTAATCTCCCGATATAGTTCCAGCATTTGCGGCTCATCGGCAAGCATCCGCAGATGCTCGTCAATGACATTCTCATCATAGCGCACAGCCGGTCCTGTCTGTGCGGCAAGCGGTTCCAGCTCATGCACCTTGCGGGCCGTCTCGTCTATCAAGGGGAGCATTGCCTCGAACGGCAACCCGTACTTTTTCAGCAGTTCAGCAGCCAACACATACATGTGATTGGTAAAATTGCACGTAAACACAGCCGCCAGATGCAAACTCTTGCGCTGCTCAGAACTTGCTTCATACACTTTTTCCGATAGGGCGGAAGCAATGTCCTTCAGAAGCTGCACATCCTCTTCCGAGTTGCTTTCCACAAAACACGGTATCTGTCCAAAATCCACTTCACGCTGCTTACTGAAAGTCTGCATCGGATAAAGCACTCCATAACGCGCAACATGCCCCTGCCAAATATTCATAGGAATACTGCCGGCTGTATGCACCCATAAAGCATTCTCCTTTCCAGAAACAATCTGGGGTAATAATTCTACAAAAGCCGCGTCCTTCAGCGAAACGATATAAAGCTGCGCCTCCTTCGTAACCGCCTGCAGCTCCGTGGTATATGCAGCTTCCACCGTCTGTGCCAATCCCTGCGCCGATTCTTTTGTACGGCTGTAGACCTGCACAATACGAAACCCTTTCCGATAAAGAGCCTTTGCCAGATTAGTAGCCAGATTTCCGGCACCGATAAAGGCAATGGACGTATCTTCTATACTTCTTCCTGCCATACGCTTATCTTGTTGCCAACCAATACAGAATAGTCCCTAATACCAGCAACGCCAACGGCAGCAGATAAGCGGACATCGTACCGAGTAAGGCAGTTATCAACCCGAAGTTCAATATCAGCCACAAACCTATCAATACCAATCCCACTGACTTGTCATGCTTGAACAGCAGAAAATCACTGCGGTATACAATAGAAATTATCCTTATTCATCACCCACGGCAAGCCGATTGCAGAAAAATGCACCAATTTGTCCACCAAGTAAAGAATGCCGAATACAATCAGTGTGATGGCAGTGGCCTTATATGTATCACGGTTTATTGTTTGCTTTTGCTGCACTCACTGTTACTTTCCTCCGTACTTATTGATATGTATCTTTTCCCACTGCAGATTGTCTTCGTTGAAAGGCTTGCGCTCCATCCCCTTATGGCCGATAGCAATAACACTAAGCACCTGCAACTGCAAAGGAATATCCAACACCTCGTGCACATACTCGCCGGAAGGCATACCGGAAGCCGTAAAACGTTCGCGCACCTGCACCCAGCAGCTTCCCAGCCCCATATCTTCGGCCTGAAGTTGCAGGTAGATGGAAGCAATGGAGGCATCTTCTATCCACACATCGCTTGCCAGCGGGTCGGCAACAACCACTACAGCCAGTGCCGCATCGGCAATGAACTGCGATGCCTGCTCCTTGCAATAGGACAATTCCTTCAATTTATCCTTCTCGTCCACCACTATGAACTGCCATGCATTGCTACGCTTCGACGTGGGTGCCATCAAAGCAGCTTTCATCAAAGTGACGACTTGTTCTTGTGTCAATTCTTCTTCTGTAAACTTCCGCATGCTGCGGCGTGCTTTTATCAATTCACTGAAACTTTCCATAATGATTTTATGTGCTAATATGCTAATGTGCACATCGACACATTAACAATAATTTTTGCAAAGATACGAGATTATTTTTTAAATTTGCAGGCCATGCCCCTCAAACTCACTACATATTACCGTGGGAGCAAGGTTCCTGACCTGCCAGGCACCAACACCTTCCATTCCACAGAGTTGTTCCGAATCTACGAGGCAACTCCGGGGTATACCCCCATACTCATTGTGGCATCCGAAGATGACAAGCCCGTTGCGAAACTGCTTGCCGCCATACGTAAAAGTGTCCGCATGTTTCCACCCGGCATCATCAAAAGATGTGAGGTGTACGGTACGGGAGAATATTTCAATAACGAGGCAGACAAAGAGATTATCTTCAGTGACATGCTGCAAAGGCTTACCAATGAAGCATTGCGCGATTCTTTTCTCATCGAGTTCCGCAACCTGGAAAATGCCATGTTCGGATACAAATCTTTCCGGGACAACCAATACATCGCCATCAATTGGCTGCGGGTGCGCAACTCGCTGCACAGCGTCGAAAAGGTGGAAGAGCGTTTCAGCCCGTCACGTATCCGGCAAATAAAGAAAGGGCTCAAAAACGGCGCCCAAGTGCGGGAAGCACGTACCAAAGAGGAGATTCTCTGTTTTGCCCAGATGTTGCGCCACGTATATTCTTCCAAGATACGGCGCCACTTCCCCAGCATCAAGTTCTTTCAGCATCTCGAAAACCAGTTGACAAAAGGGCAGCAAAGCAAAATCTTCATCGTCATTTATAAGGAGAAGATTATCGGTGGCAGCGCATGCATTTATTCAGATGACAGCGCCTATCTATGGTTCTCTGGTGGCATGCGCAAGACTTATGCCCTGCAATATCCGGGGATTCTTGCCGTATGGAAAGCACTGGATGATGCCAAACAACGCGGATACCGCCACTTAGAGTTCATGGACGTGGGACTTCCCTTCCGCAGGCATGGCTACCGTGAGTTCGTTCTCCGCTTCGGGGGAAAACAAAGCAGCACCCGACGCTGGTTCCGTTTCCGTTGGAACTGGCTGAATCGGGTGCTGATAAAGATGTATGAATGATTTTTACCGAAATTAGAAATTAGTGTAGACTACATATCCATGAGCCGGTACATTGACCTGTGTATTTATTGTTTCACTCTTTCCGGTAAAATAATTGGTCCAGTTACCAGCTGTTGCCGGGAAAGCTACATCAACCGCATTATGCGTAAAGTTGCCCATAACAACCAGCTGCTTGCCCGTTACACTTTCTACCAACAATGAACGACCGTTGTCCCAATCAGAAACTCCGACCTTCCATGTCAAGATGGCACTTGAATCGAACAATTCCGGATGGGCGTTACGCAATTTCATTAAATCCGCATAAACATCGTGCAGCTCCTTGCGGTTAGTATTCTCCAGATACTCCCAATGCAACGGTTTCCTGCCCGTACGTCCATTCTCCTCAATGGAAATGTCATATCCCATCTCTCCAAATTGCCAAACCATCTTAGGACCTGGAACAGTAAGGAAGAATGTAGTGTTCAGCGCCAACTGATTCATGCGAGCATCAAGGTCGGTTTTCAGTATACCTTCACCCCATTGCGACTGTTTGTAAGCTGCGCGTTCTTCATCATGACTTTCCATAAAACCTACCCATGCAGGTGTTTTCTCATAAAGGCTGCTAAAAGAACTATTTTTAGCATATCCCATAGCCGACTGACAATAGGCATTATTCAGGTTGCGCCATAAGTGCATGCCATCTGCAGCCAGTTCATTTTCTTCCTTTGAATCACAGAAATGCTCCAGGATAACATAAGAGCCCTCTTTCACTTCCTTGATGGCAGCATTATAATCCTTTAGGATAGCAATGCGACTTGCATCGTAATTGGATGCCGTGCTTTCAGTACAAGAAGTCTGTGTGAATCCTTTCGTCAGGTCAAAGCGGAACCCATCCACCTTATATTCCTTCAACAAGAATTGCAGATTGCGCTTCACAAACTTACGCACTAACGGGCTTTCATGATTGAAGTCATGGAACACACTATAAGGATGAGGTGCTTCCACATTGAAATATGGATTATCTTTGCAGTCTTATCACCATCCCAATAAAGTTTAGCCAGCGGATTGTTTCCTGTAGCGTGATTATAGACCACATCCAGAATAACTGCCATACCCGCCTCATGGCAAGCGTCAATAAACTGCTTATACATGGCCTTTGTGCCATAAGCCTTATCCATCGCAAAAAAGAAGCAAGGATTATACCCCCAACTGTCGTTTCCGTCAAACTCCTGCACCGGCATCAGTTCGATGGCATTGACTCCCATAGCCTTCAGATAAGAAAGCTTGCCCATTGCACCATTGATGTCGCTGGAGGCGGTAAAGTCACGTAGATGCAATTCGTATATCACCAATTGCTCAGGATTTGCTATTTTAAAGTCATTGACCTTCCAGTTATAACTGTCTTTCTGTATCTTGAAGGTCGAAACGATTCCTACTCCTCCCTCAGGATAAGCCATACTTTCGTTATAGGTAGAAGCCGGAATATATTTATCATTATCAGGATCAAGAATCTTTTCCGTATAGGCATCAGCCAGGCGAACCACTTCACCCGCCTTCGTACCTACATAATATTGGAAAGCATACTCTTTGCCAGCATCCAGCCCCGCCAACGTAATCCACCAACATCCGGAAGCATCATCACGATACATCTGCGATTTTTCGTCATTGCCCAATGTCCAGTTATTGAAGTCGCCCACTACATGGGCAAAGTCCTTATGATTCCCATTCGCATCTTTGTCATAAAGTACCAGTGTCACCGTAGAATTATCCACTACATTGATACCCTCGACCATACCGGCCGGCACTGCTGCAGTTTTAATTTCACCAGGAACAAAACCTTCATATTTTGTGTCGGTCACCTCAACAAAGGAATCCGATTCTATCCCTTTCTTATTGCCGTCTGCACTGCGAATCACTATTCCGAGCCGGTTCACCGGTGTCTTCCCGCTTCCAAACCATTCCCGGATATTCGGGCTCAGCGTAATGCTCCATACGTTGGCTTCGGTTGAAGTCATCTTACATTTATCCTTGTTTTCCGTCCACTCTGCCGGTAACGACAGCCAAGTTCCTTCACTGACCACACCAATACTGCACATACACATCTCCTTTATGCCCATAGAGAGCAGACTTTGCATCCGCTTAAAACGTATTACAGGGACTGTCGGCATCCGGTGCTGCCGGTGTAAAACTCAAACCGATCCGGAGCTACAATCGCATTGGCAGCCTGAGTGACAG
>ENA-OQKR01000180-OQKR01000180.1-human-gut-metagenome-genome-assembly--contig:-NODE-180-length-26850-cov-4.700707_pt1 | contig 26850 bp, 32 predicted proteins | sample MGYA00242803_ERZ504806 | MGnify/ENA primary metagenome ERZ504806 (study PRJEB26092, sample SAMD00036399) | human gut metagenome | host: Homo sapiens | study: EMG produced TPA metagenomics assembly of...
TTTGCAAAGCTTTTATTTATCTCGTTTTTAAGCTCGTCTTTATTCTCATATGTTCTCAATAGTCTATCTCCTCAGCTTCCGATTTTCCAGTTTCAAAAAAAGGATTTTTCAAATTAGTCTTTGCAAATAACCTTTGAACCTTCACCATCAATTACAATTCCCTGATGGTTGTTAATAGGGCATAGATTCAAATCCGAAAACTCAGTCATTATTTTCTCGGTAACTTTCTTAAATGGTGCTGTAAGATAATGCGGAAGAACATAGAAATCAATCAAATCAAGCCCTGCATCATCTTCTTGTGAGTAGTCCTCCGGCTTTTCATCCATTTGCTCGATATATTGGATGCTTGGAGCGCATATAATTGCGCCTGCCGACTCGCCGATCATCAATTTTCCATTTACCAATTCCTTTTTCAGCAACCCATCAGTTCTTGTTTTACGGAGTTGGTCCATAAGAAAGAAAGAATTTCCGCCGGTAAAATATATCACATCTGCATCTTCAAAAACAGACTGTATCGTTGAATAAGCCTCCGTTGAAATATCAATTTCAGTTACGATTGCTCCCAACTTTTTGAATAATTTTCGAGCCGAGCCGACATAACCGGTGTAGCCTTCACGCAACGAAGCTGTTGGAATAAATGCGACTTTCTTATTTTCAATTTCTTCTTTTATCAGACTTCCTACACTTGAAAAGTGCGAACATAAAAATAGTTTCATCAATATTCTCCTTTATAAATACCGACTTGTTACTCACATGATATCATATTTTTTCTTCAATTACATCCACCTAATTTTAATATACTGCCTGTCGACTTGCTTCTGTAACCAGCATCCGGTTAATCTTCTCCTGCATTGTTTCCTTTGCATTTTCATTGAAATGATAACGGACAACATAGACTGTCTGCCCGATTTTCTTTGTAAATGTGTTACCCTCTGTTTTTGTATTCATCATTTTTTCCATAATCATTTTTCCTTTCTTTTTGAGCCCCAGCAGAGAGTCATTCCATTGGTCTTTGTCAGAACATTATTCTTTAAATCAGGCCCAAAATGGGCACTTCCAGTTTCACAGGCTACCTATATATAGCCTTTTCATTTTTGCTTGAAAAAAGCCTTGTGATCACAGCACTTTTTTAACGTAAAAAGCGTTTTAATATGATACAGCCAACGACAAGAAGCATATCTAACAAATATCATTGTCTATCACTTCTGTTTTCTCTGCCGATATCTCTCTGGTTAATGCCTAATAATCTTCCCTGCCAGACAAGACGATAAGTACAGCGTTTGCTTCTATCGTGTTTCCAAATACTTTCTTCCATCATACGATGGTTCTTCATCAAGTTCCAGTCCGTGACGTTTACAGATATCTAAAAACATTGTCCGGCAGGCAGAATCGGCTGCAGATTCAAAATTTTATTATTCAAAATAAATAAAAATGGATTCCACCAAAATACCCATCACCAAAAATGTACCGGACACTTCTATTCATTATATTTGCACCAACAACTTGAAGTTATCTTCCTGCTTACGACTTTCCAACAACATAAACTCCAAATATCATTTTGATAATATAAAGATACTTCTTTCTTACCCCAGAGCAAGATCCACCTGTGTTTAACAATATTGTCTTTCCGACAAATGTTCTTTCATCAGGTTTTTATCTTGCTGGGGATTCCCCAAACCCATTCTTTCTATTTATGCCGAGGTTACTGTACACATTAGAGCAAGATCCACCCCGGTAATACCATATCGCTATTTTAGCAATACGGCATTTTTCGGATGTTGGAATCTTGCTGAGGATTGTGCTCCCCAGTTCCTCACATTCAGCATAAATATATAATTGGTTCCTCGAATTTCTTCGGTCACAGCACAGGGAGAAAAAATAGGCTAAACAGCCCTATATCCCTGTGAAATCACCATGTGATTAAAAAATAGCAAGGACAGGAAGTGTGGATACACTTCCGCAAAATTGCCAATTTCGGAGCCATATCCAAAATTGAAAAATACATAAAAATCAAAAATCCGAAACCTTACTCGATATCCAAATTTATAATTTTTACAGATTACAAAAAAACCAATATGAAAATTTTACAAATTTTGTAACACATGTAAAATTCCCATATTGGTTTTCATTCATCTTTTATGGATTTGGAATATTCTATGTTTTCAAATATTTTACTTTGAGCAAAAAACAGCTCTATAAACTTTTATCATTGCATTTTCTGGTATAATTTCATCAACTCTCCCACACAATCTGCTTCCGTCATTTTTGTACTAAAGCCATACGCAGCCATAACAGCTTTATCATTTGCAGTATGTGCTCGTCGTAACTCGGCTGGCATTGTTAAAGGATCATATAAAGCCGCAAGATTACTACTAGGATATAATGTTCTTGCTTTCAAAATTTCCTGTGCCGATTTTTCAATTTGTTCCCGATTCTTCTCCGTTACTACAGGCCACGGAAAATTGTTATACACTATTGTGTTTGAATAACTATAATCACTTTTTAATCTTCCACACACTGCTCGCATCCATGCCATGTGAACATTCGACATCAATACACCAAATTCATAAAATGATGCATTGGGCATAGTGAATAATTTGTCTCCCGGAATAATTTCACCATCTAAATAATCCATTGGAATATATCTACGATTCTGAGAAGAAACTTTGGGAATCGCAATATATTGATTTTTATGTTCAAGTATTGATGCAAATAAAGTTGGATTCTCAGCCGCTTTTTTTGTGTTCGCTCTTGTACTACTAAGTCTAAATTCACGTACTTTATTCACTCGTTCTAATATCATCGGACATTTTTTTAATAATCCAGGATCAGCTCCAACAAGCCAAATACAATATCTCGGCTTTCGATCAATAAAATCTTTTCCCATCATATAATGTCTAAAAAACGGAGAAGCCTGTGGTTCTTTTTCCAAAAACTCTTCCTTTTCCTCTTCCGTCAATATTAAAAATCCACCATCAATTGCTTGCCCACCTAATGCTATTTCAGGAACATTACACAATGGTTTCATTCTTTTTTCAATGAATATATTTTCTGCATCAAGCAAATATCCATTAATATTATTCGCCGGAATTGCGTTCTCACCTGAATAAATTATTTTCTGCTTATTATTTACAGCTCTGTTAAAGCCAACAATTACACAATGAACATGCGCTTTTATTGACGCTTCACTATCCCATATAAATGTTCTGTATGCAAAATCAATGTGTACACCTGATTCAAAAAGCGGTTTCCAGAGAATCGAAACACTTTCTCCCTGTGTAATTGAATTAGTTGATACCAATGCTGCTCTGATATTATAATTTCCCATATAGTCAGCCGCTTTTTTATACCAGCAACTAACATAATCAAGATTTCCTATACTCTTCCATCCTTCAAATATCTTCTCAACATCTTCCTTCTGCTCCGACGCCATCCAACGTGCTCCTACAAATGGCGGATTTCCCATTATAAACGATAATTTTTCTGCAGGAATTACATCATTCCAATCAATTCTTAATGCATTTCCTTCTGTAATATTTACATATGTCTTTAAAGGAAGAAAATCGTCATTAAATCCATACACAATATTTTTCGTTTCTTCCAACATTTGAGATTCTGCAATCCATAAAGCCGTTTTCGCAACTGTAACTGCAAAATCGTTAATCTCTATTCCATAAAATTGCTGAATAGAAACTCTAATTGGATTATTTACCTCTACCAATGTCATTTGTCCGCCAACTTTTTCCTTTATCACCTCATTCTCCAAACGACGAAGCGACAGGTATGTTTCTGTAAGGAAATTTCCGGAACCACACGCAGGATCAAAAAATGTAAGTGATGCCAATTTATTTTGGAATTCTTCCAATTTTTTATCTCTGGTACGCTTCACTTGAATTGCTCTAATACTATCAAATTCCTTCTGCAAATCTTCCAAAAAAAGAGGACTAATAACTTTATGAATATTTTCAATAGATGTATAATGCATTCCTCCTGAACGTCTGGTCTCAGGATTTAATGTAGATTCAAATACCGCTCCAAATATAGTTGGAGAAATATCACTCCAGTCAAAATCTTCTGACGCTTTTGTAAGAAGTAATTCTTTAATTTTCTCTGTAAAAGGTGGTATCTCAATAGTTTCATCAGCAAATAACCCACCATTTACATACGGGAACTGAGCAAGTTCTTCCTCTAAATACTCGTCTCGCTCTGATACAGGTGTATCCAATATCTTAAATAATTCTATTATAGCTCTCCGGCAATCCTTTACTTCATATGTTTCCAAATAATCATGGAACATATTTCTCTTTCCAAAAATACCAGCATCTTCTGCATACAAGCAAAAAACAATTCGCACACATAAAGCATTCAGGCTCTTTAGTTTATGCTCTCTTTTTTCTCTCTGCTCAAGTGTTTCATCCTTTTCCTTAATATCTGGTATACGATATTGTTTTAAAAACGCATCATAAATAAGCCCAACAATACCTCCTGCTTTTATTGATACTTCCATTTCATGCGATATTGTCTTTACTTCCTTTTTCACCAAGAAGTCCAACAATGGATATTTGCTTTGTAATTCATCTAAAGCAATCTTTGTCGGTTCTGGCTGTTTCTGGTTCATATCATAAATCCAAATTTCAGCAAAATTTGACGTAACAATCCACCGAGCTCTTTCATCAAAAGTCAGCTTTCCATTATATCTGTCTGCCTGTTCAAATGGAGTAAGATCAACATCTCCTGAATTCCTGATTTTCTGATCCAATGCTTTTCCAAGACTCTTCTGTTCAATAATTACTCGTGTTTCAGGAATATACACATCAATACGTTTTGTATTTCCATCAATTACAACTTTCTTTTCAAAGTTCAAACGTTCTGTCACATTATCCATTCCCAAAACATTCGTCAATAAATCAATCCAATAAGAACGTCCATCTTCATCTTCTTTCCCTTTTCCCATCCATCGGTTTACAAATTGACGGGCAGCCTCTCTTTGTTCTGCATCTGTCATGCTTTTTTCCTCCTAAATAATCGTGCATTCACAAATCTTTCTCCGACTATTTTTACATATCATATCCACAGTATATCATAAAATTATTACAGAACAGCATTCATATATCATTATTTGTATTGTGTCTGCACACAAGGAACTTCTACCGCCAAATCATAATAATATTGATACATGATCATGTTATCTTTTGCTTCTATATACACTCTCTGAGCTTCTTTCAGCAAGTTATTCCAAATATCTTTCCATTCACTAGGAGCCGAATCTAAAAACCACATATTATTAAATGACATTTCTATCGTCCCCCATAAATCATCTTCTTTACGCTCAGTTTTTATATTCATCTGCATATTTCGTGCAATTTCCAATGCATCTTTTTGTAAAAAAGTGAATTTCACTACTTTTTGAGGATCTGGAACTTTCTTAAAACGACGCATATGAGCTTCTGCCTTTTTAATAATTGTTTCCAATTGTTCATCATGCCATTTTTTATCCTCTAGTATCTCTTCTTCTGACATTTGCGCTTTTTCTTCATTAATTTCTCTTTGCATTTCTTCCAATTCATGCTGTGCAATATCATAATATTTCTTTTCAATCACCATAATCTCTCAACTCCATAAAAAAAGAAACAGTCAACATTTTCGTTACAACTGTTTCCTTTATTTTTGAAGTCCCCGGAGCATTTGTATCACTACATTCTGTTCTTTTTCATCAAGATTATTCCAAATATTCAGAACCTCTTGTTGTGATTCTGATAAGCTTACTGGAACATCCATTCCGGCAAAGAATTGTGCCATTGTTACTCCCAGTGCATCACATATCTTTTCTACAGTAGGCATAGTTGGTAAACTTTCTTTAGCAATAATTTTTCCAATCGAAGATTGAGATATACCAGTCAATTGTGACAGCCGATATTTACTCATATCACGTTTTTTACATAAAGCTATAATATTGTCCGCAATATAATCCTCTGTACGCAAGTAAATACACCTCTTTCCGATAGTAGTTACCTTAATTGTAACTAGAAATCCGCAAAATTATTAGAGATGTATCTTACAAGTATTTACTAAGGGAAACAGTAGTATTAAAACAAAAAAATAGAACTATATAAAGTTGTATTCCATTAATGTCAGCTTATTATCTAAATGCTCATATTCTCTTTGTATTTCTTCAATTTTATCATATAGTTTCAGCACTGTCGAACCCTTTATCATTTTATTCTCTTGGCACATCTGCCGGAATTTTTCTTTGTACTCCCGCAGTACTCTTCCTTTTTCCTCTAATTCCTCCAGTGTTTTGATTTCCTCTTTATCTGCCATGTATTTTCCTCCCAGACATAATTTTTAATACATAAATGATAACCCTTTTTTCGCTGTTGTTCAATTACAACTTATCGCCTTTTTCTCCCATCAATCGACAATCTTCTTTTTGCTATATACATATGATATACTTCTCTTTATACAACCAATTGCTGTTGTATAGCTCACCATTTTTTCTATCTACAACACAAGAAAGTCAAGTTGTGATGGAAAGGAGGTGAGGACATGGAAATAAATTATGCACTTATAGGCAAACGTATAAGAGAAACCCGCAAACAACGAGGATTATCTGCCGAGGAGCTGGCTGAAATTGCTGATCTTTCTACTGTTTATATAAGCTATATTGAAAATGCCAAGCGTAAACCCAGTTTAGAATCTTTAATCAAAATTAGCAACGCACTTGAAATTACTATTGATGAATTACTCTATGGGAACTTGTTATACAATCCTACGGAATATCAAACTGACATTGATTTATTAATGGCAGATTGTACCAGCACTGAAAAACGTTACATATTCGAGGTTCTTTCAGCCATAAAAAACATTTTACGAATCAATGATTGGCATCTATCCTCAAAACACAATTACGATGCTGATAACCCGAATGATTATTAAATCATTCAATAATAATCAAATATCTATTTCTACATAAACCATCCGTTAATCACTTAACCGATGGTTTATGTCTTTTTCAATCCAAAAATTCTATGATAGTTATATCAACTATAAAGGATGTCGCTATTGATGAAAGAAAGTGAAGAACGAAGCAGTAATATTGATGAACAGAAAGCCAGAATCCGGCAAAGATACAAAGGTATTGATCCAGAAGAACTAGAAGTAATTCCGGCACTTCCACCAGAGGATATTTTTAAAACAGAAAAAAAACTACGAGTAGCTGTATATGCAAGGGTATCTACGGATGATCCACGCCAAACATCCTCATATGAATTACAGAAAAATCATTATCAGGATGTAGTAAATAAAAATCCGAATTGGATGCTTGTAGAAATATATGCCGACGAAGGCATTTCCGGCACTTCGCTTCAACATAGAGATGCATTCAAAAAAATGATTGAAGATTGTGAAGGCGGAAAAATTGATTTAATCATAACAAAAAGTGTATCCCGATTTGCAAGAAACGTTGTTGACTGTATCCGATATGTACGAGAGCTTTCTTCACTCCGTCCACCCGTCGGTGTATTTTTTGAAACAGAGCATTTAAATACTCTTGATCCCAAAAGCGAAATGATTCTGTCATTCATGTCAACACTTGCGCAGGAAGAAAGTCATACCAAAAGTGAAATTATGAATTCTTCCATTGAAATGCGTTTTCGTCGGGGAATATTCCTTACACCTCCTCTGCTCGGATATGACCAAGACGAAAATGGAGATCTTGTAATCAATCCACATGAAGCTAAAATTGTGCAGCTTATTTTTTATATGTATCTTAATGGAAGTAGTACTCAACAAATTGCTGATTCTTTGACAGAACTCGGTTGTAAAACAAAAAAGAATAATGATGTCTGGTCATCCAGTACCATACTACAAATCCTTCAAAATGAACGCCATTGTGGGGATGTTCTGGCGAGAAAAACATGGACTCCGAATTATCTTGACCATAAATCAAGGAAAAACAATCAAGACCGTAATCAATACAGAAAAGTCGGACATCATGAAGCTATTATCTCCCGAGATGATTTCATAGCTGTTCAAAAATTAATTACAAATGCGAAATATGGAAATAAAGAGATTTTACCAGAATTACATGTGATACAAGAAGGCTCTCTAAGTGGATTTATAAGCATTAATCCAAGATGGTCTGGATTTAAATCCAGAGACTACTTTGAAGCATCTCAAAGCGTCCTTAAACCGGCAAATATGAATGCACCTGATACAATTACTGCTTCCGCCGGTTCCTTCGATTTAAGAGACTATGAAGTTGCTAGAGGACAATTTTTCTCCTCGGTTGGTCGGATTTCTGTTTCTTTTTCATATAAACAGATCTCTTTTAACAAAGATGCTATACGGAAATTTCCAAACATAAAATTTGTCGAAATGCTAATACACCCGAGCTCAAAACTACTTGCTATTCGACCATGTTCCTCTGAAACAAAAAATAAAGTGCAGTGGTCACGTCTCAAAGATGGTCAACTTATTCCAAAACCAATTTCCGGTGCTGCATTTTTGCCAACATTATACGAGATATTTAAGTGGGACAAAAAATGCAAATATAGAATATTAGGAGTTGCCCACCAAAAAGACAATGAAAATGTCCTTATTTTCAACATGGACGATACAGAAATACGAATCCCGACAAGTACCAACGAAGTATCCGCCCCCAATAACAACACGCCTGATACAATATCTGATTCTAAGAGTGTGTTAGCTTATCCTGCCGACTGGATGAATAGCTTCGGTAATAATTACTATACTCAGTCTCAAGCGCCAGAATTAACAGAATTTACAGTGGACAAAAACTGGCAAACTGCTTCAGAAAGTAAACCTTATAAAGAACCCGAGCTACAAACCACTCCCAAAGAAACCATTATACAAAATATAAAGAATATTATTACAGAAATTAAAGGAGACACCCAATGAGCGAGCAACCTATAAATCAATGGAATATGACTACAGAACCTTCTGATATGATGAAAATCAACACACCTATGCCAATAACAGTCGCACCCAGCCCCTCAAATCAAATGGAAGTCATTGACGATGATTCTTTCAGCTATGACGGTTATCAAGTTGTACGTGGCGAATTCTTCGCTCATATTTACGAACCTTCGTTTACGTTTAATAACTACAAGGTATCTGTAAATACCGCCTGCATAAAAAAGCTACCCGATGTCGAATATGTGCAAATATTAGTCAATCCCATTGAAAAAAAACTGGCTGTCCGTCCCTGTCGAGAAGAAGAAAAAGACTCTTTTCGTTGGTGTTCCTCTGGAAAAAAGCGTTCGCCAAAACAAATCACCTGTCGAATTTTCTTTGCTAAAGTGATATCTCTCATGGATTGGAATCCTAATTATCGGTACAAGATTCTCGGCAAATTAATTCGTTCTGGCAATGAAATACTGTTCATTTTCGATTTAACTTCACCTGAAATATTTCCTCGTACACTAAAAGACAATGGAACTGTAACCACTGCTAGGACACCTTCTTATCCTGAAGAATGGAAGAATCAATTCGGTATTCCAGTGGAAGAACATCAGAAATCAATGCAAGTCAATATATTTGAAGGCTACGCAGTATTTGACATACAAGAAAAGAAGAAGGCAACTGATAAATCCATAGAAAAAGCAAAAGAACCATCAACAGCAGAAAGTGAGGAAAAATCCTATGAACAACAAACACTCTTCCCATCCACTAATATGTATTGACTTTAAAAAGAATCGTATACGAATCCACCGCAATACACTCCGTCAAATTGGTAACCCAGAATATATTCAACTTCTTGTTAATCCTGATCAAAAAATGATAGGTATAAAGGCTAGTTGTGCAGAGGATAAATTGGCACATAAAGTTAAGGATTATTTTGTCATCAATGGTAACAGTTATGAATTGTACAGCCGAGAACTACTATATTCACTTTCCCAGCTTAACCTTTCTTGGGAGAAATTTAACATTTTTCGTTTAGAAGGCAATATTTACCCAGATAAGAAAATAGCTCTATTTTCCATGGATAACATCATCACAAAACTGCCACAAACAGAATTCAAATCAGAAATAATGGGAGATGAGTATGCGCAATTATAGTATATATACATTAAAAACAAACTAGAATTCACCAATTTGTATCAATATCTCAGTGAAAAAGATTATAAACAACTTGAGCAACAGATATTATGTCATTCCTATCACACCCCATCTGCACATGGAATGGTATTGTCATTAATGGTATAGAAGCATATGAATTATTTCGTAAACACAGTATTCCTTTCCGAATAAAAGACTCCATTTTTCCAGTAAAGAAGATGTAATTTCATGGATATGTACTGACCAACTTAAACGAGAGGATTTAACCAATATCAATAAAAAATACCTGATTGGGAAAAAATATGATGCTGAAAAAATTTTAGTTTCAAGACAACTTTCATCTACGAATAAATCTCATATTTCCGGTGCAAGCATCGCAGCAAAAAAAATATCCGAAGAATGTAATGTAGCAATGGCTACCGTTTACAAATATTCTGCTTACAGTAGTGCACTAGATATAATTGATGAAAAAGTTCCGGATCTTGTCAAACGAGTTCGTTCTGGTCAGCTTTGGATTTCCCAAGCTAATATTATTGAACTTTCAGGATTATCAAAAGAGCAGCTTTTAAGTCTAAATAACTACCTTCTTGCCGAAAAGATAGAACATCTCAGTTATCATGATATGAAAAGGGAATTACTGTGGAATAATTACGCCAAACCGATATTAAAGAAAGAATCTTCCGTTTCTATTCCATCTATACGCAATCTGCCACAATTTGATCCAGATGCGGAAATTGCAAGTCTTACGTTGACGATTCCCTCATGGAACAGTTCTATCGAAAGAGTATTAAAAGTTTCAGATTTTAAAATTGCATCTGATACAGCAAAATATAAGCTTAAATATCAGCTTATGTGCCTAATATCAACCACAAATAATATTTTGAAAAAATTGGAGGAAATATAATTATGGATGGAAATACCGAAGATTTACAAAAGTTTGTTCCCCAAGTGCATTTTGAGCAAATACCTATTAAAAATTTATGTTCAAATCAAGATTACCAACGTAATCTTTCTATCAAACACGTTCAGCGTGCTGCAGCTAATTTTGACCTTTATCAGATAAACCCTGTAAAAGTAAGTAGACGTGATGGGATAAATTATGTGTTCAACGGACAACACACTATAGAAATTGTCGCTCTCGTCTCTGGATCAAGAGAAACTCCTGTCTGGTGCATGGTTTATGATGATCTTGTTTACACTCAAGAAGCAGATATTTTTGCAAATCAGATGAAATATGTCAAATCGTTACTACCTTATGAAATATTCATGGCTAATATTGAAGCTGGTAATGATAGAGAACTTATTATTCGTGACCTTGTTGAATCATATGATCTCTCTATTACTTCTTCCTCTCGCCCCGGAGGTATATGTGCTGTATCCACTTTAATTAATATCTATGAAAAATATGGTTTTCACACTCTTGATCGTGTTTTACGCCTTTGCGTTGCCACATGGGAAGGCGCGCCTATGTCCTTTAGCTCCAATATGCTTAATGCTATTGCCCGTCTGGATAATGCTTATGGAGAAACAATGAAAGATGACACATTTAAAGAAAAAGTAGGACGTGTCTCTGTCAGAGAAATCAGTCGTACTGCCAGAGAACGTCGTGCCGGTTCATTAGGGTTTGCAGAAGCTCTTTTACTAGAATACAATAAAAAATCCAAGTATTCACTTCCTTTTGAGAAATTATACACTCATAAAACACCCAAAAAAAGAGAACAATCAACTGAAGATGAATCCGGTCAAAGTTCCACTCCAGAAGGTCAGTTAGATTTATTTTCTACGGATCAGGACAATACTCAGGCTCTGCCAAACGAATAGCGCAGAGCCTTCAGCCTTCGTTCTATCCATACTTTCAAAAGAATACCCTACTCTAAGACTCCCTTTCATGCAAGCACTATTTTATCTTATTCCAAATTCATCATCCGCTCCATCCGCCACCTTATATATGAATATCCATTCCAAATATTTGCTTTTACCGGATACTCTTTCCTGTAAACAAATACAGTGTGATATTTAACAAAATGCATTCTACACCAGTTATGTATATCCTTCATATATATGTTATTTATACCGTTCACCCACTGTTCTAAAAACCATATGTCTTTATCTGACAATAACTCCATTATGAACAGTACATTATAATATTGAATGACACCTACTCTCTTCCTTTCCTCTATTAACCTTTTACACAATAACCTATACTTAATGTTCATATCGTTCCTATGCCTTCCCTCTAATCTATATTTTCCATCCTTATATACGTTATATATATAATTGTTATATAGTACATATAAGACTCTGCAGCATATCCACTGCCTCTCCTCCACGGACTTCCCCTACAATTATCCTATCCGGTCTCATTCGAAGGGCTGACCGGATCAGATCTCGGATCGTTACTGACACCGCGCCCGCCATATTGGCCATTTTTGCCTCCAGACATACCAGGTTATCAATTCCCCGGATCTTAAGCTCCGCATTATCTTCAATGGTGATCAGGCGCTCATCTTTTGGAATATATTCTGTAACAGCTCCAAGGAATGTTGTTTTTCCACTGCCTGTACCTCCACCGATCACAATAGAATATCTTGCCTGAACAAGTTTTTTTAAAAACTGTGCACATTCTTCGGTGATGCTTCCAAAAGCGATCAGTTTTTCCATTGTGATAGGATCATCCGGAAAACGACGGATCGTCAGGATCGGACCATTCAGAGCAACCGGATAAACCACTGCATTCACACGTGCTCCGTTTTCCAGCCTTGCATCTACAATGGGCATGGACTCGTTGACAACCCGGTTACAGCGCCCTACGATCTGCTGGATCACATCCTCCAGCTTCTCTTCTGACGTGAAGACCTTATTCCATCTGGTCAGTTTTCCTCCACGTTCCACAAAAATATGATCCGGACCATTTACCATGATCTCCGTAACACTTTCATCATCAATCAGTTCCTGCAGAACATCCAGCTTGCGCACAGAACAGAACAGCTCCTGTCTGAGCTCTACTTTCTCCTTCAGTGAAAGAACAGTTCCCTTGCCTGAGTTAATATCAGTTCATCGATCACCCCCAGGATCTCATCATCGGACAGCTCTCTGGAAACATCCAGCTGTTTCCATGAGCAGATCATACATTTCCCGGAATTTTTCTCTGTTCATGACCGCTCCTTTCTCAAAAGTTCACGGATATAATCTCCCAGTTCACTCCAGACCAGCTGTTCTACGTAAGCGTCAGAAGAGATCCTATCCATATGAAAGGGCAGATGCACCTTTTCTGTTTTTTCCAGGATCTTTTCTTTATTCCAGATACGCAAAAGATTTTCGAATTGTGTCACCTTACAGACAGAAAGTGTGTCATTCAAAAACCGGCATATAGATTTTTCTGCACATTTCCAGAAGCCGGAAATCCTCATCTCCATTTTCTCCCATATCCAGGATCAGCACTTCATAGGAACTGTGAAGTACGATCTCCTGCAACAGCCGCTCCCAGTCTTCCCAGTCCACGGTCCGGATATCTGAAGGTGTTCTTACAGGCGGTATAAAATCCAGATTGTTTACTGTCTGGATCATTCCGTTCATTCTATGGATCAGGTTTTCATTTCCCTGGCGAACATAATAAAACAGATCACTCAGATTAGCCGGAAATTTTTTTCCCAAGAAAGTTCCTCAAAAACCAGAATAGGATTCCAGATTCAGATAAAGAACGGCACGTTCTTTCGCCAGTATCTGTCCCAGCGCAAGTGCAAAGGATGTCTTCAGACATCTGCCAAGAGGAGAAAAAACACCGATGATCTCCATTGTCTTTTTCAACACAGGAAAAGTTACCGGATCAAGAGACTTCTCTTCTCCATAGCAGGCCATCACCTCCCTTATCACATCTGAGGAAGATTGATATTTATACACACTTGAATACTGATCCAGTTCCGGAGGATGCACACCCTCTGAAAGAATGATGATCTTTCCGATACCAAGGTCACGGACTTCTTTTCGCATTGCTTTATCGGAAATCAGCAGCAACTCAATATGATTTTCTTTTCCGTAGGCAATGAGACTTTCCGCCGTGGTAAATGCCTGGATCTCAAACGGAAGATTCTTTTTCTGGTTCAGATAATCCATAAAATTGAAAGCATAATCCACCTCCAGATCACAGACCGCAAATATGTTTTTCTTCAATACACACCTCCTGCATAAAGCACCGCACTCAAAAATATGGGTACCGTAAAATGAAAGTTCTCCGGAAAGCTCATCCCCTTTCTGTAATAAGGACGTATCTCACCGGTACAGTAAAACTCATTCATATACTGATATAAATAAAGGAATCGTCGGCGGATACCGCCTGTAGAAATAAGAATTGCCAGAGAAATGCCTGCACCTGCAAGCAGAGAATAAACAATACATTCCATAACTGTCCTCGGCCCCATGATCCCGCCAAGTGCGCACAGAAGCTTGATATCTCCGGCGCCGATCATATGGAATATAAAAAGAATTCCCAAAAGAAGCACCGGCACGGCCACTCCTGCCAGAAAGATCACTCCACCTTTCGGCCCGTTTTCTGTGATCTGGATCAGGAAACCGATCATAAAAGAAAAAAGGATCCATCCATTGTCTACAGATGCATCTTTAAGATCCATCCAGACCGCCATCGCAGATATCACCACGGATAATTCTCCATAAAGAAACATACACGCCCCCTTTCCTTCTTAAAATATATGTTTATTCAGTTATGATAAAAATGGGATTTCCCGCCTGACCTGGCGGTGATCGATACCAGAAGATCTCTGGTGAAATTAATTATAAAATTTCAGGAGCATTTTGTCCAGCATTTTCGTTCGACAAATTCTGACACGAATTTTGCTGTCATCTGCTCCTGAAATTTTTTTATTCTTTTTATTTTTTATCGCTTTATCTTCTATGATCTTATCGGATCTTTACTCCGTCCTTGATCACTGCTTTCAGTTCCAGATCCTGATCCAGCAGTACCACATGAGCCTTTTTACCTACTTCCAGAGATCCGTACTGTTCTTCCACACCAAGGCTTCTGGCCGGATTTATAGTCGCGCAGGCCACGGCTGTTTCCAGCGGAAGCTCCATCTTTTTAACAACTGTACGCATACAGTCCATCAGATTTGTGGCAGATCCTGCGATCGCACCATCAGATACCAGCGTGGCAAGTCTTCCCACAACCTTAACATCCAGTCCGCCCAGTGTATACTGGCCGTCCGGCATACCGGTAGCTCTCATACTATCGCTGATCAGGATCATCCTGTCAGCTCCCATCATCTGAAAGGTAGCTCGAACAACAGACGGATGGATATGGATCCCGTCACAGATGATCTCTGCCATAACATCCTTACTATCAAAAACAGCACCTACGACGCCTGGTGCACGATGTGTAAACGCAGGCATTGCATTATACAGATGGACTGCATGGTTTGCTCCTGCTCTGCACGCTTCCATTGCTGTATCGTAATCTGCATTGGTATGTGCCAGAGAAACATTGACCCTTTCATGAACTTCCCGGATAAATTCTGCTGCATGCTCACTTTCTTCAGGTGCAATCCCTATAATTTTACCAGACCTTCCGAGGCCTTTAAAAAACGGTCACAGATTTCCACATTACATGGCAGGATATTTCTCGCGTCCTGTGCCCCTTTTTTCGCCGGGCTGATAAAAGGTCCTTCCATATTGATTCCCAGAAAATCCGCCTTACGGCAGTCCTTTGTTCTTTTTTATATTCTGCTGCTGTATGGAGGATCTGCTCCAGTTCCTCTACCGGTAAAGTCATGGTAGCCGGTGCGATCGCTGTAACTCCTACCGATGCCTCATACTCCGCGATCCTTCCGATCGCAGCCTTGTCTCCGTCGCAGAAATCATCTCCTTTGCATCCATGAAAATGCAGATCGATCAGTCCCGGAATGGCGTAGCAGCCTTTTCCGTCCAGAACATCCCCGTTAAGCTGCGGCGCATCCTTTTCTTCATAAACCTGTCGGATCTTATCCCCATCCAGGATAATCCCGCCTTTTACAAATGCTTTGTCCGGTGTAAAAACATACACATTATCAATGATCATAGTAAAACCTCCCAAAATCCCCATTTGTGATCATAAACAAAAAAGCAACCAGAAACATGTTCTGATTGCTTTCAGTTAATAGCCAGTACGGGAATCGAACCCGTGTTTCCGCCGTGAGAGGGCGGCGTCTTAGCCCCTTGACCAACTGGCCATATTCTTTTGTTTCTGTCGTTTGATTTCGTTTTTGTTGTTTCCCTCAACCGACTTCGTTAGTATATAACACTTTCTTTCAAAATGCAAGTACTTTTTTAATTTTTTAAAAAATTTTCATGTTTTTCACGTTTATTCGTTTTTTACCCATTTTCCGGTATTTCGTACGCTTGACCACTGCTGGTGTAAGTGCTACTATCAAAGCACCAATACGAAAATAATCGACTGCGGATAATGATCCGCCCGGTATAACAGAAAGAAGGAATTTGGATGACTCGCATTTTTGTGTCTCGGAGACAGTATCACAGATTGCGGACGGCTTTTTCTCCGCAGATCCTCTTGGAAAAGGATATGTGAAGCAGCTCTCCTGTCTGCTTCATAACACAGATCACCGATTTTCCATTGAAAACAGAGGTATTGATGGTTTCACCCTGGAACGGCTTCTTCAGAACACAGATTTCTGGCTGGAAAGCTCTGATCCGGATATCGTTACCGTCCTGATCGGGATCAATGATGTGGGGATCATGATGAACACCCGCCGTTCATCTGCACAACAGCAGGATCTGATGAACAAATTTGTCACCCGTTATGAGCTCCTTGCAAAAAAGCTATCCTGCACAAACTCCCGGAAACGAAAGCTCTATTTCCTGGAACCCTTTGTTTTTCCATGGCCACGCTGCTACGCTTCCTGGGCTCCCCTTCTTTCACAGATGTCCGTGCATATTAAAAAGATCAGTCAGGATCATGGCGCCGTTTTTCTCCCGCTGCAGAACGATCTGGATCAGGAAGCTGCACGGTCCGGGCCTGCATCAATAACTTCTGACGGTATCCATCTCACACCACAGGGGCATCAGATCCTGGCAGATAAACTTTATAAATTGATCATATCAGAAAGGTAATACTATGGAAACAACGATCAAAAAAAATCGAAGATATGTCACTGAACGCATGGCCTTCTCATAAAATGGAACTTTATGACGGATGGATCTTACGTTTTTCTTATTTCTATACGCACAGGACCAACAGTGTGGAACAGTTCGGAACCTCCACACTTCCATGGCGCGAAAAAATCCCCTACTGCGAACAGGTCTATAAGCGTCTGGGAACTCCTGCGATCTTTAAGATCAGCCCCCTTGTATCCCCGGATTTTGACTATATGCTGGAAAACAGGGGCTATTCCGTTCAGCACATAACAAATGTTATGACTGTAGACCTGGACAATGCCGTTCTGGATGCGCCTGTCACCGATGTGCTTTTTTCCAATGAAATTCCTGATTTCTGGATCCACAGCCTTTTTGACTTGAAAAGACTACAAATCCGATCCATCGAAGCGTCGTTCCTTCCATGTACCGCGCCATTCTTAAGGAAACTGTCTGCGCTTCCATAACAAAAAACGGCGAGATCATTGCCACAGGTCTTGGAATCCTGGATCGCGACTACATCGGTATCTATGCCATTCATGTGCGTGAAGATTATCGCCGCAGAGGATATGCCCGTCAGATCTGTACCGGTCTTCTCAATGAGGGCAAAAAAAAGAGGCGCCAGCCACGCTTATCTTCAGGTGGTAAAAAACATACTTCCGCAGAAAAGCTTTACAGCTCTCTTGGATTTCAGTATTCCTATACCTACTGGTTCCGTGTTCAGCCTGTAGGAACACGTTTTCAGTAAATGCATGGATTTTCCGTAAATCCCTGTAGAAATCAAAAAATCTTTTTGCTATAATACCCTTAATATGTATAAAATCTTTCCTGCCTTCATATACTGATCCTTATCAATCGATAAGGAGACTGATCCGATGAACGATCCGCAGGAAAAAAACACCCAAAATCCCTATCATATTTATTACGATAATTATCTGGATACCAATGCCTGTACTGAATGCACGGGTCTGATCAACCATGGAATCGACAGCCGTGAGCAATGGGATTCTTTCCGCCAGATCTTTAACTTTATACCGGCGTTGGAAAACCATGATCTTACAGATAAACAGGACTGACCGTTATCCCGGGTCGGAGGACACAAATGAAAAAACTGTCTGCTGCATGTATGATTCTCGGCCTTTCCCTTTTTGCGGGAGGCTGCAGCAATGATCAGATCGATGATCATATTATTTCTCTTCAGGATAAAATTTCAGACGTTACTGCTTCAGATTCCACAGAACAGGAAGATCAGGAGCCTTCCACGGAAGAACGTGTTTATATAGATGAGCTTACCGGCACACTGCTGGATTTTGACGGTACACACCTGACGATTTCCAGCAATGGAGAAACCTATGTATTTGATGTTTCCCAGACAAGGCTTGAATGCAAATACGGCGTTGTATCCAGTGATCAGGTCAGTGTGATCTACCAGGGACAGCTTTCCGGAACGGATATCAGCACCATTTCCCCCATCAAAATAACCGACAAATATCATAATGAAACTCCTCTGGAGGACCGCACTTTAAAGGGCAAAGTGAAATCACTCACATCCAATGCCCTTGTGATAGTTACAGAAAAGGGAAATACCGTAACCTTCCCTGTCACCGGTGTCAGACAATACTACAAAAAAGGCATCAAGGCCGGCAAGTGGGTCTATGTCCATTTTCGCGGTAAATTCATCAACGAAACCCTCGTGGGTGACAAGCAGTATGACGGCAGTTTCACAAAAGTGATCAGTGTCTCCGATACGGATCCACTGAAGGTACCTGCTGCAACTCCTACTCCTTCCCCTGAACCGAAGAAAAAAGAGCAGCATCTCCGTGCAAAGATCGTAAGTGTCAGCACCAGCACAATGACTGTCATCCCACAGGCCACAGGATCGGAACTGACAGTTTCACTTTCCTCCGCCCCTGTATATTTCAAAGGAGGAATGGCTCCGGGATCTTATGTAAACATTATCTATACCGGTAAATTTAATGGTGAATCCACCAGCGGCATGAAGATCCGTGGAATCACCGGGGAGGATCCGGACATACTTTCAGTACGCAACATTACTTCTACTGTAACCGGCACGATCCTGGGCACAACCGCCAATACCGTGCTGCTCCAGACATACGACGGCGTAAAGATCCTCTGCAGCCGTGAAAACGTTCCGGACCTTTCCTCAAGCGGAATGGAAGAAGGTGCCGATCTCCGGGTTACTTTCAACCCTGCGAAATCACGCACCTCCAATATTTATACCTGTATTAAATTCGAAGACCCGTGACGGAAGATGGTACGGATCCTTTTTTCTCCATCTTCCATCCAGCTTCGTACTGCCTGCGTATCACCCAGTATATCAAAAAAAGCTCTGCTTTCATCCTGTACACCCTGGCCGTGAAGAACCTGATATGCACCGGCATCGCTTCCTACTGCCACATGAACCTTCTTTTCAAAAGCTTTCTTCAGATTCTGCTCGCCTGTCTTTATAATAGATGCAAGGAGCGTATCTTCAAATCTGCCGCAGCCTTTAAGATTCCGCACAGTTACAAGTGTCGGAACCCACACGCTTTCGCTGTCTGCCAACATGGAAATCGTCTCATCATCCATATAGTTCCCATGCTCAATACTGTCAACACCAGCCTCCACTGCTGCCTGTACGCCATAGCATCCATTTGTATGGCTCATCACGGCAAAGCCCTCTTCATGAGCAATATGTACCATTTCTTTCACATCCGTTGCTGAAAGCGGCGTTCCCGTAATTTTTCCGTGATCTGCAAAATCCAGAAGCCCTGTAGTCATGATCTTGATAAAATCCGCACCTTCAGCGGCAGCTTCCAGAACTCTTCTGTGATATTCCTTCATGTCTGAAAAGCTTTTTCCAACGATTTTCCCGTAATGACCCTCTTTATAAATGGCAAAAACCGGTGTGCGATAGTCAATTTCATATTCCGGGGCCAGTCTGGCAGCCCGTTTTGACACACCGTAATGATCTCCTCCGTCTCTCACAAAACGGATTCCTCTTTTCCGGTATTCCTCAAGATGAGCACGGATCAGTGCATCCTGGGGGCCATTTTTCTGTGTCTCAACGGCTTTCCGGTAATCATAGCCATTGAGAAATATATGTGCATGACATTCCCCAAACATTTTCATCACTGCTCAAAAAAGTTTCGGATCTCTTTCTCAGATGCCTGCACCGACCCCTGTACAAAGAACGGCTTTCCGCCTCCGCGTCCGTTTAATTTCGCATTCATCTCTTTTGTAAACTGACGGAGATCGCCGTCTTTTTCGCCCATTGCATACTTGTAGCTTCCGTCTGCATTTCCGGAAAATACCGCACAGCAGCCCTGGCAGGTCTGCGTCACCGCATCTGCAAGCTTCCGCACACTGTCTGCATCCATTCCATCCATAAAGATGAGAACGCTTCCGCTTCCTGCATAACGCTCTGCCTCTTTCCGGCACATGTCGTCTACCAGCTGCCCAACCTGTCCTTTCAGTCGGAAATTCTCTTCCTGAAGGCGTTCCACTGCCTGCGCAGTCTTATCCATTTTTGCGGAAAGCTTTACAGAAATCTGGTGGTTCTGGTCATTGACCATGTTCAGATAATCCAGCACACGTTTTCCGCAGATCATCTCAATACGGACACCTTCACGAAATTTTTCCACGGAAAGAAGTTTCACCATTCCGATCTCTCCAGTATGTGTCACATGAGTTCCGCAGCATGCACAGATATCCACCCCTGGAAATTCTACGATCCGCACCTGACCGGTAAGCTCTTTTTTGCTTCGATAATCGATCTTTTCCAGTTCCTCAGCTGTAGGATATATGATCTTTATCTGCGTATCTTCCCATATCTTTTGGTTTGTTTTCCGCTCGATCTCAGCAAGCTGCGCCTCATCCAACGGGCCATTCAGATCTATGGTAATGGTATCGCTTCCCATATGAAAGCCTACATTATCATATCCGTAAGCCTCATGGATCAGTCCGCTCACCATGTGCTCACCGGAATGCTGCTGCATCAGATCAAACCTTCTTGCCCAGTCGATGCGTCCCTGTACTTCTGTTCCGGCTTCCATCGGCTGATCTGTATATGAGAAGTTCTCCCTCTTTCATGCACTTCCTTTACTTTCACATCGTTGAGATATCCGGTATCGCTTGGCTGTCCGCCGCCCTCCGGGTAAAAAGCACTCTCATCCAGAATGATATGAAAACCTTTTTTTGCTTCTCTGCACTCCAGGACTTTGGCTGTAAATTCTTTTTTATATACATCTTCATAATATAAGCGTTTCGTCTCTGTCATTTGTCTCATCCTTTCTGCGTCTCTGCTTTGACGACTTATAGTATAGACCAAATTTTCTCTCCCCGCTATATAAAAACGGCATTTATCCAATGATTTACATATTTTTCCATAAAAGCTGAAGTCTTTCCTTCAGGTTCCGCGTTATAATAAATGAAACGGGAAGAGAAGGGAGCTGATTGCATCACACGGGAAGAATATCTGGAATATCTGATACATACATACCAAAATTTAATATTTTCCATTTGTCTGAAATCGGTGGGCAATCCCTTTGACGCCGAGGATCTGACACAGGATGGTTTTTCTTTCCGCCTACAAAAATCTCTCCCGTTTTGATGGCACCTACGAAAAAGCCTGGCTCAGCAAGATCGCAGTCAGAAAATGTCTGGATCATCTGAAAGCAGCCGGCAGACGTACCATTCCCACAGAGGACACCTATTTTGAACAGCTCCATGATAAAGAGTTTTCCCCGGAGGAGGCATTTCTGGACAAAGATTTCAAGGATCGGATCCGACATTTATGTTCAGCGCTAAAGAGCCCCTACAGGGAGGTTGCCATTGAGCATTTCTGCGAAGAAAAAACCGCCGCAGAAATTGCAAAGGCGCAGAATAAAAATATCAAAACAGTCCAGACGCAGATCTACCGGTCCAGATCTATGCTGAAGGCACTGCTGGAAAGGAGTGATTAGATGCACATACCACAGGATGAATTCCAGAAATTCCAGGACGGAACCATGAATACGGATGAAATGATCCGTTTTCTGGAGCATATGGATCAATGTGATTTCTGTCTGGATGAACTTCTTCAGAATGAGGATGCCGCTTCTGAGTATGCTCCATCCTATCTGCAGGATGAAATTCTGAAAAAAGCAGCTTCTCCGGAAGTTCAGGCTTCCAGAAAAATACATGAAACTGCTTATTGGATGAAGCTTCTCTGTGCAGGCTTACGGACTGCCGTAGGCATGGGTGTTGCGCTGATCATGCTTTTTTCTGTATCTCAGACAGATTTTACGGCTCTTCATCCTTCACCGGAAACAAAAGTTAAGATTTCTTCATCCCTTGACATTGGTTCCGGCCTGAACCAGCTTTCCAGAGAGGTAGGTTCCCAGCTCAGTGAACATTCTCAGAAGATCAGTAATAATCTGAATGATCTTACGAATAAAATTATAAACGGAGGCAAGTAAATTTATGAAAAAACAAAAACATGGTTTCTGGGTATTTATCTTTTCCCTGATCCCCGGTGCCGGGGAAATGTACATGGGATTTAAAAAACAGGGACTCAGCATTATGCTGCTGTTCTGGGGATCGATCGCACTGGCATCCATAACCGGCCTTGGATGGCTGGCCATGTTTCTCCCGGTAATATGGTTCTATAGTTTTTTTAATGTCCATAATCTGAAATCCCTGTCAGAAGAAGAATTCTACTCTGTAGAGGATAATTACATTCTTCACATGGATCAGCTTTCCGGTGATATGGGAAAATTCTTACAAAAGCATCAAAGTGCAGCTGCATGGGTCCTGATCCTGCTTGGTATCTGCATCCTGTGGAGTCGTTTCACAAGTCTTTTGTACCTCATTGTACCGACTAATATAGTCGACTATGTATACAATATCTGCAACAGCCTTCCGCAGATCATCATTGCTGCAGGTATCATTGCTGCAGGTATTTATCTTCTTACTCAGCAGAAAAAGAAGCTGAAACAGGAAACCGAAACAAAAGAAGAGCATTACTGGGAACCCTATCGTCCATATCAGCAGCTGACAGAAAAGCCTGTTCATACTTCTGATAACTCCGACAAAGATACAGCATCTGAAGCTTCTTCCATTGCTGATCCGGAAAATACCGATTCTAATTCATCCACAAAATAACAGAGAAAAAAAGATCCACTGTCAGTTTCCTGACAATGGATCTTTTTATATGATTTAAATTTACTGCTTATGTGTTACCTTAAGACGTGTCATCGCTCTCGCAAGTGCCATCTGGTTCATATGATACTCCTGGATGCTCTGTTTCTGACGAAGCTGCTCTTCTGCTACGTTCCTTTGCTTCCTGAGCACGGCGGATATCAATCTCGTCCGGACTCTCTACGCTGAGGCAGAACAGCTTGGCACGGTTATTGATCATCTCAACAAATCCGCTGCTCACAGCAAACACATACTCATTACCGTCAGCATCCTCAAAACGCATCTCACCGGGAATGATGGCAGCTACAACATTCGCATGATGGGCAAGAAATCCCTGCTCACCATCCACTGCCGGGATAATAAGCTTCTGAGCACGTCCTGCATAAGCCAGTTTATTGCTGGCATATATTTCCAGGCCAAATGTCTCACTCATAGCTGCTCCTTACTGCCGGTTCTCCTCGGCTTTTGCTTTTGCAATTACATCATCAATGGTTCCAACATTAAAGAATGCGTTCTCCGGATAATCATCCATCTCGCCGTCAATGATCGCCTTAAATCCGCGGATCGTCTCTTTCAGAGGTACATATTTACCTTTGATACCGGTGAAGTTCTCAGCTACATGGAACGGCTGGGAAAGGAACTTCTGGATCTTTCTTGCACGGAATACTGTCTGCTTATCTTCCTCTGAGAGCTCCTCCATACCAAGAATAGCAATGATGTCTTGAAGTTCTTTATATTTCTGAAGGATCTCCTGTACTCTACGTGCAACCTCGTAATGTTCCTCACCAACAATATCTGCCTCCAGGATACGGGAAGTAGACTCAAGCGGATCTACGGCCGGATAAATACCCTGCTCAACGATCTTACGGGAAAGAACGGTTGTTGCATCCAGATGGGCAAATGTTGTTGCCGGAGCCGGGTCAGTTAAGTCATCGGCCGGTACATATACTGCCTGTACAGATGTAACAGAACCTTCCTTGGTAGATGCGATCCTCTCCTGAAGCTCACCCATCTCAGTTGCCAGTGTAGGCTGATATCCTACTGCGGACGGCATACGTCCAAGCAGAGCGGAAACCTCAGATCCTGCCTGTACAAAACGGAAGATATTATCAATGAAAAGAAGTACATCTCTGTGCTCCTGATCACGGAAATACTCTGCCATGGTAAGTCCTGTCTCAGCAACACGCATACGTGCTCCAGGCGGCTCGTTCATCTGTCCGAACACTAAGGCTGTCTTTTCAAGAACACCGGATTCCTTCATCTCTGTCCAAAGGTCATTACCCTCACGGGAACGCTCACCGACACCGGTGAAAATAGAATATCCACCATGCTCGGTAGCGATATTCTGGATCAGCTCCTGGATCAGGACTGTCTTACCAACACCGGCACCACCGAACAGACCGATCTTACCACCTTTTGCATATGGAGCAAGAAGATCGATAACCTTGATACCTGTTTCCAGGATCTCAACTGCCGGTTTCTGCTCCTCAAATGAAGGCGGATCACGATGGATGACCCAATGCTCTTCACCGTCCAGGGAATCACCGCCATCTACGGTATCTCCAAGAACGTTGAACAGACGACCAAGTGTTTTATCTCCAACCGGAACCTTGATACCGCTTCCGGTAGCTGTTACTTCTCTGTCTCGCTGCAGGCCCTCGCTGGCTCCCAGCATGATGCAGCGTACGATATTATTTCCAAGGTGCTGGGACACCTCCATAACGCATCTCTTACCGTTGTTCTCGACTTCAAGGGCATCCTTGATATCCGGAAGCTGTCCGTCTTCAAAAACAACGTCTACAACAGGTCCCATAACCTGTACGATCTTACCTTTATTCATAGTCATCACTTCCTTTTTTGTGCTTTAGCACCGCTGATAACCTCAGTAATCTCCTGGGTGATCGCAGCCTGACGTGCACGATTATACTGAATGGAAAGATCCTTCAGCATCGCCTTCGCACTATCTGTAGAGGACTGCATTGCTGTCATTCTCGCACTGTTCTCACTGGCATATGCCTCTACAAGACATCCATAGATCACACCTGTAAGGTAGTTGGGGATCATAGTATCCAGAAGCACATCTGCAGACGGAGATAACACGATCTCCTCCTGATAAATATCTGCCGGGATCTGACCCACCTTAAAATCAGCCTTTTTCAGCGGTAAAAGCTGCATATTCACATTTTCCATTGCCATCGCATTCAGCATCTGTGTATAGACAATGTGAATTTCATCCAGCTCTCTTTCAAGAAATGCCCGTACGATCTCTTCCGTGATAAGGCGTGCTCTGTGCATAGTCGGCTTCTGCACGGTATAATGAAAACTGCCGTCCATATCCACATCTCTCTTGCCGAAATACTGACGCCCTACCATACCAAGGACATACAGCTTGTGATGTCCCGGTACCTCTTCCATGAAATCTTCTGTCATTTTCTGTACATTATGATTGTATGCACCAGCCATACCTTTATCACCTGTAATGACAATGGTACCTACCTTCTTTCATCCTTCGGAACAAGATGACGCTCACTGAAGAAAGGATGCTGGATGTCCGGCATATGACGGAGGATCCTGGCAATGGCAGCCTGCATATTATAGAAATATGGTTCCGTATCCTGCAGGATCTTCTTGGCCTTCTGCATCTTGGATGAAGAAATCATGTACATCGCATTGGTGATCTTCATGGTGTCCTGAATGCTTTTCATACGAGTCTGTATTTCTTTTGCATTTGCCATATCAACACCTACCTGCTCTTATCTCTGAATTCTTCTGCCGCCTTTACGATTTTCTCTACAAGCTCATCAGAGAGCTGCTTTGTAGTCTCGATCTCTTTGCCGATCTCAGGATATACATTATCAAAGTACTCCAGAAGATCCTTCTGATATTTCTTGATCTCTTTCTTTTCTACATCTACCATCAGCTTGTGAGTCGCAACGCAGAGAGTAATTACCTGCTGATGAAGACTTAACGGGCTGCAGAGCGGCTGTTTCAGAAGCTCCATCAGACAGCTTCCGTATTTCAGCTGTGCAGTTGTAGCCTCATCCAGATCTGAACTGAACTGGGTGAACACTTCCATCTCTCTGTACTGTGCCAGGTCGATACGTACACTACCGGAAGCTTTCTTCATAGCCTTGGTCTGTGCAGCACCACCAACACGGGATACGGAAAGACCAACATTGACTGCCGGACGCATACCTGAGAAGAACAGATCACTTTCCAGGAAGATCTGACCATCTGTGATGGAAATAACGTTTGTAGGAATGTATGCAGATACATCACCGGCCTGTGTCTCGATGATCGGAAGTGCCGTAATGGATCCGCCGCCTGCCTCTTCACTCAGACGGCTGGAACGCTCCAGAAGTCTGGAATGAAGATAGAATACGTCACCAGGATATGCCTCACGTCCCGGAGAACGCTCAAGCAGAAGTGACAATGCACGATATGCCACTGCAT
>ENA-OQKR01000184-OQKR01000184.1-human-gut-metagenome-genome-assembly--contig:-NODE-184-length-26581-cov-3.772549_pt1 | contig 26581 bp, 28 predicted proteins | sample MGYA00242803_ERZ504806 | MGnify/ENA primary metagenome ERZ504806 (study PRJEB26092, sample SAMD00036399) | human gut metagenome | host: Homo sapiens | study: EMG produced TPA metagenomics assembly of...
ACCTACCGCCGGTGGGCAAGCTGGTCAAGTGCTTTGTCCGCCCGGTGGTGCTGCAGCGGCAGTTGCAGCCGGGCAGGCTTACCTTAGAGGGCTATCTGCGCTGCACAGTGTTTTACCAGAGCGAAGCAGAAAAAGGTCTGTGCCAGACCGAGCAAAAGCTGCCCTTCACTCGGCAGCTGGAGCTGCCGGAGCTGACCTTTACCGCATGGACAGCCGTGGTGGAAGGGCAGACAGAGTACCTCAACACCCGCGCGGCAGACCCGCGCCGTATTGAGGTGCGGGGTGCCTACGGGTTGGTAGTCACGGTGCACACCCAATGCAAGACCGAGGTCATCACCGCACTGGCAGATGGCGGCATTGAGCAGCAGCTGCGTACATTGCAAGGTGTGCGAAGCGTGGCTGTGCTGGATAAGCTGGTTACCTTAGAGGGAGAGCTTGTCTTTGCAAAGCCCCCGGCGGCTGTACTGGATATTACTGGCAACGCCTGTGTGGCAGAGGTAAAGCTGCTTGCCGGTAAAGCTGTGGTCAAGGGGGAACTGCGGGTGCAGTGTGCGTGGCGGGCAGAAGGGGACACTGCCCTGCAAAGTCAGGCGGCGGCACTGCCCTTCCAGCAGGTAATAGATTTAGAGGGCATCACCGAGGATTGCCGCTGCCTGTGCGTGGCAGAGCCGGTGGGCTTTACCCTGTCGCAGGCGGAAAGCGCCGCCGCCCAGCTGACGGCGAATGTCATGCTACACCTGCGGGCATGGCGAAGCTATCAGCTGCAAGTGGCAGTGGATGCTTTTTCCACCCGGTTTGAAACGGAACTCACACCGCAGCCGCTCGTCACAGAGCAGTTGCTCTGCACCCTGAATGATACCGCCACCGCCACAGGCTCCGGACCTCTTCCGGATGCAGGGGCGCAGCTGCGGGCCTGCTTTGTGCACTATGGCCCGCAGCAGGCCGTCCAAAAAGGGGAGGCTGGGTGCTTGCCGCAAAGGCGGTGGTAACAGCCCTTGCAGAGAACACCCTCGGCGAGCTGGAAAGCTACGAAAAAACCTTGGAGGTCGCTGTCCCGCTGCCCATTACGCCGCCGGAGGAACGGTGCTTGTGCCGGAATGTTGGCTGAGCACCGAGAACATGCAATGCACCTGTGCGGGCGGCACACTGGAAGCTACGATTGCAGTCCGGGCAGAGGGCACAATTTTAGGCTGTACCACCAGCCCGGTCATCGGCAGCATCACCCTTGGCGACCCGCTGCCCGATACCGACCCCGAGATCGCCTTGCGTATCTACTACGCACAGGCCGGAGAGGAGGTGTTTGCAGTGGCCCGGCGGTTCCATGTAGCCCCGGCGCAGATCCTTGCGGCAAACCAGCTGGAAGAGGAACTTGCCTGTCTGCCGCAGGCACAGCGGTTGCTGATCCCGGTCACCTGAGCTGCAAACTTAACTGTACCCCTTTCCCGGATGGCACAAGCTGCCGCACCGGGGAGGGGCTTTTTTGTTCGTACTGCGTAGAAAACACAACGCAAAGAATTACTGATTAAGCCAGCAAAGGAAAATGAAAAACAGAACGAATCAACGTTATAAAATATAATGAGTATACGTTTAGTATCTTGCACTAGTGATTAAAAGTCAACATTTGATGTGTGCTGATATCGATTTCAACGTACGAGAGCACTTTAAAAATACGATTTGTATTTAGCGCTTTGCAGACCATCCATGGATGTGGTATACTAAGGAAGATACAAATGCAAACGACTACCGCTCGGCTGCTGTGTCCGGTGTACAGCACTGTTTCTGCCGGGAAAGCAGCACGGCGGGCGGCAAAATGATATCGCGGGAGAGTGGAATATTTGGAACTGGAACAGGCAAAAAAGCGTGTGAAAGAACTGCGCGCAATTATTGAGAAAAACAACCGACTTTACTACGATCAGGATGCGCCGGAGCTGGAGGATTTTGAATACGATGCCCTGACGCGGGAATTAAAGGAGCTGGAAGCACAGTTTCCCCAGCTGGTCACAGCAGCATCGCCCACCCAGAAGGTGGGCGGCACCGCCAGCAGCAAGCTGCCCAAGGTGACCCATGCCGTCAAGATGGAAAGTCTGCTGGATGCATTTTCCTTTGACGAGCTGCGGGACTTCGACCGCCGCGTCCGCGAGGCCGGAGTAGAGCCGGAGTATGTCGTAGAGATCAAGATCGATGGCCTTTCCTGCAGCTTGGAGTATGAGAATGGACAGCTCGTCCGCGCCTCCACCCGCGGTGACGGCGTGGTGGGCGAGGATGTTACCGCAAACGTGCGCGCCATCCGCAGCATCCCCAAGACCCTTAAAGATGCGCCGGAGTTTCTGGAGGTGCGCGGCGAGGTATATATGCCTCACGAAGCCTTTCAGCACCTGTGCGCCGAGCAGGAATTGCAGGGTGCAGCACCCTTTAAAAACCCCCGCAACGCAGCAGCCGGTTCTTTGCGGCAGAAGGACGCCCGCATCACCGGCAGCCGGGGGCTTTCCATCTTTGTGTTCAATGTGCAGCAGATCCGGGGCAAGACCTTGACCAAGCACTCCGAAAGTCTTGATTACCTCAAGAGCCTTGGCCTGCCGGTATCGCCGCGCTACCATGTAGTGCGTGATATCGAGGACGCCATTGCCGAAATCGAGAACATCGGGCAGAACCGCTCCAAGCTGGACTTTGACATGGACGGTGCCGTTATCAAGGTGAACGATTTTGCGCAGCGGGAGCTGATGGGTTCCACCAACAAATTCCCGCGCTGGGCCATCGCCTTCAAATACCCGCCGGAGGTCAAGGAGACCACCCTGTGCAGCATCGAGGTGGCTGTGGGGCGCACCGGCGTGCTTACCCCCACCGCCTGCTTTGACCCGGTATTTCTGGCAGGTACTACGGTAGCCCGCGCCACCCTCCACAACGAGGACTTCATCCGACAGTTCGGGCTGTGCATCGGGGACACCATTCAGGTGCGCAAGGCAGGCGATATTATCCCGGAGGTCATCGGGGTCACCCATCATGCAGAGGGGGTTGAACCCTACACCATGCCTACGGTCTGCCCCTCCTGCGGTGCGCCGGTAGTGCACTTGGAGGATGAGGCTGCCCTGCGCTGTGTAAACCCGGAGTGTCCGGCACAGGCACTGCGCAATATCATCCATTTTGCCTCCCGGGATGCCATGGACATCGAAGGTCTGGGCGAGGCAGTGGCCACCCAATTGGTGGAAAGGAACTGGTGCATTCCGCAGCAGATATCTACACGCTGACCCGGGAACAGCTGCTGGAGCTGGACAAATTCAAGGAGAAAAGCGCGGATAATCTGCTGCAAGCTATTACTGCCTCCAAGCAAAACAATCTGGATAAACTTTTGTTCGGCTTTGGCATCCGCAACATCGGCGATAAGGCAGCCGCGCTGCTGGCAGAACATTTCGGCACACTGCAGGCCATCCGGGAAGCCACCGCTGAGCAGATCAGCGAAATCGACGGCTTTGGCGGCGTGATGGCGCAGAGTGTGGTGGAGTTCTTTGCCAAGGAAGGCACCACCGATCTGGTGCATCGCCTTGCAGATGCCGGGGTCAATATGCAGTGGAAGGGCGAGCCGAAGGGAGATAAACTGGCGGGCAAAACGCTGGTGGTCACCGGTACGCTGGAGACCCTCTCCCGCAACGAAGCCGAGGCGCTGATCGTGAAAAACGGCGGCAAAGCCAGTGGCTCGGTCTCCAAAAAAAACGGCCTATGTGGTGGCCGGTGCAGCGGCTGGCTCCAAGCTGACCAAGGCACAGCGGGCTAGGGGCGTGCCGGTGCTGACCGAGCAGGAATTTCTTGCTATGCTGCAGGATGCTCCGGCAGAACAGGAAACGACTTAAAGCGCCCTCTTAAATGCCGAAATACAAGTAATTTCAAAAGCCTCTGCAATGCTGTTGCAGAGGCTTTTTTGTTTGCCCGTTCCCGGTTCTAATGACGCACAAAGCGCATACAATGCTAGCACAAAGCTTTCGTGGAAGGAGAAACCAAAGTGGACGAGTATTATCAGGCTGTCAGAGCCCTTCCCGCTTGGCTTGCATCGCTGCTGGCACAGCTGCCCGTACAAACGGCAGTGCGCATACAGGAGCTGCGGCTGCGCACTGGCTGTGCGGTCACATTTACCGTACAGGGGCGGCAATGCTCTGCTTCGGCACTGCCGGGCTGCCCTCCAAAGCTGGCTGCAATAAGGCTGAATGCGCTGCAAATAGAAGAGATATTTCACACCCTTTGCAATGGCTCGGTGCACACCCACGAAAGGGAGCTTGCTGAGGGCTACCTGACCACTGCTGTCGGCAACCGCGTGGGCGTGGCGGGGCAGTTCGTACAGCGGGAAGGGCAGTGCATCGCTCTGCAAAAGGTCACTTCGCTCAACCTGCGGATCGCACGCAGTTGTGTTATCCCTTTGCCGCCCGCGCTGGACAAGCTGCTGGAACAGCACTTTACCGGGCTGCTGGTGGTGGGAGAGCCCGGCAGCGGCAAGACCACCCTGTTGCGCACTATCGCCCGGACGCTGGCCGAGCGGCAGCGTCTGGTGGCAGTGATAGACGAGCGGGGCGAGCTTTCCCGCCGGAAGGGCCGCTTCCGCCGCTGGAGCGCATTGGCGGGGTGGATAAAGCCCGCGCCGTCCAGATGGCGCTGCGTACGCTGGCACCACAGGTGATCCTGCTGGACGAGCTGGGCAGTCTGGAGGAAACGATGGCACTGGAGCAGGGCTTTTTCAGCGGGGTGGATTTTATTGCCAGTATCCACGCGCCGGATGCTGCACAGGCACAGTGCCGCCCGCAGGTGCAGGCTTTGTTGCAGCGCGGGATGCTGCGGCAGCTGGTCATCCTTGCCGGGCGGGAGACACCGGGTTGCATCCGGGAAGTGTGCGCCGTATGAGTGGCCTTCTGCACGGGCTTGGCCTGCTTTTGCTCCCACTGTGCGGCTGGCTGGCGGGGGATGCGGTACAGGCTCAGACAAGTCTGCACCTTGCTGCCTTGCAGGGCACCATCGCGTTATTACAGCGCATCCGGCAGGAGATACAGTACCGCCGGGCAGACCTGCAAAGCCTCTGCCGGCAGCTTTGCCGCGAGGGCCTTTTGCCACAAAATCCCGGCGGTACATTGCAGCAGTTGCCTGCACCGTGGCAGCTTTCAGCAGAGGAGCGTGCCTGCTTTGCAGAGTGCTTTAGCGGAATCGGCCGCGCAGAGGCCGCACAGGAATGCGAGCGGCTGGGTTACTATACGGCGCGGTTTGAGGACTATTTACAGCAGGCACGCCGCACAGCACAGCGGCAGGCCGGTTTGCCGCACCGTCTGGGGTTGGCTGGCGGTATGATGCTGGCGCTACTCTTTTGGTAAAAGCTGTACAGAACAAAGGAGAAACGGATGGATATCGAACTTGTGTTCAAAATTGCGGCCATCGGCATCATCGTGGCAGTACTTAATCAGCTGCTCATCCGCTCCGGGCGGGAGGATCAGGCCATGATGACCACATTGGCGGGGCTTGTGGTAGTGCTTTCCATTCTCGTCAAGCAGATCAGCACCCTGTTTGCCACCATCCGGTCTCTGTTCGCGCTATGAGCGCAGCAGTTCCGGTGCTGACTGCGCTGCTGCTGATGGCCTTTGCGGGAGTTCTATTGCAGCGGTATTCCCCGGCATTTGCGTTGCTGCTTTCGCTGGGTGCTGCGGTGTGGCTGTTGCTCCGTCTGGCACAGCCGCTGCGCGGGGTACTGCAAGCAATGGTACAGCTGGGGCAGCGCACCAATGCGCAAGCCTTTTCCTGCCTTTTGCGCAGCGCGGGCATCCTGTTGCTGGCAGATTACGTCCGCACCCTCTGCGAGGAAGCAGGAGCAGATACTCTTGCATGGTGCGCCGGGCTGGCGGGGCGGTGTCTCGTACTGGCAGCAGTATGGCCGCTGCTGGAACAGATATTCCAGACGATCTGGGGGTTGGCAGGATGAAAAAATGCGGCCTTATCATTTGCATGGCAACGCTGGGTTTTCTGTGCAGCAAAACCGCTCTGAAAGCTGCGGCAGCAGAAGCCACACCGTGGCAAACCTATCTCGACAAGGCACCTGTACAGGCCGAGCAGTTTGCGGCAGACCCGCTTGGCACCCTTGTGCGTTTGTTTGCCGCCGAACCGGTGCAATTGCTGCGGGATACGATGCAACAATATGCCGATGTTCTGCTGTTTTTGTCGCTGGCAGCTGGACTTGCATTTCTCTTGCAGGACACTGCCGACAGAGCACTGCTGGAGCTGGCGGCTGCCGGCGGCTGCGGCGTTCTATTGTGGCAGGAGCTGGACAAGCTTGCCGCTGCCCTGTGCACCCGGATGGCCGGGTGGAAAAGTTATCTGCTGGGCTTTTTGCCGGTATACAGCGGCGTGTTGGCAGCTGGCGGTGAATGGAACGCCGGAGCGGCTGCAAACGGCTTTCTGCTCACGGTGCTGTGTTTTATCGCACAGGCGGTCACCCTCTGGCTGCAGCCGCTGCTGCGCAGCTACCTTGCCATCAGTATGGCCTGCGGCATCAGTTCCCGCAAAAGCCTGTTCGAGGGCTGCACTCTGACCGGGCGGCTGCTGCGGCAGGCCATCGGCTGGGCAGGCAAAGCGTTCGCCGCTCTGATGAGCATTCAGCGCGTAGTCACGGTGCAGCTGGATCGTTCAGCCTCCCGTCTGGGACAGCTGCTGACCGGCAGTGTGCCCATTGTAGGGCAGGCGCTGAGCAACGCGGCAGATGCAGTGCTGGCCGGGATGCAGTTGCTCAAAAGCACCCTTGGCATTGCCGCATTGCTCAGCATCGGGGCAGAATTTGCGCCCTTGTATCTCGGGCTGCTGATACATCTGCTTTTTCTGTCCTGCTGCGGCTGGCTTGCCGGGATCGGCGGGCTGGAGTATTGCCATAAGCTGCTGCAATGCTTTGCCGAAGCCGTGCGCTGCATGGCGGCTGTTACGGCCTTGTTTTTTATGTTGTTTGTGGTGGGCATCGCACTGCTGATGCTGACAGGGGGTGGTTAGATGCAGGCATTTCAGCGGGCCGCGGCAGTATTCTGCATGGCGTGCATCGGGGCGGAACTGGTCAGTTTTTTTGCTGGGCAAAGCTGGGCAGGCCGGTGCATAAAAGCCGCAGCCGGGTTATATATTTTAGCAGTCCTTCTTGCGCAGCTGCCACGGCTGCCGGGCAAGGTTTTGACCGCTTTTTCAGGGAGCACAGCCCCGGCGGTCCTGTCTGCGATGCAGTCGGATACATTGGAAACGGATATTCTGACCGAGACAGAGACCCGGTTGGCGGAGTACTGTACCGCACAGTGCCGCCAGCAGTTCGGGCTTGATGCCAGCGTGACGGTCACGCTGGAAAAAGCCGGGCAGCAGGTCGTGGTAAAAAAGGTTGTTGCTGCCTTCCCGGCGGGCTGTACCGCCGCCCAAAAGCAGGCAGCGCTTAGCTTTTTGCAGCAGACACTGGGCACCGCTCCCACGGCAGCGGAGGGGAGCATACCGTGAAGAAGAATGAATTGCTTTCCGCTTTACGCTCTTTGCAAAACACAAAAACCGCACCGCGCTGGCGGTGACGGTCGGCGTGATGGCAATGTTGCTGCTTTTGCTGTCGGAACTTTTACCCAGCGGCAACACGCAGAAAACCGCGGCATCTACTGTCCGGACTGCTGCCGTCAGCCAGTACCAGACCCAACTGGAGCAGCAGCTGGAAGAGCTTATCAGCCAATTGCAGGGGGCAGGACGCACCACGGTCATGGTCACCCTGACCACCGGAGAGGAGACTATCTATGCAGTAGATACCCAGACCGGAGATCTGCAACAGCAGGAGACGCACGTTCTTTTACAGGATGGGTCTGCGCTGGCTGAGACCACCTATCTGCCGCAGGTCTGCGGGGTTGCCGTGCTGTGTGAGGGCGGGGGAGATGTCCGGGTTGCAGCCCGCATTACTGAGCTGCTGCATTCGCTGTTGGATCTGCCCGCGAACCGCATCTGCGTGGAGCAACGCAAGTGCTGAGCTGCTGCTTTGATCGAGTACCAAAACTATTTACCCAAAAACAAAGGAGGAAGCGTTTTATGAGAGCACTTTCCAGAAACACCCGCAGGGTCACCGCCCTGACACTGGCGGCGGCGCTGGTCATTGCCGTCTACTTAAACTGGCAGTATGCCCGGGCAGACATTACTCCGCAGACAGAGGACGACACCCTCATGGTCTCGGCAGAGCCAGTGGAGGCAGAAGCGGAGACTGCCATCACGGATGCGCTGCCCACAGAGGCGGAGGCCGCCTCCGGTGTCAATAAAAATTATGGCGAAGCACAGCTTGTCAGCGTAGCAAATGACAGCGGCACCCGCTTTTTTGAACAGGCTCGGCTCAAGCGGGAAAAGGCACACGACGAAGCGATGGATACCCTGCAAAAGAGCCTGAAGTCCTCCTCCCTGACAGCGGAGGAGAAAAAGGAGTACACCGCACAAATGGCGGCAGGGCTGGAGGATCTGAACGCAGAAAACGAGATTGAAACGCTGGTGCGCGCCAAGGGCTTTGCGGATTGCCTGTGCTTTTTGCAAGCAGGGCGGGCAGACCTGACCGTGATGACAGCGGGTGAGCCGCTCACGGCGGCGCAGGTGGCACAGATCCGGGATGTGGTGATGAACAAAAGCAGCGTGACCGCCCAGAATATCACGGTGGTGGAGGTAAAGTAAGCACTCTTTATCTATGCGGATATCCCGGCGGCGCAGGCGCAGCTTTTCTTGCAGGCAGAAAGCCGTATGCGCTGCCGGGATGCCATTCTATGCTGATTTCCATCTTCTTTTCCAAACAAGTATTGAAATTACCCCCGCATTGATGGTATAATAACTCTATCAAAAATGAATGCTGCGCGCCTTTATGCACTGTACAAGGGCGCGTTTGAACACAAAAGGCAGGCACGGCAGACCGGTTTCAGGGTTTTGAAACCGCTGCCGGAGCAGCCTTTGGATGGAGGACAGCACAATGGATTTACAGAACATGGATCTTCAGGGCGGCAGCCTTCAGATTTCGACCGAGGTCGTGGGTAAGATTGCCCGCTGCGCCGCACTGGAAGTAGACGGCGTTGCCGAGGTGTCCTGCGGCGTGCAGAATAAAAAGCTGAAAAGCCTGCTGGAATCTGCCAGTATCCAGCCGCCTGTGGTGGTTGAGATGCGGGACGGCACGGCCAGCATCACTCTGCACCTGATGATGCAGTTCGGCGCACGGATTCCCTCTGTGGCTGAAAAAGTCAAGGAGAACGTCAAGTCTGCCGTGCAGAACATGACCAATGTGACGGTTAGCCGCGTGGATCTGGTCATTGCAGGCCTTGCCGAAGCGCAGTAACAAATTCAGCAAAAAATCATATCAGAAACGATCCTCCTCCCGGTACGCCCGGCGGGGAGGGTTTGTATTGCGAAAGGAACATTATGGAAAACATTCTGCCCCGTAGAGAAGCCCGTGAAAACGCCTTTTTGCTGGCATTTTCGCAGACCTTTGGTGACATTCCTCTGGCCGAGGCACTGTCCAATCACGCCGAGAACGATGAAGAGCATCCTGTGGATGCGTTCAGCCGCCTGCTGCTGAACGCCTACTACGATCATTCCGCAGAGGTGGATGATGAGATCCGCGCTCACCTGCGCAACTGGACTATGGAGCGTCTGCCCCGCGTCAGCCTGACTGTGCTGCGTCTGGCCGTGGCCGAGATGCTGTTCGGCGGCGAGAACAAGCCCGGCGTTGCCATCAATGAGGCTGTGGAACTGACCAAGAAGTACGGCGCGGGCGAGGACTACCAATTTGTGAATGGCCTGCTGGGTGCTGTGGCACGCGACCACGGCCTGAGTGATGAAGCCGTCGCGGAGTCGGCTGAACAGTGAGCCGTTATACGCTCGGGGTCGATACAAGCAACTATGCAACCTCTCTGGCAGTTTTTGATACAGCCGGGGAGGTTGTTTGTGCAAAAAAGCGCTTTTTGCCGGTAAAAGCCGGGCAGCTTGGTCTCCGGCAAAGCGATGCGCTGTTCCATCACACAGCAGCTCTGCCGGAGATGCTGCAGGAGCTGGCGCAGGAATTCGACCTAACCAAAATAGATGCCGTAGGTGTTTCGCAAAAGCCGCGCCCGGTAGAGGGCAGCTATATGCCCTGTTTTCTGGCTGGTGTCAGCGCGGCGACCGCCTTTGCGGCGGCACGGGACATTCCGCTGATCCACACTACCCATCAGCAGGGTCACGCTGCTGCGGCGCTGTATGCCGCAAAGGGTGAGGCACTGTTCTCCCAGAAGGTGCTTTTGTTCCATATCTCCGGCGGCACCACGGATCTTTTACTGTGCGATCAGGTGCGTGCTATCACCACCCTTGGCACCAGTACCGATCTGTACGCCGGTCAGGCGGTGGACCGCGTGGGCGTGCGGCTGGGCTTTGGCTTCCCTGCAGGGGCAGAGGTCTCCCGCCTTGCTGCGCAGTGCGCCGAGGATATCCGGCCTAAGTCCAGCGTAAAGGGGCTGCAATGCAGCCTTTCTGGGCTGGAAAATCAGTGTAACGCCCTGCTTGCGGCCGGAAAAGCACCGGAATACGTTTGCAAGTACTGCCTGCTCTGCGTGGCAGATACCGTTGTCCGCATGACAAAGGCTGCACAGAAGGAATACCCCGGTCTGCCGGTGGTCTGCGCCGGTGGTGTGATGAGCAGCGATATCATCCGCACATGGGTGCAGCAGCGTTTGCCGCAGGTCTATTTTGTGCCAGGGCAGTATTCAAGTGATAATGCCATCGGCGTATCCATTCTTGCTGCGCGGGAGGCCGGTCTATGGCTGATGTGATCTCGGTATCCGATCTGAATCATTATGTCAAAACGCTGCTGGATGTCAACGATGGGTTGTTCGATCTGGCCCTGCGGGGTGAGATCGCAAATTTTGTGCAGAACGCCCGCAGCGGGCACTGCTACTTTTCTCTGCGGGACGATGCCTGCAGCGTAAAGGCGGTGATGTTCCGCACCGATGCCCGCCGTCTGGCGTTTCGCCCGGAGGAGGGGATGCGGGTCGTGGTACGCTGCCGCGCTACCCTCTACGAGCGGGACGGTGCGTTTCAGGTCTATGTAAACGAGATGTTTCCAGATGGTCTGGGCGCAGCACAGCTTGCGCTGGAGCAGCTGAAGGCCCGGCTGGAAAAGGAAGGTCTGTTCGACCCGGCGCAAAAAAAGCCGCTGCCCGCATACCCCAAATGTATCGGTGTCGTCACCAGCAAAACAGGGGCGGCATTGCAGGATATCCGCAACGTGATCAGCCGCCGCTGGCCGTCCGTTCGGCTGCTGCTGTGCCCGGTAACGGTGCAGGGCTTTGAGGCTGCCCGGCAGATCGCCGCCGCCATCTGCACGCTGGATCAGAGCGGGCGGGTAGACGAGATCATCGTAGCCCGGGGCGGCGGCAGCAGGGAAGACCTGTGGGTGTTCAACGCTGAGGAGATTGCTCGGGCAGCATTTCGCTGCAAAACGCCACTGATCAGTGCCATCGGACACGAGATCGACTACACCATTCTGGACTTTGTAGCCGACCAGCGTGCTCCCACACCGTCCGCTGCCGCAGAGCTTGCGGTGCCGGATCGGGAGGAACAGCAGCGCATTTTTGAAAATATTGAAGAAAATATTCACAAAAATATACAAAAACGGCTTGCGTTGTGCTATAATGCTCTAGAGCAATACAACTTTTTGTTGGAGCAGAGCGCGCCGAGCAAAATCTTACAGCAGTATTCAAGCCGCCTGCAACAGGTGCAGCAGGCCATTCAGGCACAACAAAAAACGCGTATGAATGACAAAAATATGCAGCTTCAACACGCAGCTGCACTGGCTGCATCGCTGGATCCATATCGTGTGCTGGCCCGTGGCTATGCCCTTGTGACCGATACAAAAGGGAAGGTCTGCACCGTGGAGCAGCTGCAGCCGGAGCAGCCCATCTGTGTGCGCAGTCGGCAATATCAGGCACGATGCCGTGTGGAAACGGTGGAGGAGATCAATGAGAGCACCCAAAAGCTTTGAAGAAGGAATGGATCGGCTGAAAGCGATTCTTGTACAGATGCAGCAGGAGGACACCTCGCTGGCAGATTCCGTCAAGTTGTATGCGGAAGCTGCCTCCCTGATGCAGTACTGCCATGCAACGTTGGAAAAAACCTCGCTGCAGATCGAGGAAATCAGTGCAAAGATCGCCGAGACCGTAGAAGCCCCGCAGGAGCAGGAGGAAGAATAATGGAATATAAGGCGCAATATCAGGAATATCTGCGGCAGGCTACGGCTGCGCTGGATGCTGCCAGCGCTCGTTTTCTGCCCGAGGAATCAGAAGTATGCAGGGCTGCTCGTTACAGCTTGCTGGGCGGTGGAAAGCGCATCCGCGCGATTCTGACGCTCAGTGTCTGCGATATGCTGGGCGGCGAGATGCAGGTTGCCGCACAGTTCGCGGCAGCTGTGGAGATGCTGCATTGCTACTCGTTGATCCATGATGATCTGCCCTGCATGGACAACGATGATCTGCGCCGGGGACGTCCCTCTTGCCATAAGGCCTTCAGCGAGTCCACGGCAATGCTGGCCGGTGACGTGCTGCTGACCGAGGCTTTTGAGGTGATTGCAAACGCCTCCGCTACGCCGCAGATCTGCGTGGCAGCCGCCCGTGCACTGGGCGCGGGTGCAGGCAGCCGCGGCATGGTCTACGGGCAGGAGCTGGATCTGAAATATGAAGCGCTAGCGGCCACCGAGGAGCAGCTGCGCCTCATTCACCGCAACAAGACTGGTGCACTGATCAATGCCGCCGTCCAGATGGGCGCTGCCGCAGCCGGTGCAACACCGCAGCAGTGCGAGATACTGGCCTCCTACGCATACGGGCTGGGGCTGGTGTTCCAGATCGTGGACGATGTGCTGGACGTTACCAGCACCCCAGAACAGCTGGGCAAACCCATCGGCAGCGACAGCGAAAACGGCAAGACCACTTTTGTTACCCTGTATGGAACCGACGGCGCAATGGTGCTGGCGCAAAAGCTGAACGAGCAGATCTGCAATGATCTGCAGCAGCATTTTGGTGCAAAGGCAGCTTTTTTGCAGCAGCTGGCTCAGCAGCTTCTGGTGCGCAAAAACTAAAGAAAAAGGAATACAGATATGCAGTTTATTCAAAATATCTTATCAGCCAATCAGATCTTGACCGCATCGCTTCTTAGCTGGTTCATTGCACAGGTGCTAAAGACCATCATCAACTTTATTCTGCTGGGTAAGTTCCAGTTAGAGCGGATGTGGGGCGATGGTGGTATGCCCAGCGCACACAGCGCGACCGTCTGCGCCATGGCTATTGTTACCGGACGCAGCGCCGGGGTTTCCTCGCCGATTTTTGCGGTGGCCTGTGTGGTGGCTATCATCACCATGCACGATGCCATGGGCGTCCGGCACGAGACCGGTGAACAGGCAAAGGTGCTGAACCAGATGATTGCCCAGTGGATCGATGTAAGCGAGAAAAACGCTCCCTTTTTGCAGAATATGCACCTGAAGGAAATGGTCGGCCACACGCCGCTGCAAGTCGTGGCGGGCGTACTGCTCGGCTCCCTGGTAGGCTTTCTGTTCCCGGTCGTGTAAAAGGCGGCAGAGACGCCCAAAGTACAAACACATAAAGGATGTGTGAATATGGAATCGTTGTTGCTGGATAAGATCGATCAGCCCAGCGATCTTAAAAAGCTGAATGCGCAGCAGGTGGAAAAACTTTGCGCAGAGATACGGCATTTTTTGCTGGAAAATATCTCCAAGACAGGTGGCCATCTGGCCTCTAATCTTGGCACCGTAGAGCTGACCGTGGCGCTGCACCGTGTGCTGGAAACGCCTAAGGATAAGATCGTTTTTGATGTGGGGCATCAGTGCTACACCCACAAACTGCTTACCGGACGCCGGAAACAGTTTGACCATTTGCGGCAGCTGGATGGCATTTCCGGCTTTCCCAATCCTCACGAAAGTGTGCACGATGCCTTTATTGCCGGACATGGCAATACGGCGCTTTCACTCGCTATTGGTATGGCTTGGGCCAAAAAGATCAAGCATGAGCCCGGGCTTGTGGTGGCGGTGATCGGCGATGGCGCTTTTACCGGCGGCATGGTGTATGAGGGGATGAACAATATCGGCGGGCTGGACAACCTGCTCGTGATCTTGAACGATAACAAGATGTCCATCTCTAAAAATGTCGGTGCACTGGCACGATATCTGACCCATCTGCGCACAACTACGGCGTATTATGATGCCAAGGATAATGTACGCAGTTTTCTGGACGGTGTGCCATTGATTGGTACGCCGATGAAAAAATCGCTGATCGGCGCAAAAACGCTGGTACGCCGCGCTATGTACCACTCCACTATGTTTGAGGATATGGGCTTTGAATACATCGGCCCGGTGGATGGCCACAACGTGGAGGAGCTGGAACGCACCTTGCGCTCGATCTACCAGCGGCCGGGTTCCCATTTTTTGCATATTGTGACCAAAAAGGGTAAAGGTTATCAGCCGGCAGAGATGAACCCAGGAAACTATCACGGTGTATCTGCTTTTGACCCGGACGGAATGCCGGACCCGGAGGTTGCGCCGAAGGAATCTTTCTCCACTGTTTTCGGCAAACTGCTGGTGCAGGAGGGAACACAAAACCCGAAGCTCTGCGCGATCACCGCTGCCATGAAGTACGGTACCGGACTGCAATTCTTTGCCCATCGTCACCCGCAGCGCTTTTTTGATGTGGGCATGGCGGAGCAGCATGCTGTCACCTTTGCGGCCGGTCTTGCCAGTCAGGGAATGCTGCCGGTGGTGTGCATCTACTCCACCTTCCTGCAGCGCTCCTATGACCAGATCATCCACGATGTCAACCTGTTGAAGGAGAATGTGGTCTTTGCCATCGACCGCGCCGGCTTTGTCCCTGCAGACGGCGAGACCCATCAGGGCATCTATGATGCAGCCTTCCTCAGCCAGATCGGCATCCCGGTCTATGCACCCTCCAATTACGAGGAACTGCAATACTGGCTGCACTATTTGCTGCAGGACACGGTCTCCGGCCCTCGAGCCATCCGCTACCCCCGCGGCGGCGAGAGTGCAAAACTGGCGCAGTATCCCTGCACAAAGCGGGAATACGACTTTTTGTATGAAACGCCCGGGGCAGAGATTCTTCTGGTCAGCTATGCGGACGAACTGGAGGACATATTGGAGGCCGCCAATCAATTGAACGCTGCATCGCAGAATGCAGACGTTCTGAGGCTTGTAAAGCTATACCCCTTTACAGATAAACTTATCGATACTGTGTCGAAATATAAAATCGTACTGTTTGCAGAAGAATGTGTTGCAGCTGGTGGTATTGGTGAACATCTGGCATATGCTTTGCAGCAAAAAGGCTGGAACGGCCGCTTTTTACACTGCGCTGTCCACACGGCCTGCCTGCCGCACGCGACTGTTCCGCAGATCAAGCAGTGCACCGGTCTGGACGCTGCGGATCTTGTGCAGGCAGTCCGGTCTGCCCTCACGAAAGGAGAAAACGAGCTGTGAAAATTCGGTTGGATCAATATCTTGTGCAGAACGGCCTTGTGCAGAGCCGGGAGCGCGCCAAGGCTCTGATCATGGCCGGTGTGGTTTTTGTCAACCAGCAAAAGGTGGACAAGGCCGGCGAGATGATCAAGGAGGATGCTGTAGTCGAGGTTCGCGGCCACGACATCGGTTACGTCAGCCGTGGCGGTCTGAAGCTGGAAAAGGCCATGAAGTGCTTCCCGCTTACCCCTAACGGCAAGGTCTGCATGGACATCGGTGCATCTACCGGCGGCTTTACCGACTGTATGCTGCAAAATGGTGCCGTGAAGGTGTATGCCGTAGATGTTGGCTACGGTCAGCTGGCATGGAGCCTGCGGACGGATGCGCGCGTGGTGAATATGGAGCGCACGAACATCCGCTATGTCACGCCGGAGGATCTTGCAGAGCCCATTGAATTTTTCAGTGTGGATGTTTCCTTTATTTCTCTGCATCACATCTTCCCGGTGGCACAGCGCATCACCACCCCGGACGCCATGGGCGTCTGTCTGGTGAAGCCGCAGTTCGAGGCAGGCCGCGAAAAGGTGGGCAAAAACGGCGTGGTGCGTGACCCTGCCGTGCATCGTGAGGTGTTGCACAATGCCATGTCTTATGCTGCGGAAAACGGCTTTGTGGTGCGCGGGTTGGATTACAGCCCGGTCAAAGGGCCGGAAGGCAATATTGAGTACCTGATGTTTGTGCAGAAGAGCGACCAGCCCGCTGTGCTGGACGATGAAGCCGCCGCACAGGTGGTGGCAGCAAGTCACACCACGCTGGATCGCTGAGACTCAACTGTCAGCAAAGGAGAAACCGGTATGACGGTCTACATTTCGCCCAATCCGGGCAAGACCTCTGCCAGCGAGATCGCGCTGCGTGCGGCGCAGATCCTGCTGACCCACGGCGCAGCTGTAATGATGAGCGATGCTCTGCGGGAAAGCTGCAACACGGCAGGGGTCATTTACCTGCCGCTGGAGCGGTGTCTGAAGCGTGCTGACGTGATCCTGACCATTGGCGGGGACGGTACCATCTTGCACGAAGCGAATCTTTCGCTCCGGTACGCAAAGCCCATCCTCGGCATCAATCTGGGACGCTGCGGCTTTCTGGCTACCTGCGAGATCGGCGAAATGGAAACGAAGCTGGCCGCTGTGGCGCGGGGCGATTTCCAGCTGGACAACCGGATGCTTTTATACGCCCGGGTGCTTGGTCAGGACGGCTGGGAGGGGCATGCCCTCAATGATGTGGTCGTGACCAAGGGACGCCTGCAACAGGCCATCGACTTCAGCATTTACTGCGATGATATTCTGGTAGAGCACTACCGGGGCGATGGCGTTATCGTGGCGACCCCCACCGGCTCTACGGCCTACTCGCTGGCAGCCGGCGGCCCGATACTGGATTCTCAGACCAAGGGCGTCGTGGTGACCCCCATCTGTCCCCACAGTCTGGCCAGTCCGGCCATGGTATTTGCGCAGGAGCGCAAGCTGAACGTCTGTGTGGGGCAGGTAGCAGACGATGAAGTATTTATCAGCTGTGACGGCGGTATCGGTTACCCCCTCAAGGCGGGTGCCACCGCAGAGATCCGCCTGTCCGATCAGAACGTCAAGCTTATCACCTTTGGACGGGCAGACCAGTTTCAGGCCATTGATCAGAAACTGCGCAAAAGACAATAACACGGGAGGCGATTTTTAAGATGGCACGCAGCCGCAAAGAAGATACAAAAACAAAAGCGGAACGTTTGCAGACGATCCTACGTCTTGTGCAGGAGCATCCCATCAGCCGACAGGAGGTGCTGCTGGAGCACCTGCGGAACGAAGGCTTTGAGGTAACGCAGGCCACCGTTTCCCGCGATATCCGGGAGCTGTGCCTTGTAAAGGCAGCCACCACCGAGGGCTACCGCTATGTTTCCAGCCGGAACGAAAGCTTCAATCCCAAGACCCAAGGGCGCTTTGAGACCATCTTCCACGAGTCCGTTCTGGGGGTAGATTACGCCGGACATGTTGTGTTGGTAAAATGCTATTCCGGCATGGCCAATGCTGCCTGCGAGGTTTTTGACGCTTTACAGTGGAAAAACGTTGTCGGTACTCTTTCCGGTGATGACACCTTTTTAATTGTTGCGCGCTCGGAGCGCGATGCTAAAACCATTTGTTCGGAGCTGACCCGTTATGTGGGGCAGAGATGACGGTAGGAGAACGAAGCCATGCTGAGCAGCCTGCAAATTGAAAATGTTGCCGTGATCCAGAAGGCAGAGGTGCACTTTGAACCGGGGCTGAATGTGCTGACCGGCGAGACCGGTGCGGGCAAATCCATCTTGATCGACTCCATCAATGCGATCCTTGGCAACCGCACCTCTAAGGACTTGGTGCGTACCGGGGCTGCAAAGGCGGTGATCCGCGCCGCCTTTGAGCAGGTGCCGCCTGCTGTGCTGGATAAGCTGGAGCAGTCCGGCTACGAGCGCTCCGAAGCACTGCTGCTCAGCCGTGAGATCACCGCCGAGGGCAAGAGCAGCTGCCGCATCAACGGAATGCCGGCTACGGCAGCCGTTCTGCGGGAGCTGTGCGGCGGTCTGATCAACATCAACGGCCAGCACGATTCGGTGGGTCTGCTCAACCCGGCGCATCATCTGGGCATTTTAGACGATTATGCGCAGAACCGCACTGTTTTTCAAGAGTACTATACCCTGTACCGGGAGCTGGTGCGGGTCAAGCGGGAGCTGGATGCTCTGATCACTGACGAGGCTGAAAAGCAGCGCAAGATCGACCTGTTGCAGTATCAGGTGCAGGAGATTGAGGATGCCGGGCTGACTGCCGGTGAGGAGCAGACGCTGGAAAACCGCCGGAAGGTGCTGTCCAATGCGTCTGCCATCCGGGACCGGCTGGCGCAAAGCTATGCGCTGCTTTCCGGCAGTGATGATGCCGCAGGCGCTGTGGATCTTCTGGGGGAAGCCTCCAACGCGGTGGATGCCGCTGCGCAGTTAGACCCTGCGCTTACAGCCGCCGCCGGGCAGCTGCTGGACTTATACTATAACGCCAAGGATGTGGCCGCAGATCTGATCGGGCGGCTGGACACCTACGACACCAACGATGCAGAACTGGACGAGGTGGAGCAGCGACTGGATCTTTTGTACCGGCTGAAGCGCAAATACGGCAGCACAGTGGAGGACGTGATCGCTTTCGGGCAAAAGGCCCGGGAAGAGCTTGATAACATCCAGCATTCCCAGCAGCGCTATGATGCATTGCAGGCAGAAAAGCTGCGTCTTTACACAAAAGCGCGGGAAAAAGCAGAGGTTCTGACCCAGACCCGACTGAAGGCCTTTGAGGAACTGAACACCCGCATTTCCGGCACGCTGGACTTTTTGAATATGCCGGGTGTGCGTATGACCTTGCGGCATACCCGCGGTCCGCTGGCCAGCCATGGACAGGACAGCGTTGAATTCTACATCTCAACAAACCCCGGTGAAGCACCCAAGCCGCTGGCCAAGATCGCGTCCGGCGGCGAGCTGAGTCGCATCACCCTTGCAATCAAAAATGCAATGGCCGATAAGGACGCCGTGCCTACCGTGATCTACGATGAAATCGACAGCGGTGTGTCCGGCAAGGCCGCGGGACGCATCGGCGAGGTGCTGCGTCAGAGTGCGCAAGGGCATCAGATCCTGTGCATCACCCATACGGCGCAGATTGCAGCACTGGCTGATTGTCATCTGCTCATCCAGAAAAATGTGTCCAACGAGCGCACCTATACCGAGATCCATCCGTTGGATGAAAATGGCCGTGTAGAGGCCTTGGCGCGCCTCATCTCCGGCGACCACGTTACCGAGCTTTCCCGCGCCAATGCACGAGAGATGCTGCAGGAGCGCAAGCACGGCGGATGATGCAGCGGAATGCATTTTTGCAGAAAGGACAGCTCTTGACAAGGCGGCGGTCTTGTGATAGAGTAGACAATGTTAATGGCGATGAAGGGAACAAGTACCCTGAAGTGTTCTGTCCAGAGAAGTCCCGGTTGGTGCAAGGGATCACAGAACAGCAGGGGAAATACCTCCCGGAGCTGCAGGCTGAATGTGTAAGGGGCTAGTAGGCTGTGCCGCGTGCGAGCGTTAAAGACGCAGGAGTGTCACTCTACTCTGGGGTGCGCACTCGTAAGGCCGCTTCCGTGAGGAAACGGCAAACAGAGGTGGTACCGCGAAGTTATCTCGCCCTCTGCCAAATTCATTTTTGGCAGAGGGCGTTTTTGTTTCCTCTGCCCCAAAAACAGGAGGTTTTTTCCATGACGCTGTACGAAGAACTGAAAGCCCGTGGTCTGGTAGCCCAGATCACCGATGAAGAGATCATTGACCTGATCAACAACGGCAAGGCTACTTTTTATATCGGCTTTGACTGCACTGCCGACAGCCTGACTGCCGGCCATTTTCTGGCGCTGACCCTGATGAAGCGCCTGCAGCTGGCAGGCAACAAGCCCATCGCCCTGATTGGCGGCGGCACTACTATGATCGGTGACCCCTCCGGCCGCACCGATATGCGCAAGATGCTGACCAAGGACGATATCGCCCATAATGCGGCTTGCTTTAAAAAGCAGATGGAGAAGTTCATCGATTTCTCCGAGGGCAAGGCTCTGATGCTGAACAACGCCGACTGGCTGTTGGACCTGAACTATGTTGAGCTGCTGCGCGAGGTGGGCGCCTGTTTCTCCGTGAACAATATGCTGCGCGCCGAGTGCTATAAGCAGCGCATGGAGAAGGGCTTGTCTTTCCTTGAATTCAACTACATGATCATGCAGAGCTACGACTTCTACTACATGTTCCAGCACTACGGCTGCAATATGCAGTTCGGCGGCGACGACCAGTGGAGCAATATGCTGGGCGGTACCGAGCTGATCCGCCGCAAGCTGGGCAAGGATGCCTACGCTATGACCGTGACCCTGCTGACCGACTCTCAGGGCAAGAAGATGGGCAAGACCGCCGGCAACGCTGTCTGGCTGGACCCCAATAAGACCAGCCCCTTCGAGTTCTACCAGTACTGGCGCAACGTGGGCGATGCCGATGTGATGAAGTGCATCCGTATGCTCACCTTCCTGCCGCTGGAGCAGATCGACGAGATGAGCACTTGGCAGGATCAGCGCCTGAACGAGGCCAAGGAGATTCTTGCCTACGAGATGACCAGCATGGTGCATGGCAAGGAAGAGGCCGAAAAGGCTCAGAATGCTGCCCGCGCACTGTTCAGTGGCAACGCAATGGATACCGAGCACATGCCCAGCACCCAGCTGACCGAGGCTGATCTGACGGACGGTGCCATCGGCATTCTGACCCTGATGGTCAAGGCTGGTCTGGCTGCTTCCAATGGCGAGGCTCGCCGTCTGGTGGTGCAGGGCGGTGTGTTGGCAGACGGCGAAAAAGTCGCTGCTCCCACTGTCAGCTTTACCGCAGAACAGTTGGCCAAGGGCATCGTCATTAAGAAGGGCAAAAAGATCTACCACAAGGTAACGCTGTAAAAAAGCATTATAAAATTTATGGGCCAGAAACGTCCGTAGGCGTTTCTGGCCCATTTTTTACATTTTAGCGCGCAACAGCTGCTGTCCGGCAGTCACCCGGCCGGAGAGCAAAGGCTCTATCCGTGCAAACCGGCTGCTGTTGGTCACGATTACCGGGGTGGTCAGCGTGTAGCCTGCCGCTGCAATGGCCTGCATATCGAACCGGAAGAGCAGCTGCCCCTTCTGCACATGTTCTCCAGCCTGTACAAATAGCTCATAGCCCTTGCCCTTCAGCTCCACGGTGTCCATGCCAACATGAATGAGTACCTCCAGCCCGTTATCGCACAGCAAACTGATGGCATGATGGGTCTTGGCAATCTTTTCCACAATGCCGTCTGCGGGTGCTACTACCTCGCCGCAGCTGGGCTCGATGGCGCACCCTTTGCCCAGCACCTCGCTGGAGAACACAGGGTCCTTGATCCGGGTCAGTGCGCGGATGCGTCCTGAGACCGGTGCATAGAGCAACTGCCCGCTGTCCGCAGGCGCAGCTTCCATTGCGGGGTCATCAGGGGCAAATAGCGCACTTTTCTCAAAATGTGCCAGCAGCCGCTGCCGGATGCTGTGCATAAGAGTAGCAGGTTCTTCCATTCCGGTTTCCTTCTTTCGGCAGGGGAACTGCCGTGGCGGTGTTTTTCTTGTCTCTACGCATTCCGCAAAAACAGGGCCGAAAGGGAAGTTGTCCCCTCGGCCCCGACTTATGCTTTTACAGCTCGTATGCCTTTTTCAGTGCCTCATAGGCGGCGTCCTCGTTTTCCGCGTGGACGAGCAGAGAAATATCCAGATCGCTGGTGGTGATCAGCAGCACCTCAATACCGGCCATAGCCAGCGCATTCAGTGCCCGCGCAGCCACACCACAGCTGGTGACCATATCCTCACCGAACAGATTCAGCTTGGAGTAACCCACACTGATCAGAGGAGAAGCCTTGGCGTCCTTATCCAGATTTGCTGCCGAGATCGCCTTCATCACCAGCGGCAAATCGCTGCTGGATGCGGTAAAGCTAAAATCAATGGTGGTGCCGTGGGGAGCGCTCTGGCTGATCATATCCACTACTACGCCGGTCTCTGCAAAAATATCCAGATACCGGGACAGACTGTTGCCCCGGAACACTACGTCCTGCACGCTGATCATCATCAGGTCGGTCTCGATATTGATCTTCGATACTCCGTACATAAAAAGTCCTCCGTTCTGCCCGGGTTGCCGGACAACGCTCAATCATTTCACATTTTTATGTAAGTGCTAAAAAGGATGCACTGATATTATTTTGCGCGATTTTTTGTATCCTGTCAAGGCTGAAATCAGAATAATTTGCCCGCACACCATGCGCTGCCGCCAATTCCTGCGTGTAATCGCGCAAAAGGTAGGTGCGCACATTGGTTTTTCCGGTATCATAATGGGTCACGGTGGGGTGCAGCTGCGGCGCAAGCACTTCACACTGCACCGAGCCGTTCGGCTGGGTGGTCTTTTGCAGCTGCAAGGTCAGGATCGCACCCACCAACTGATTCGGGTGGCTCTGGGTGCTGAGGAAATTGCCCAGCGAGAAGGCGACAAAGCTTCTCCGCCCGTCCGCTGCGGTCAGCCACTGGGCATCCTGCAGCACATGCGGATGGGTGCCCACGATGACATCTGCGCCCCAGTCTGCCAGATTCTGCGCCAGTGTGCGCTGACTGTCCACGACGGCGTGGCTGTTCTCTACGCCCCAGTGCACTCCCACCACCACAAAGTCCGCCTGCTGACGCGCCAATCGCACCTGATGCTCGATCACATCGGTCTGGCTGGTGTAGATGACATTGGCTGTCATATTCTTGTTCTGGCGGATGCCGTTGGTGTGCTCAGTATAGGAGAGATAGGCGATGGTCACACCATTGACGGTTTGCAGCGGGATACGGTCGTAGTCCTCTTCGCCGCACCACAGACCGGTGGTGACTACATCCTCCGGCATGGACTCCCAGAATTGCAGAGTAGCCGCAATGCCGGACGCACCCTTATCATAGGTGTGGTTATTGGACAGGCTGAACACCCGCACCCCGTCACGGTACAGCGCCCGCGCACAGTCGCCGGGGGTGGAAAAGCATGGGTAGGTGGAGGGTGCAAGGGTGTCGCTGCAAAGGGTCTCCTGATTGATCCAGTTCACATCCTGTTTCGCATAGAAAGGAGCAATGTGCTCATAGCAGTAATCAAAGCTGTACTTTCCGTCTTCGCCTGCCCGGCGGGCGGCCTGATTATAAATGGGTGAATGGATCAGGTTATCTCCTGTTGCGGAAAACCGGATGGTTTCCACCACAGGCTGCGGTTCAGGTTCCGGCTCCGGGGTCGCAATGGATGAAGTAGGGGATAACACATCCTCCGGCGGCTCGACGCCGCCCACCGGTACATCTTCTCCCGGCAGCCTTGTCCAGATCCCCAGACACAATGCTATCACGCTCACAGCCAGAACCGACAGCACCACCGCCCGGAGCGTTTGTTTTTGGCCGCGCTTACGGGCAGCCGGACGCCGCCGCTTTAAAGGCTCCTGCTTCATCGTTCACCTCTTCTCCCGGCGTATGCCGGGCAGCTCGTTTTTCAAAGTGCAGCAATCAGGTCGCCCATATCGTACAGACCCGGCTCTTTTTTTGCCAGATAGACCGCAGCATTCACTGCGCCGTTGGCAAAGATGCTGCGGGAATAGGCGGTATGCCGCAGGGTGATCACCTCGTCCGGGCCGCAGAACAGCACCTCGTGGTCGCCCACGATGCTGCCGCCGCGCACAGAGCTGATGCCGATCTCCTTCGGGTCACGCTTCTGGCGCACGGAGGAGCGGTCGTACACATAATGGTACGCGCCGTTATTTTCCTCGTTGATGGCGTCGGCCAGCATCAGTGCCGTTCCGCTGGGAGCATCCAATTTGTTGTGGTGATGCTGCTCCACGATCTCGATATCATAGTTGATACCCAGCACAGCAGAGGCGCGCTTGCACAGCTCTGCCAGTACATTGATGCCCATGGACATATTGGCGCTCTTGAACACCGGAACGCTGCGGGACAGCTGCACTACCTTCAGCTGCAGCTCCTCCGAAAGGCCGGTGGTGCACACCACGATGGGCAGCTTGTGGGTCTGGCAGTAGGGCAATGCCTTTTCCACTGCGGCAGGGGAACTGAAGTCGATGATCACATCGCCCTTGCCGTTCAGCTTTTCCAGACTGTCGTAGACCGGAATGCCGTTTTGCTCGCCGTCCTTCATATCAATACCGGCCACCACACAGCAGTCCTCCCGCTGTGCGATCATATCGCACAGCACATGGCCCATGCGGCCGCCAATACCCTGAATCACGATCTCTGTCATTGCTGTTTCCTCATTTCTATAATATGGCAGAATGCCCGGAAGCTGAAGATCCCGGGCATTCTGTACGCTGTTGTTATTCCTTGATCAGACCTGCAGCCAGCAGAGCCTGCTCGATCTTTGCCTTGTGGGCATCGCTGGGCTCTACCAGCGGCAGACGGCATTCGCCTGCGTTCCAGCCCAGCACGTTCATGGCATACTTGACCGGAATGGGGTTCACCTCGCAGAACAGAGCCTCCTCCAGCGGCAGCATTTCCAGCTGCAAAGCGCAGGCCTTGGCGGTATCTCTGTCAAAGAAAGCCTGACAGCAGTTATGCACCAGTTCCGGCGCAACATTGGACACCACGCTGATGACACCCTTGCCGCCCAGTGCCAGCAGGGGAACCACCTGATCGTCGTTACCGGAGTAGATGTTCAGCGCATCACCGCACAGTGCAGCAACTCTGGCCACCTGAGAGATGTTGCCGGAGGCCTCCTTGATGCCGTTGATGAGCGGGTGCTTGCTCAGCTCCAGAGCAGTCTCGGGTGCAATGTTCAGACCCGTGCGGGAGGGTACATTGTACAGGATGACCGGGATGCCGCCGGCCTCAGCCATGGCGGTAAAGTGCGCCACCAGACCGGCCTGCGAGGTCTTGTTGTAGTAGGGGGTGACCATCAGCAGGGCATCGGCACCGCAGGCGGCAGACTTTGCTGCCAGTGCGCAGCCGTGGTCGGTATCGTTCGAACCGGCACCGGCAATGACCGGTACGCGGTGATTGACCGTATCCACGGTGAACTTGATGGCGGCCAGCTGCTCCTCATCGGTCATGGTAGAACACTCGCCGGTGGTGCCGCAGATGATGATGGCATCGGTGTGGCGGGCGATCTGATCCTCGATAATGCGGCCCAACTCGTCAAAGTTGATGCTTCCGTCCTCGTACATCGGGGTGATGATGGCAACACCCGCACCGGTAAAGACAGGCTTCTTCATAGTAAAAAACTCCTTTGCTGCGTGTATCGCGCAAAAATTCAGGCATTAGTCCATATAGCCCTTTGCTGCCAGCAGCTCGGCCAGCAGCACAGCACCGCCGGCAGCACCGCGCAGGGTGTTGTGGCTCATGCAGGCAAACTTGTAATCAAACAGGGTGTCCTCCCGCAGACGGCCGATGCACACTGCCATACCGTTTTCGGTGTTGCGATCCAGCTTGGGCTGCGGACGATCTGGCTCAGTAAAGTAGTGCAGGAACTGCTTGGGAGCGCTGGGCAGGTTCAGTTCCTGTGCAGGGCCGCGGAAGTTCGCCCAAGCTTCCAACATCTGCTCCTTGGTGGGCTTTTTGTCAAAGCTTACGAACACGGCTGCGGTGTGGCCGTCCGAAACAGGCACACGGAAGCACTGTGCAGTGATGACCGGCTTCTCAGCATTGACGATCTGGTCGCCCTCAATGTGGCCCCACAGCTTCAGCGGCTCGCGCTCGCTCTTTTCCTCCTCGCCGCCGATGTAGGGGATCACGTTGTCCACGATCTCAGGCATCCGGTCAAAGGTCTTACCAGCACCGGAAATGGCCTGATAGGTGCACACCAGCGCCTTGCTCACGCCAAAGTCCTTCATCAGGGGATGCAGGGCAGGCACATAGCTCTGCAGGCTGCAATTGGACTTGACGGCGATGAAACCGCGCTTGGTGCCCAGACGCTTACGCTGGGCGGGAATGATCTCGATATGGTCGGCATTGATCTCAGGTACCACCATAGGAACGTCCGAGGTGAAACGATGGGCACTGTTGTTGGACACGACCGGGCACTCGGCCTTGGCGTAGGCCTCCTCCAGTGCCTTGATCTCGTCCTTCTTCATGTTGACGGCGCAAAAGACAAAGTCGACCTTGGCGGCGACCTCCTCCACATTGGCGGCGTCCAGCACGACCATCTTTTTAACGCTCTCGGGCATGGGGGTCTTCATCAACCAGCGGCTGCCGACGGCCTCCTCATAGGTTTTGCCAGCGCTGCGTGCGCTGGCCGCAAGGGCAACCAGATTAAACCAGGGATGATTTTCCAGCAGCGTAATAAAGCGCTGGCCGACCATACCGGTTGCACCGATAACACCAACATTGTACTGTTTCATCCTGACTAAGACCTTCCTTTCGCGATACCCTTCCTTATATCTATGCGGCTCCCACGGAAATTTGCACAGATAATAAAAAAACCGGCTTGAAAACCGGCACAAAATGCAATATAATATCATATTGCAT
>ENA-OQKR01000185-OQKR01000185.1-human-gut-metagenome-genome-assembly--contig:-NODE-185-length-26576-cov-5.286665_pt1 | contig 26576 bp, 17 predicted proteins | sample MGYA00242803_ERZ504806 | MGnify/ENA primary metagenome ERZ504806 (study PRJEB26092, sample SAMD00036399) | human gut metagenome | host: Homo sapiens | study: EMG produced TPA metagenomics assembly of...
GGGTTGTCGGAGCGCAGCCAGGGGGCTTTGCCCAGGTCAGACGACTTGGGCGCGGGCGAGGCAGGCTTGGGCGCGGGTGTCGGAGCAGCCGGTTTGGCCATGACGGGCTTAGGCGCCGACGGGGTCGGCGCCGCTATCGGTGCTGCTTTTGGCTGCGTCGCGCTGGCGCTCGAGGATGCAGGGGCCGCCGAGGACACGGGTTGCGGGTCCGCAGATACCGCAGCCCGTGCAGATGGAGAATGCTCCTCATGTTGAGGAGCCGGCGTGCCACCCCCATCCAGGACATAGTCGACGGTACGACGACCGAAGACCGCACTGACTGTCGGCAGGACCACCGACTGCGTGTCGGCGCGTCCAAGCATCTTGATGGCAAAGGTCGAGCCCGCGGGGAACGAGACCGTGAGCCTGGAGCCGTCGTCAGCCGTGGCGCGGGCATTGAGCAAAAGCCCCGCGTAGGAAGCCTGACGCGCCTTGACACGCTCGACAACCTCGGCCCATTTGCGCTGCAGCTCTCCGGCATCCTCGACCGCGGGCGTCTCGGCAGTACCGGCGGCGGCAACCTGGGCGGCATTGTTGGACTGGGGCTTAGGTGCCGGAGCGGTGGCAGGCGCGGGAGCCGCAACGGGCTGAGGCGTCGGAGTCGGCGCAGGCTGAGGTGCAGGCGCTGCAGGCTTGGAAGCTGACACGGACGCAGAACGGGACGCAGGCTGGGCAGCCGGAACAGCAGCACCACGGTCCCAAGGCATACCGCCCTGGCGCGCGGACGTAGCAGCGGGGGCAGCGGATGCCGCCGGAGCGGCAGCACGAGCGCCCGAAATTAGCGTCGGCTGTTGGGCAGCAGCGGGTACGGATGCTGCAGGCGCGGCGGCCTGAGCAGCAGCCACGCTCGCCGGCACGGCGCCGTTGGCAACCATGGCCTCCAAGCGGGCCACGCGCTCGGCCAATGCCTCAATCGTTAAATCGGCCTCGGGACGTGCCAGGCGCGTGCAGGCGATCTCGAGCACCAGGCGCACGTCGCTCGCGCCCCTCATCTCCAGTGCGGCATCGTCGAGCACCGTCAGCACACGGGCCAGGCGGTCGGCAGGATGCTCGCCAAAGGCAGCGGCCTCGGCAGCAAGCGCCTCGGCCTGCTCGGAGCCGCCCTCAAACAGCTCGGCACGGGCACCGGCAACGCAGGCAACGTACACGTCACGCACATGCGCCACCAGGTCGCGCGTCAGCTCCAGCAGGTCGTTTCCTTCCTCGACCTGCGCACGGATCAGTCCATAGAGCTCGGCAACATCGCGATCGGCAATGGCGCGGGAAAACTCGCCCAGAATCTGGTCCGAAACCTCGCCTAAAAGCGAGCGGGCGTCGTCCGCATGCACAGAACCGTTGCCAAAGACGCTCAGCTGCTCCAGCGTGGACAGTGCGTCGCGCATACCGCCCTTGGCATGGCGCGCCACGATAGCCAGCGCCTCATCGTCGTAATCGAAGCCCTCCTGCTCGCACACGTATGCCAGGCGACGCTCGATATCCTCGTTGCCGATGCGATGGAAATCGAAACGCTGGCAGCGCGAGAGGATGGTCTCCAGAATCTTTTGCGGGTCGGTGGTGCACAGCACAAAGATCACGTGTGCCGGCGGCTCCTCGAGCGTCTTGAGCAGCGCGTTGAACGCCGCCGTCGTGAGCATGTGGACCTCGTCGATGATATAGATCTTGTACTTGCCGCGCACCGGGGCAAAGTTGACGGAGTTGATGATTTCCTCGCGCACATTGTCCACGCCCGTGCGGGAGGCGGCATCGAGCTCGTAGACATCGGGGTGGTTACCCTCGGCAATGAGCTCGCACTCCTCGCAAGTACCGTCGGGCATGCAGCCGCTTGCACCCTCAGCGCGCGCCGCCTCGGCATTGCGGCACAGCAGCGCCTTGGCCAGAATGCGCGCCATGGTGGTCTTGCCCGTGCCGCGCGGTCCGCAGAACAGGTAGGCGTGGGACAGGCGCCCCTCGGTGATGGCGTGCTCGAGCGTCGAGACGATATGCTGCTGGCCCACCACGGAGTCAAAGGTGAGCGGGCGATACTTTCGGTACAACGATTCCATGGGTGCTCCCCCGGGTATACTGAGTCTTGTTGCCGCGGCGGCCATGCGGTCGCACGGCATACTGCATTCCATAATAACCCGTACGGCGAGCCCGCCGCGATAGGAGTCCAAAGAGCATGGCAGACGCAGAGAGCAACCTCGTTCCCTCCGAAGCAGCCGACCAGGTCGAGGTCGCGCTCGAGGAGCAGGCCGCAGCCGACGACGGCATCCTGTACCTCAACGAGTACCAATACGAAAACGACCTCGTCACCGACTTCGCCCGCCTGGTCGCCTCGCCCAGGCGTCGCGGCTCGCTGTATGTCGCCGCGGCAATTGCCGCGCTCATCGGCATCGGCATGCTGGTGGCCGGCGGCAACTGGATCAAGTTTGGCGTCGTCTTGATCGTATTCGGCGCCTTTTTGGCCTGGTGGAGCAAAAACCTGCACCACACCCTCGCCCGCGACTTTATCGACGCCGTTGAGGCCGACGAGTCCATGGGTGGCCGCTATCGCCGCGTCGCCGCCAACGAGGACGGCCTGATGGTTTGGGGCACGAGCGGCAAGTCGCAGTTCTTCCCGTTTGAAAAGCTCGACCACGTGCTCGACGGCGAGCGCATCTTTGTGGCCATGTTCGCCGACCAGGGCGTGACGATCCCTAAGGACACCTTTGTCCGCGGCGATGCCGAGCAGTTCGGTCCCTTCCTTAAGGCGCGCATCAACAAAAAACTCCGCATCGAGACCAAACGCAAGAAGATGAAGGCAGAAAAGGCCGCTGCCGAAGCAAAACAGGGCGACAAGCCCCAGGAGACCAAGGGCAAGCAGCGCAAGCAGAAGAAGAGCAAGAAGAAGCGGTAGGCCGGCCGACACCGAAGGCGCCTCGTCCCGCGCCCGATTCCGGGCCGGGGCGCCTGGAATCGGGCGCGCGTACCGCCAATGGACCCGTTTTGCCTTGCTCTCGAGCTATTTCACTTCAAACCTTAAGAGCCTCCGCTCCGGCAGATCGGTCATCTTCATCGTGTAAGTCCCGGGAAATGCTTTCTCAAAACGGACGGTCTCGTAACCTTCGAAATAGTCGTTGGTGTTCTGCATCATAAATGGGACGAGCAACTCGTTTTCTGCCCCAACCTCCACGGCAAACGCAGCAGAGCCGCCAAGGACCGGCATGGCTTGCGTTATCAGATCGGTATTGACTACAAAATCATAGTTTGGCGCAGACTCCGGAACCAGATGCCAAACATACGCTTTGATTCCACCGTCGATATTATCCCTATTTCTGACACGCATCTTTACGGCGATAACGCACGTGATGTCGGCATCCTTCAGTCTCGTTTTCGTATCCACGGTGCCATATTTTGAATAATCGTCATGTGCTCGTTTGAGATACTCGCGCGGCGTGAGCAACTCTGCCCCGTCTATGCAAAACGAATACCCATCAGTCACCACATCCTTCGACCCCAGAAACGCTCCATCCATCGAGAGCCATTCGCCCTCCGCGTAATATTTCTCAGGAATGACCGTCCGGTTCCCGTTAACGACGCTCACCCTCATGCCCGCAAGGCCGGCAGCAGCACAGCAAAAAAGCGCGAGCGCCGATCTTCTCGTCCACAGGGTCTTCTTCATCGCGCTCACGACCTTTCCCGAACTTTCACAACGGCACCGTCGCGCATGCAGTAAACCCGATCGGCCAGTTCCTCGAGCACCTCTCCGTCATGGCTGGACAGAAGGACCTCACGACCCGTTGATGCCGCCATCGCCACAACGCGCTTGAGCATTTCAACGCCCGCTTCGTCGAGGGCATTCGTTGGCTCATCGAGAACAAGCAGCTTCGGCTTCTCCATAATTGCCGCAGCTATCCCCAGACGCTGCTTCATCCCAAGCGAGTATGCTCGGAACTTCTTTTTTTCGTCTGCATCGAGCCCCACGAGCCGCAGGGCAGAGCGAATGTCCTCGGGGGTGGCAACGCCCTTGATCTGAGCGATGAGCTTCAGATTGTCGTAGCCAGACAGATATCCCAAAAAGGAAGGCGCCTCGATCAACATCCCCAGACTCGGCGGGAACGAGATGTCCGCCCCAAGCCTTTGGCCATCGATAGAGATTTCGCCTTCGGTAGGCTTGATCAACCCGCAAACCGCTCGCATGAGCATGGTCTTACCCGAACCGTTTATCCCCTGAAGCCCGACCACAGTCCCAGGGTCAACCTCGATGGACACGTTGCGCAGGACATCGTTTTTACCCATGCGCTTCGATACGCCCCTTACGATCACACTCATATCTTGTCCCCCTTTTCTATAAGGTCGGCCCTTCGAAACCACAGTCCACCCAACGATAGGCATAACGACATAAGCCCAATTGATGACAAGACACTCGAGCCCGCCGCGATTCCCTCTTTGACAATTCCACCCCAGCGCAACAGCATCAAGGCGTTACCCAATAGCGCCCAATGTCGTGCATATGCCGAGCAGATCAGGTAGCTCATTAAAACCACAAACGAGACTGACGACCCAAGCACAAACCCAACCGCTGCCTGCGCAAACGCAAGCGCCTCAAAAGCAAATAAGAGACCTATGAAAAACGGCAGCGCATCTGCCTCGGCAGCTTTGAGAAACCACGGCGCCAAATTAGCCAGTTGAAGCGACTCACCATGAATGACCGCGCTGAACGAGGAGCTCACCACCAAGCTCCAAATCACAACAGAGCAAACCACCACGAGCAGTGAAAATGCCGTTACTGCCGCCACCAAGATAAAACGCGAGACCCACCAAAGGGTTCTTGCCCGGCATCGAACAAGCGCTTGCAAACCAAACCCGTGCAACGATTCGGTCGGATAGTCGAGTGTTGTATAGAGAATAAGCAGAATGAGAAATAGCCATCCTAGCGGAGGCACAAACATGACCCCGGGCCTAGGCTCAAACGGAGCAGATCCGGCAAACACGAGCGCAAGATTATCCGCAAACCCCAAGGTATCCGTTCTAACCCCATACACAGAAGACAATCCGTAGGCGTACACCAAGTTCGCAACGGTCACTGCCGCAATTGCAATAAAAGTGATGATGTTCTTCTTCAAAACGGTCCTCAGGTCCGCGGCGACCAGCCTAAACAGCATCAGACCACCTCGCGTCTTTTCCACGCCCCAGAAAAAGCCAACGAAGCAAGGGTCAATAATATGATTTCCGCAAAACCGGCTCGAATGTCTGGCCAGTTATTCAGCGATTCCGACCTGATGCTGTTGAGGATATTGCAGTTAAACCCCACACAAGCCATTACGCCGAAGATCCAGCCATTTGCAAAATGCCACGCAACCATTAGCAGATACGGGACAATTATCGCTTTGATTCTGCTACGAAACAAAATTGAGAAGCCAGTTACAGCCATGGATAAAGTCCCGAGCGTGACAGCATCGAACAGCGTGTATGCGAGCACATATGACAAAGGATGCGAATAAAATAGACCGGAGAAGTAGCTATGCAGGTAAAGTCCTACGTAAGTCGACTCATCGACCCGAGGAAGATACGCAGGAAAAAGCATCGAGACGATCAGGAAATTGACGAGCAGAGGAATGGCAGTCACTGTAAACGCGGAGAGGAAAGCAGACAGCATCTTTACGTTCACGTACGCCTTTCTGGAAACGCGCGTGCATATCTGCATGTCATAACCACTCAAACGCTCAAAGAGACACGACCAAGATCCAGCCAACATTGCAAGCAGGGGCAGTGCATAGAAAAACACCGACGCAGACAGTGGCGCGTTCGCGCTCACAACAATCCAGTTACCGAAGCTGCTTTCACGTGTTTGACCGAGATAATTTTCGGCTTGCACGCCAACGCCGTAACCAAAAGAAAGAAGGTTGTGGCGCTCTTTTTCCAAATTTGCCCACGGCTCCAGCGCGGCAGCTATTGCAACTGCGACCGCAATCAAGAGAGCAAGGATAAAAGCTGGACGTCTAATCGTTTTCGACAGTTCGTATCTTGCGAGCTTTTGGTTCATACGTCCTCCTCCCCCTTCCGACCCAGAAAGCCGGAAGGGAGCCATTTCAAACAACTATGCGGGAAGCTTGTGGAAATGCCCGACGCAGTCGGGGCTCCATACGCCAATAACAGTGCCGTAGCCAGACTCCGCCCATGCAGTCAGTCGCGCCGCAGATCGCCCGTTCTCACGGACGAGGTTATACATTTCCCACTGTCCCTTGTGATTCGAACGATACGTTCCCTGAGTACAATTCATGCTGCCGCTACCGCTTGTGTTATACGCACCGTCTGTATATAACCGAAGCGGATTTCCCGTATGGCCCTGGATATCCAGATAGAGCGATGAGGAATCATCCTTTTGACGGTAGCCAGTTGCACTCGTCCCGGCACATTGAAAACTAAATGCCTTATCGGCATTGTTCGTACAGGTCGTAATTCCCGTATCGGCGTTTTGAGTAATGCTGGAAACCTGAGAGGTGTCAAACTCCTCTTGTGCAAACGATGCAGCGGGAACCCCTAGGGACAGACCAGCTGCAATCACCAAGCCGACTCCGATTCGAGCAATAGCGCTCCTTGGCTTAATCATGGCCTTCTCCAATCAAAAGCGGTTAACAATGCGTCGATGCACGGCAACCTTCGCATGAATAGAGAAAGATGTCTGTAAACACCCGCTATTGAGTTGATTGCTCAGGCGTTTACACGTTATTTACCTGCGATAACAATAAAATTAGCTCCGCCTTATTCTTGATCTTCAACTGGCGGTAAGATGCAGACCGCAGCGCTTGCACCGTAGATGCAGCGTAACCGACATCCTCCGCAATGGCCTTTGTCGTTGCCCCCTCTGCCGTCATCAGCAAAATTTGCGACTGAACATCAGAAAGGGAGCGCGACGTAAGCAGGGCCAGCTGGCGCACGCGGGCCGTTTCGGTGGACCCGTTCGCCCGGTACTCCAAGACGGCCTTCTCGTCCTCAACCGAGCGGGCGAGCGCGATGTGCGTAACGAACATGGGCACAGACCAGCAAACAATCACCGTTGCCACGACGACATTGACAGCCGAACTTTGCCCCAACAACGACGCGAGGAACAACGGCTCGAAAACCGTCAGATCCTGCACCATATTGAGCAAGACAGCCCAAACAGGAGCCGTCGCCCCGAAGCAAAGCATCCATATCCCAAGCATTTTGCGCTGCGGACAGCTTCGCATCACTATATATGTGAGCAGCACCCCCGTCAGCACCGCAAGTCCATGGATTCGCCCCCTAGCGACCGCATAGATTAAGGCAACCATGCCCATTGACACCAACGGCACGATAGCCCGAGCATGGGCATGCACCTTAAACGGACGCAGCCCAACAGCGAGCGAAGCCGTAGACGCCACGCCGCAAAACAGGACCGGCACAGCCATCAACGGAACGCGTATGCACATCAATGCCGCGATATAGATAAAAGACCATTCCACAGCAGATAGCACCGCCCATACGTACGGGCTTCCGAGCCAAATCGCTTCACCCGCTCTATCCAGCGCAGCGCCACGATTCGCTTTTCCACCCGCGTAGCGTAGCGACAGAAGCAGTCCGAGACCCAATGCGTAGCTTAAGAGGGAAAAGGCGACAGCCCGCGAAACACCGGACCCCCAATCGCTATCCGCCATTACCAAGGGCCCCGCCGCAAGGAGGATAAAGAATAATGTGAGCAGGTATCGAAACAGCCGGCGCGTTCGAGCTGATGCCACTATATCGTCAGCATGCCGCTGCGGTAGCTCATGCCCTACAGTATCGCCCTCACCCGCAAACAGCGCCACGAGCTCGCGTGAGCCCGCAACCGACGCCTTCCCGTATGCTCGGTGAAGCGTTGTTCTCACCGTCGATGGCTTCGTATCCGTCTCCTTGGCAATTTCCGCCGGCGTTTTCCCTTTGAGCAGCAGTCGAACAAACTGCTCTTCTCTAGGCGACAGGGCAGGGGAAAACACCCCCGCATCGAATGTGTCGGACGCACAGGCGATATCCGAATTGTTGTCCCGTTTCCCCCTTAGCAACATGTATACGAAGGCAGCAGCGATAACGGACCCCATCGCCAGCAATGCAATGACCACGGCATCGCTTGCGAAGTATGCCGCCTCAACAGCCGGAATAAGACCAATAGGAACTGCAACGAGCACAGAACAGGCAAACACGTCGCGCCGCCCATGGCCAAAGGCACGAGGGCGGCAAAACGGCGGGGCCACAGTCAATGCGAGATAGACCAACGGAATTAAAAGCGCAAGGCCAATTGACGCGGCCGTTACAGGGGGCATCCCCCATGGCTCGGGAACGACTCTCCATGAAACTCGACAGCAAAACAGCAGGCAAGACATGACGGCTATTGTTTCTGTAAAAATCGCGTCCTGCGGGTGACGAGTTTCCCTTTCGTCAGTCCGTGTCGACCTCTGCGTCAAAGGAGAGTCCGCCGTGCCCCAAATAACATATGAGAGAAGCAGCGACCCAACAAAGCACGAGACACACGAAACGCCATGTAACAACCAAATCGGTGCAAACACGATTGGAATAGAGTCTCCGCGAGCATAGAAAGCCAGGTCGGCCCATTCGGGAACCGTTGCAATAACACCAAGGAAAACACCGATGGCACCGAGATGCCTCGGCCTTCTCATTCCCCCCTTGCATAGCGCAGCACCATGAACAAACGCCGCGAGGCATGCGCCCAGGATAACGAGCCAGGTCATTGCACCTGACGCTAGGCCGATTGAAGATGAAAACCGGTGATAAGGGGTGACCGCCATTACGACAAGCGCAATGGCGCAGGCAAATGTAGCAGAACGGCGGGAAAAGAGCATACGGCCTCCATAGCGTGTCATTATATCGCTCGAGCCGCTCGTTTATCTCTGTTCTCACACCAGCCAGCATCAATGATTCAGGCGAACTCCAATCCGCGCCAGATCACGGTCCGGCTTTTGTTCGCAGTCCCCACATCAAAGCGGGATGCGGTTTCCTTTTGGACGCCGGTTCGGAAAGCGCATCCCGTTCCAGGGCAATATTCTGGGATGCAGTTTCCGCAGCCCACCCCATTTGGAAAGCGCATCCCATAATTTGGCTGAAAACTGAGATGCGCTTTCCAAACGAGCCGAAACGGGCCGAATCGATCGGGCCACCTCGCATCCCGCTATCCTCGCCATCTGCCCGAGCGTGCTACACTAGCAGCATCTATGCCACCGCGAACGGCTCGGCCCCGCGCCCGCCGCTCGCAAACGAACTTTAAACGCACGAGGGTTGGCCATGCCGCTTTTCTCGCAACATACCGCCCGGTTCTCGCCGGACGTTCCTTTGGAGGGCACCAGCTCTCGCGAGCTGCTCAAGCGGTACCAGCCGCTCGAGACACTTGCGACCGGCGGTTTTGGCTCCATCGAGATCTGCCGCGACACGCACCTGCGCCGCCGCGTCGCCATTAAACGCATCCCCCTTATCAACGGTGCCGGCATGCCCGCTAGCGACATCATGGATGTCCTGCGCGAGGCGCACACTGCCGCCATGCTTCAACATCCCAACATCGTGCAGGTCATCGACTTTACGCACGACACAGCCTATGCCTACCTGGTTATGGAATATGTCGATGGCATGTCGCTGGCCGAGTTTTTGCACCGCGCGGACGGCCACTCACTTACCTTTGACGAGGCCGCGGCCATTGCCGATGCCCTGGGCCAGGCGCTCACCTTCGCCCACAGTAATGGCGTACTCCACCTGGACATTAAGCCCGCCAACGTGCTCATCGACCACTCGGGCAATGTAAAGCTCACCGACTTTGGCATGGCGCGGCTGTCGTCCGCCGGTGGCTTTGGCGGCTCACGCGGCGGCACCATCGGCTACATGCCGCCCGAGCAGCTCGATATCGAGACCGGCACGGTCGACGAGCGCGCCGATGTCTTTGCCCTCGCCTGTGTGATCTACGAGGGCCTGTGCGGCAGCGCTCCTTTTATGGCGGCCACGCCCGCCGACTCGCTCGGCCGCATCATCGGCGGCGCCACCTATCCCAGCGAGCTGATACCACACTTTCCCCCGGGAGCCGAGGCCGCGCTCATGAGCGCGCTCTCCCCCATGCCGCAGGACCGCCCCAACAGCATCGAGGCATTTTGTGACCAGCTCCTTGCCGGTCTGGGCAGCGTGCGCGAAGGCCGTCGCAGCCTGGAGCAAATGGTTGGCGAACTTTCGGATGACGAGCAGGAGCTCGACGATATCGAGCCGTCGCACTACGAGGACGACACCATCGAAGTCGACCCCGCACTCGGCTGGGCAGGCACGCGCTGGAGCCATGCGCGCGACTACGCCATGCACGCTATCTCGGCGCTAGCGTGCGGCGCCTTTAGCTTTTTGCTGATGCAGACGGCCGGCGTCGCGGCGCTTCCCGGCCTGGTCATTGCGGCTATCGCGATCGGAGCGGCGGCCGGCCTGGCCCCCCAGATTGGCTCGGCCATCTCGGCTGTGGGCTTTTTGGTGCTCATGGCAAACGCCACCATGCAGGCACAGGGCGTCCTGTCGATGTTGCCCGTCGCGGTGATCTTTGTCGCCGCCATGTCCGGTTGGTGGATCGCCTGGGGTCGCACCGAGGCTGCCGCGAGCGCCGCACTCACCTGTGCACTCGCGCTTGGCTGTCTGACCGGCAATACCTTCCTGGCAGCTGGGGTCACCGCCGGCGTCGCGTCATTTTGGCTCGGCCCGGCAAGCGCCGCCGCGGCAACGGGCATGGGCGCACTTTTTGCCCGTCTGGCCACGGTCGCGCTTTCAGCCGGAGGCGTGCTGGGGCTCGGTAACGTTGCCGCAGCGCTGGGAGACCCACTCCTTTGGGCTGCCTTTGTGCTGGTAGCGGCAACTGCCGCGGCGTCATCTGCGCTGCTCAACGCCCATGCCAAGCGTGCCGATCAGGGCTCAAACCTTGCCGTAATCGCCGCCATCGCTGTCGCCGGCATCGGCTGCGCAGCGGCGTCCTGTCTTGCACACCATATGGAAATTGCCAGCCTTGCAGCCGCGGTCGTCGCCAAGGCGGCGGTTGCGGGAACCCTATCCTCTATAATCGTTGGGATATGCCTATATTTGCTCGGATACCAAAGAACCTATACGGAGAGTGATCTTTCGTGAACTTCCTGAACATCTTCGAGGACCACGTGGCCGGCATCTTCGGTGCCACCCGTGCCCCGTTCTCCTTTAAGAAGCTTGCCAAGCAGGCCGCTCGCGACATGGAGGATCAGACTCTGGTGATCAACGGCGTCAACACGGCGCCGGCACTCTATACCATCCTGATCGCCGCCGACGACGATCCCATGCTCGCCCCGTTCTACCCCGAGCTTTCGCGCGAGGTCCGCGAGTTTGTGAAGGCGCAGGCCGAAAAGCGCCGCTATGTCTTTGTCGGCGAGCCCCTCGTGCGCTTTATGATCGATCCGCAGCTGCGCGCCGGCAAGTTCTCGGTCTTTGCCGAGAACGTCGATGCCCCCACGCTCGGCCGCCTGTACGAAGAAGAGCGCGCCTATCAAAACGGTCTGGGCCAAAACAACTCCGCGGCAAGCCGTGCCGCCAGCGCCCCGCGCGCCGGCCAGCAGCAGTTTGCTGCCCCGCAGCAGCAGCGCCCCGCCGCCATGCCCCAGCAGCAGCCGACGCCTCGCGCCGCCGCTCCCGACCCGCTTGCCGTGGCAGACCCCTTCGCGCCTAGCGTCCCCGACCCCGCCGCAGCACCCATCCCGGTGCCGCAGACCGTCTCGCGCGACGCGCTTGCCGGCATGGGCGGAGCCGCCGCGACCGGTGCCGCCGTGGGCCTAGGCGCCGCAGCCGGCATCGCCTCCAACATGGCGAGCACTCGCGCCCCGCAGCGCCCGCTCGCCCAGCTCGTCGACGTCGTGAGCGGCGAGAGCCATAGCATCACCTCCGCACAGGTGACTATCGGTCGCGAGCGCTCGGTTTCCGATATTGCCCTGCGCGACCCCAACGTGTCGCGCCGCCACGCCCAGCTCACCTTTACGGGCTCGGATTGGTCGATCGAGGACCTCAATTCCACCAACGGCACGCTCGTCAACAACCGCCGCATTACGCGCTGCCCGCTGCGCAACGGCGATCTGCTGACGTTTGGCCTGAGCACCTTTGAATTTAGGGGATAGTCGCTTATGAACATCGATATCGTCCTTTTTGCAGGCCGCATCGTCCTGGTCGCCCTGCTCTATATCTTCCTGTTCGCCGTCATGAAGACCGGCGTGGGACTTGTGCGCGGACAGCGCCGCGACTCGGCTATCTGGACGATCGATGTGGACAAGGGCCCGCGCGGCATCCGTGGCATCCACGTAGACATGCTCGGCCCCGTCATCGTCGGTCGCTCGCCATCTTCGGACATCTGCATCAACGAACCGTTCGTCTCGGCCTCGCATGCGCGCTTTTCGCTGCAGGGCCCGGCGCTCATCATCGAGGACCTCAACTCGCTTAACGGCACGCTCGTCAACGGCCGCCAGCTCGTGGAGCCCGCGACGCTGCGCGAGGGCGACGAAGTCCAGATTGGCGATGTGGTCATGAAGGTGAACCGTCGATGATCGACGAGGAGAACAAGTCCGCAACTATGACCGAGGCACCGGCCGCCGCCACAGCTGCGCCGGCCCACGCCGCTCCGGCGGGCTCCGCACCCGTGGAGCCCGAGGACACCGTGTTCTCCCTGCCTCTTTCGCATGTAACGCATGATATTTCGGATCTCGCCGATAACGAGGACGAAGAGGATGCCGTAGCGGCGCCCATCGGCGCACATGCTGCGGAACAGCCCACAGCGCCCGAAGCAGCCCCGGCGCCGGCTCACTTTGCAGAGCCCGTCGCCGCGGCAATTAACGAGAGCGCTGCGGTGTTTGCGGCACCCGAGCCCGCCGCGCCGGCGTTTCCCATAGCCCCGGCATCCGAGGTTGCGCCCGCGTCTACGCCGGCGCCCGAGCCTATAGACGTCAGCCCGCAAGACGACGAGTCGACCGCCCGCGTGTCCGAGGAGCCCGACTCCCCGGACACCGGCGATTCCGAATCAAACGCCGAGACCGACACCGTCTCTCCCGGTGACACAGCCGAAATCGACGTTGCCGCCGTTGAGGCCAAGCTCAAAGACCCCGGCTCGACCATGAGCTTTGAGCCCCTGACCGAGGAGCGCATCGAGACCGACTCGACCTATGATGCCGGCACCACCACGCAACTCATGTGGGGCGCCCGCTCCGACGTTGGCTGCGTACGCCCGCACAATGAGGATTCCTACCTGGTGCAGTCGCCGCTCTTTTGCGTATGCGACGGCATGGGTGGTCACGCTGCCGGCGAGGTGGCCTCTTCCATCGCCGTTGAGACTATTGCCAAGACGGCCCCGCAGTCCGCCGACGCAGCACGCCTGGCGGCAGCCGTCGAGGCAGCTAACGCCGCCGTAATCGAGGCGGCCCTGAACGGCCTAGGCAAGCCCGGCATGGGCTGCACAGCCACTTGCGCCTATATCGAAAACGACACGCTCGCCATCGCCCACGTGGGCGACTCTCGCGCCTACCTGCTCCACGAGGGCACGCTCATCCGCGTGACCCGCGACCACTCCTACGTGGAGGAGCTCGTGGACGCCGGCGAGATCACGGCAGACGAGGCTCGCGTCCACCCCAACCGCTCGGTCATCACCCGTGCGCTGGGCTCGGACCCCGCCATGTATGCCGACCACTTCACTCTGCATATCGAGGAAGGCGACCGCCTGATCCTGTGCTCCGACGGCCTTTCGAGCATGATTCCCGATAGCGATATCGAGAACATCGCCACGCAGTCCTCAACCGCGCAAATCTGCGTCGACAACCTAGTGGACGCGGCGCTTGCCGCCGGCGGCCACGACAACGTGACCGTAGTAGTCGTTGACCTGGTTGACGATGGCGTTATGCGCGAGGCGCAACGCGTGCGTCGCCGCAACGTCACCATCGGCGTCGTCTTAGGTCTCGTCTTGGTGCTGGCGGCTGCCATCTGGGCCTACACGGGTGTCACCGGCTCGTACTACCTGGGTACCTACCAGGGCAATGTCGCCGTCTGGCGCGGCCTGCCCGGCAAGCCGCTCGGACTCAAGCTCCACTGGCTCGAAAGCGAAACCAGCATCAAGCTGTCCGACCTGCCCGAAGACACGCAAAACCGCCTCAAGGCGGGCATTCCGCAAACAAGTGTCGACGATGCGCAGGACACGATATCCAAGTACCGCCACCAGATCGACGAGGAGCAGACCCGCCAGGTGATCGACGCGCAAACGATTCGCGACAACACCGACCAGGGATCGACCTCCGAATCAGATTCCGAGAAAACCGCCGAACAGTCCGCCGAGGCCGAAGCCTCCGATAAGAATTAGAAAGGGAGTGCCGCTTATGAGTCGCCGCAACACCGAACTGCTCTTGCTCATCGCCTCGGCGTTCCCCGTCATCCTGCTGTATGCGATGTACGTCCTCACCGCGGGCGCCGCTATCTCCTTTGAGACGCTCGCCGTACCGATCGGCCTCTTCGCCGCCTTCGCCGCAGCACATATCGCCGTGCGCATCTTGGCGCCTGGCGCCGATCCCGCCATCCTGCCCATCGTATTTATACTTTCGGGCATCGGCATCACGTTCGTGACACGCCTCGCCCCCGCTCTCGCCATCTCACAGCTCATCATCCTGTTTGTCTCGGTGGCGCTCATGGTGGGAACGCTTGCACTGGTCAAAAACCTCGACGTGGTCATGCGCTACAAGTATACCTTTGGCATTATCGGCATCATTCTGCTGATGCTGCCTATCTTTATCGGCACCACGATCTCGGGCTCCAAGCTGTGGATTCGCATCGCGGGCTTTACCATCCAGCCCGGCGAGTTCGCCAAGGTCTTTATCGTGCTGTTCCTGGCCGGCTACTTGGCTGAGAACCGCGAGCTGCTCTCCATCTCCAACCGCAAGATCCTGGGCTTTAAGATCCCTCGCCTGCGACTGCTGCTGCCGCTGTTTGCCGTGTGGGGTGTGTGCCTGCTCGTCGTCGTCTTCGAACGCGACCTGGGTTCGGCCGTGCTGTTCTACACCATCTTCTTGCTGATGCTCTACGTTGCCACGGGACGATTCTCGTATGTCGTTATCGGCCTTGCGCTCTTAGCCGTTGGAGCCGTGGGCGCCTACAAGTTCCTGTCTCACGTTCAGGTACGTTTCCAGGTTTGGGTCGATCCTTTTAAGGACGCCCAGGGCCAGGGCTACCAGATCGTCCAATCGCTCTTCTCGCTTGCCGATGGCGGTCTGGTCGGTGTTGGCATCGGCAACGGCATGGCCAACAACATCCCCGTCGTCGAGTCCGACTTTATCTTCTCGGCTATCGGCGAGGAGATGGGCCTTTTGGGCGGCGGCGCCGTGCTCATCCTGTTTATGCTCTTTGCCGTGCGTGGCCTCACCACGGCCGCCCGCGCTAAATCCGACCTCGCAGCCTTTAGTGCCACGGGCCTTACGGCCGCCATCAGCTTCCAGGCCTTCTTGATCGTTGGCGGCGTAACCCGCCTGATCCCGCTGACCGGCGTCACCCTGCCCTTTATGAGCCAGGGCGGCTCCTCGCTGCTGGCGAGCTTTATCATCGTCGCGCTCCTGCTGCGCGCCGGTGACGAAGCGACCGGACGCGAGGCCGAGCTTACCGGCACCGGCACTATGGCCGCCATCACCGATGATCAGGTCGCATCTGCCGCCGCCCCGACGGGCACGCGCTTTGCCACCTCGTCTTCCTACGGCAGCGGCAGCCATTCCGTCGGCTCGCGCATGCGCCGTCGCCTGCTCGACACGCCTGAATCCGGTGTGCTCGGCCGCGTTGCGCTCGCCAACCGTCTAACCCGTGCGGTGCTCGCCTTTACGGCGCTATTCGCCATCCTTATCGGCAACCTCACCTATGTCCAGGTCATCAAGGCCAAGGACTATCAGGATATGCCGACCAACAACCACACTATCGCCCGCTCCAAGTACATCCAGCGCGGTTCCATCATCACGTCCGACGGCGTGACGCTGGCCGAGTCGCTGCAGCAGGAGGACGGCACCTACGTACGCTCCTACCCCAACGGCAACCTGGCAGCGCACGTGGTTGGCTACGTGAGCCAGCAGTATGGCACCACCGCCATCGAGAGTGTCATGAACGACACGCTCACCGGCTCTAAGGATTACTCCAGCTGGAACAACGCCATCGCTTCGCTCGCGGGCCAGACCCAGCCGGGCAACACCGCCAAGCTCACCATCGACTCGCGTATCCAGACGGCGGCCGAGCAGGCGCTCAAGGGCTTTAAGGGCGCTGTAGTGGTCATCGACCCGCGTACCGGTGCGGTGCTCGCATGCGCCAGCTCGCCCACCTATGACAACACCAACATCGACGCCCTGCTGCAGGCGGGCGGCGGCGAGGACGGCTCCATGTACAATCGCGCCATGGACGCGCTGTACACGCCGGGCTCCACGTTTAAGGTCGTTACGCTTTCCGCGGCACTCGAGACCGGCACCGCCAGCCTTACCAGCACCTACCAGGCGCCCGGCTCCATGGACATCGGCAACGCGCCGGTCACCAACTATGCCAACGAGAGCTACGGCACCATCAGCCTGCAGCAGGCCTTTGCCGTGTCTTCCAACGTCGTCTTTGGCCAGGTGGCAAACGAAGTTGGCGCAAACACGCTCGTGCAGTTTGCCAACGCCTTTGGCTACGGCCAAAAGCTCGGCCAAGACCTGACCTCCGCGGCCTCCATCATGGCCGACCCGTCGCTCATGACCGAGTGGGAGACCGCCTGGGCCGGCGCCGGCCAGCCTGTCGGCATGGACCACACGCCCGGGCCGCAGACCACCGTCATGCAAAACGCCGTGATTGCCGCCGCCATCGCTAACAGTGGCGTGGTCATGGACCCGTACTTTGTAGCCCAGGTACTCGCCCCGGACGGAACTGTGGTCAAGACCACGCAGTCCCGCTCGCTGGGTCAGGCCGTCAGCTCCGCCACGGCCGACCAGGTCAAGCAGGCCATGCTCGCCGTCGTCCAGTCCGGTACCGGCACCGATGCCCAGGTCCCCGGCGTCAAGGTCGCCGGCAAGACCGGCTCGGCCGAGACCGGCGGCACCAACGTCAACTCGATGTTCGTTGGCTTTGCACCTTACGATTCACCCACGGTCGCCATCTCGGTGGCCTTGGAGGATTACGACAAACACGACGTCAAGGCGGCCAAGATTGCCGGCATCGTCCTGACCGCGGCGCTCGCCGCACAGGGAGCGTGATGCCCATGATCGAATCGGACACCCGAGGCGCGCCGCGGCCGAAGAGTTAGCGGCAACGCGCCACACGGCCCCAGCGGCCACATCGTAGGTACTACACACATCGTTGAGCGAATAGTTATGTTAGGAGCAGGAATGGAACAGAGGGTCCTCGGGGGAAGATACCTCCTCAAGGATAAGGTGGGGACAGGCGGTATGGCGACCGTCTACCGTGCGCAGGACCAGGTCCTCGACCGCACGGTAGCCGTCAAGATCATGCTGCCGCAGTATGCTGGCGACGCAACCTTCGCCGCACGCTTTAAGCAGGAGGCCCAGGCAGCAGCCGGTCTCTCCTCCCCCTATATCGTGGGCGTCTACGATTGGGGCAAGGACGGCGACACCTATTACATCGTCATGGAGTACCTGCGCGGCACCGACCTTAAGAGCGGCATCAAGAGCCACGGCGCCCTCGACCCCAAGAAGGTCGCCCAGATCGGCTCGCAGATCAGCTCCGCGCTTTCGGTCGCCCACAAGCACGAGATCATCCACCGCGACATCAAGCCGCAGAACATCATGGTGCTGCCCGACGGCAACATCAAGGTGATGGACTTTGGCATCGCGCGCGCCAAGAACAGCCACCTCACGCAAGACAACAACGTGCTGGGAACCGCCCACTACGTCAGTCCCGAGCAGACCCGTGGTCAGGACCTCGGCCCCACCTCGGATATCTACTCGCTGGGCGTCGTGATGTACGAGTGCGCCACCGGCCGCGTGCCCTTTGACGGTGATGACGCCATCTCGGTCGCACTCAAGCAGGTCAACGAGCTGCCTATTCCGCCGAGCCAGATCAACTCCGGTGTCGACGCCGACCTTGAGCGCATCATCCTCAAGTGCATGGAGAAGGACCCGGCAAACCGCTTCCAGACCGCCGACGAGCTGCGTCAGGTGCTCAACAGCTACCTGTCGGGCCGTGCCGTCAACATCTCGGAGCCCACGCGCATCATCGGTGCACCCGGTGAGCTGGGCGCCACCAAGACTCGCGAGCTTTCCGATCAGACGCGCGCCATGGTACGTCCCGTCTCGGGCGTGAGCGGCCAGAATACCGCTCGTAGCTCGGTTTCGGGCTCCACCGGCTCCTACGAGGTCGAAAAGCCCAAATCCAACAAGAACAAGATCATCGCCGCCGTGGTGGCAGCCGTTGCCGTCATCGGTATCGTGGTGGCCTTTGCCACAGGACTCTTTGGCGGCGAGCAGGTCACCGTGCCCGATGTGCTGGGCAAGGACCAGCAGACTGCCGTCGAGCAGATCAAGGAAGCCGGCCTCGAGGTCGGCACCATCGACCAAAGCTACAACGACGATATCGACGAGGGCAAGGTCGCCGAGCAGACGCCCAACGGCAAAACCAGAAGGCCAAGGGCACCAAGGTGAACCTGGTAATCTCCAAGGGCCCCAAGCCCTCCGAGAAGGTTGAGGTTCCCCGGCTTGTCGGCCTGACCAAGGACCAGGCAGAAGCCGCGCTGGCAAGCGTTGGCCTGAAGGGCAACGCCTCCGAGGAGGCCAACGAGGCCGATGAGGGCCAGGTCTTTGAGCAGGGCACCGAACCCGGTAAGGAAGTCGAGAAGGGCACGACCATCTCGTACAAGGTCTCCAGCGGTCCTGACACCACCTCCGTCCCCGATCTGACCGACATGACCGAGGCCCAGGCGCGCAACGCCCTCGATATGGCAGGCTTTGGCGTCGACGTGAGCTACCAGGAGAACGATTCGGTTACCGAGGGCACCGTGATTAGCTGGAACCCCAGCGGCAAGCAGAAGCCTGGCGCCACGATTACCGTCGTCATTGCCAAGAAGTCCGGCAAAGCCAGCGTTCCGGGCAACCTGTACGGCAAGAGCATCTCCGCCGCCGTTACCGCGCTCAACAACGCCGGGTTCTACAACATCGCATTCTGCGATCAGAACGGTAACCCCGTGAGCGGCAACGAAAACGCCACCGTTACGGGCGTCTCCCCCACCGGCAAGCAGTCTACCGACAGCACGATTACGCTGACGGTCGCACTTTCTGGCTCGGGTTCGGGTTCGGGCTCGGGCACGGGCGACGATTCCGGTACGGTCAACTAGTCGCCACCCCACCGCCCATTACGGCTCTCGCCGCAAACATATTCACTCACAGGCGCCCGCTTGCTCCCCCAGCAAGCGGGCGCTTCGTTTTTGACATGGCATGAACCAGAAGAGCCCGGCACCGTGGCGGTGTACCGGGCTCGATCAATCTCTGGTGCCCCCGGGCGAATTCAACCCCCCCCCGCAGGAAATTGGTGACGCGGGTGTCGACGGCTCGAACCCTGCCCTTAGACCAGAAGAGCCCGGCACCGTGGTGGTACCGGGCTCGACAAATCTCTGGTGCCCCCGGGCGGATTCGAACCGTCGACACCCGCTTTAGGAGAGCGGTGCTCTATCCCCTGAGCTACGGAGGCATGTCGTATTAGTGTAGCAGATTTACGCCGCTGTAATGCAGCGTATACCCACTCTTCGAAGTTGCGGTGGAACAGCCCTCCGGAAAGTGCGTCCCACTATCCAGGCAAATTCTGGGTCAGACTTTCCCCATGAGACCTCGCTGGGAAACTGTGACCCAGAATTTCGGCTCGAAACGGGACACGGTTTCCCAAACGACCCCGTTCCGGAAACTACATCCCGGAATCGACGCTCGAACTGGGATGCACTTTCCCGATCGAGCCACATGGGAGACTGCGTCCCACTTTGAGGGGGCGCTCTTTAATGACTAGTTGCCTTTGTGGAAGAGGTTTTTGATAACGGAGGGGATGCTCTTGGCGCCCTTGGCCGTCACATCGATAAAGTCAGGCGAACGCACGAGCTTATCCTCGTCAACGTACTTGCGGACCGCACGAAGCGTCTCTTTGTCATCGCGCGTCGAAAACGTAAAGTGACCGTTGTCCTTGGTGAAGATAGCAAAACGCGTAATCTTCTTGGTGCCGCGCAAAACCTCGGCGGCAATATAGTCGACCTCGTCCCACGGGATCTGAATAAAATCCTCGGGATTGCGCTCGTTATAGTACTCAAACGCCTTATTGCCCACCATTACGTTACCGTGACTGGTAAGCCCCATCAGGCAGGTTGCCGGCGTTGCCAGATCGACCGTGCTGTTCTGAGATTGCGCCATGCGCGCCTCGCCCTCCAAATAAAACAATCGGACCGCATCCAGTGTACCCACCGGGTGCGGTCCGTTTCAATGGCTCAAAAGCCCTTGCCTAGCAATTCTCGGTCTTAAGCCGAAACGTGCTTACATGAAGCCGCAGACGCGACCGATGATGCCGATGGCGAAGAGAGCCAGGATGATGACGATCGGGCTGACCTTCTTCTTGAGGAGCTTGCAGACCAGCAGGGTCAGGCACACGGCGGCAAGGCCGGGGATGAGCTGATCGAGGTTAGCCTGAAGCGTGGTGACCTTCACCTGATCAAGGGCGTTAGCACCGATGGAGTTATACATCGTCAGTGCTTCCTTGACACCCTCAGAACCGGAGGGCAGATTAGCCCAGTCGATAAAGGCGCCAGCAGACTGCGTGACCTTGGAGACGACCGGGGTGAAGGAGATGGACACCCAGCGCTCGACCAGGGCGCCGATGATGAACATACCCAGGATGGAAGCGCCCTCGGTGACCTTGCCCATCAGACCGCCGGAGAGGTCCTTGGCGATGGAGGAGCCGACCTTGTAGCCAAACTCCTGCGTGTACCACAGGAAGGCGTAACGGATGATGTTCCACGCGAAGAGAACAGCAGCGGACCGGCGATGCTGCCGGACAGGGCCAGGGAAGCGCCCAGAGCACCCAGAATCGGGCGAAGGGTGAACCAGAAGGCGGGGTCGCCGACGCCGGCGAGCGGGCCCATCATACCGACCTTGACGCCCTGAATGGCGACGTCGTCAATCGGAGCACCGTTGGCGCGCTCCTCCTCGAGAGCGAGGGTAACGCCAATGACGGGGGCGGAAACATAGGGGTGGGTGTTATAGAACTCCAGGTGGCGCTTAAGAGCGGCAATCTGGTCATCCTTGCTGGTGTAGAGCTTCTTGATCGCAGGGATCATTGCGAAGCACCAGCCGCCGTTCTGCATACGCTCGTAGTTCCACGAGCCCTGAAGGAACTGATGACGGAAGCAAACCTTCTTACGGTCAGCCTTGGTGAGCTGAATCTTGTTCTCTGCCATATGTATCACTCCCCTCCTACTCGTAATCGTTCAGAATGTCGCCGAGCGGGTCACCGGAGCCACCGCCCATGCCGCCACCCTGCTTGGCCAGATCCTTAAGGCCAAGGTAGATGAGGGCAAGGGAGATGCCGATGAGGCCAAGGGCGATCAGCGTGAGCTGAGGGATGGCAGCAAGGACAAAGCCGAGGATGAAGAACGGCCAGGTCTCCTTGGTGGCCATCATGTTGATGACCATGGCGTAACCGACGGAAGCGACCATGCCGCCGCCGACAGCCATGCCGCCGGACAGCCAATCGGGCATAGCGTTAAGCGCGTTGGTAACGGCCTCGGCCGGGATGATGCACAGAAGTACTGCCGGGATGGCGATACGAACACCCTGCATGAGGATGCCGGCGTACTGCCAACGCTCGATGCCGGCGAAGTCGCCCTTCTCGGCGCAGGCGTCCATGCCGTGAACCATAGCGGTAGCCAGGGTACGGCAGATCATGGTCAGGAACAGACCAGCGACCGACAGCGGGACGGCGACGGCGATGGCGGCGGTAACGGCCTTGGCCGAATCGGTGGCGCCACCGTTGAGGGCGAGCACCATGATGATCGAAGAAGCGACCGAGGCCAGAGCGGCGTCAGGCGCGACGGCGGCGCCGACGTTAGCCCAGCCAAGGGCCATCATCTGGAGCGAACCGCCCAGGAGGATGCCCTCCTGAAGGTGACCGGTTACGAGACCGATAAGCGTGCATGCCACGAGCGGCTGATGGAACTGGAACTCATCCAGAATGCCTTCCATACCGGCAAGCAACGCGACAATCGCAACAAGCAGAATAGTGATTGCAGACATGTATCGGACCCTCCTTTACTATGCTTGAGCGGCCAGTTCGGCCTTAGCTTTCTTCAACATGGCGTCGAGATCCTCGGAGGAATCCGAAGGAACCTTGCGGACCTCGAACTTGACGCCCTTGGCCTTGAGAGCCTCGATGGTCTTGACATCGTCATCGCCCATAGCGACAGCGTTGGTGACGACGACCTTGCCCTTGGAGTGGGCCATGGAACCGATGTTGGCTTCCTTGATGTCGACGCCGGCCTCGATGGCCCTGAGCAGATCCTGCGGGTTCTCGAACAGCAGCATCGCCTTGGTGTCGCCAAAGCGCGTGTCCTTGACGACCTCGGCCATCTTCTTGATAGGCACGACGTTGGCGTGGACTCCCGGAGGGGCAGCCTGCTCGATCATGGTCTTGCGGAGCTCGTCGTGAGCAACGCCGTCGGAGACCACGATGATGCGGTTGGGGTTGATCTGCTTGGTCCACGTGGTGGCCACCTGACCATGCAGCAGACGCGTGTCGATACGGACGTGGGCGATCTTGATGTGCCCGTCGCCGATCACCGTTCCCGGAGGAATGGCACCCGCAGGAGCAGCGGCGGCCGCAGCCGGCTTCTTCTCCTCGGGCTCCAGAGACTCGGGCTTGACGCGCACGCCGGCCTTAGCCTCAGTCACGAGATGTTTTGCGATCGCATGTGCAGTGTTCTTTGCGTCAAAGCGCTGCGAATATGCCTCGATGAGCATAGGCAGGTTGACACCGGTGACGATAGCCCAGGAATCATGGCCCTCGATGAGACCGCTGATCTGGTTGAAGGGCGTGCCGCCCCACAGATCAACGAGGAAGAGCACCTGCTCCTGGTCCTCGAAGGAAGCGATTGCTTCCTCGACCTTGGCACGGAAGTCGTCGGGGCCCATGCTCGGCTCGAGCGAGACCACGGCTACAGACGGCTGATCGCCAAAGACCATCGAGCCCGTCTGCTTGATTCCAGCCGCCAAGTCACCATGGCTAGCAAGAACAATACTTACCATCACATAACCTCCTTTTTGTCTACGTAATTCCTACACGACAGTTATGGAGTATAGCTGCAAATACAGCAGAATTGTTTGAAAAACTGCAAAAGGTAGCATTATTTGTTTAAACGTCTTGTTTTGTTACAAGCTGATTACATTCCAGTATTTTGGCTGATTTGCTGCTGAGGATTGATAGCTGATCTATTTACATGACCGAATTGAGCACGCTGTTCATTATTGCCGGTTTTAAACAGACACAAATGTGCTCGGGTTGAGGCTATTTCGTTTAAACAGATGGTGCTTGACTAATGGTAAGGAATATGCTCTAGGAAAGTAGTCGTTGGGGACGTTCTTTTACGACTAGTCGTTTAAGAACGTCCCCAATGTCTAAGTTAGGCGATATGGAGGGGGTTGGCGGCGTCGACGGCATCGGGGGCGTCGGAGAGGTCGCCAGGAGCAGTGTCTGCCGGGTCCTCGTCGGGGGTCTCGATCTGCTTGATCATGACCTCCTGGCCCTGCAACAGGTATGTCTCGCCGCTGCCGCAATGGGGGCAGGTCTTGCCGTGCTCGACCGTCGCGTAGTCGCAGCCGCACGCCTCGCAATGCGTCACGGCCTCGACGGGCTCCACGATAAGCTCCGCGCCCTGCGTGATAGGCTTTTTATCCGCCGCCCAGCGCCAAGCGTCGAGCAACAAGTCGGGAACGACGCCCGAGACCTCGCCCAGCAGCAACGTCACGCTCGAAACGCGACGCACGCCATTGGCGCGCGCCACATTCTCAACATCGCGAATGATGTGGTAAACGATTCCCAATTCATGCAAGATAAAACCTTTCGACAGAGGTCGATGCGATGTCAATTCAACGTCAGCGAGCGGCGCCCAGGTACCCCAGGTTGCCCCGAAACAAGGCGTCCGCTGGGCTTTTGCCCGCGGCGCCGCAGTTGAGGGGCAAGATGGGGTACCTGGGTGCCGCGCAGCGTCGGCAGTTCCGCCGTTCGTTAGAACGGCGGAACCTCATTACTTCTTCCCAAATTTGATCTTAATGGCGCGCTTGAGCGCGTACTTGCCCAGGCTTGGGAGCTTTTGCTCGTATTTAACCATCGTGGAGCACTCGGGGCGATCGCGATCAAGATGGATGGCGTCGAATGCGCACTTGGTGGTGCACAGGCCGCAGCCGATGCACTTGTTGGGGTCGACGATTGAGGCACCGCAGCCAAGGCAACGGGCGGTCTCGGCGCGCACCTGCTCTTCGGTAAAGGTCTCGACGTACTCGCTGAAGGGCGCGGCCTTCTCGCGCTCGCGGTCCACGTGGGCAACCTCGCGGCTCGCGTTGTCATAGCTCTCGATCACGACATCGTCGCGGTCGAGCGCGGTGTAGCGGCGCTGGTTGCGGCCGATGGTGAGCGTGGAGCCCGGCTGCACAAAGCGGTGGATGGACACCGCAGCCTCGTGACCGGCGGCGATAGCGTCGATGGCGAAGCTGGGACCGGTGTAGACGTCACCACCCACAAAGATGTCGGGTTCGGCGGTCTGGTAGGTCTGGGGATCGGCAAGGGCACCCTGACCACGGCCAAGCTCCACCTTGGAGCCAGCCAGCAGGTCGCCCCACACGATGGACTGGCCGATGGACATGACGACACGGTCAGCATCGACACGGCGTAGATCGTTCTCGTCGTACTCGGGCGCAAAACGGCCTTCGTCGTCAAAGACACGCGTGCAGCGCTTGAAGGTGATACCGCACACACGACCGGCCTCGTCCAGGTGGACCTCCTTGGGGCCCCAACCGCAGCTGATGTGCGCGCCGTCCTCGATGGCCTCGCGACGCTCTTCCTCGCTGGCGGGCATCTGTGCCTCGCTCTCCAGGCAAAACATCTCAACGTGCTCGGAACCCAGACGGCAGGCGTTGCGGGCAACGTCGATGGCCACGTTGCCGCCGCCCACCACGATGGTGCGGCCGGGCAGCGCGTCAATCTTGCCGCTGTTGACCTCGCGCAAAAAGTCGACAGCCACGGTCACACCCTCGGCGTCCTCGCCCGGAATGCCGGCAAGGCGGCCGCCCTGGCAGCCGATGGCCACGTAGAAGGCCTTAAAGCCCTGCTCGCGCAGCTCGTCGAGCGTCACATCGCGACCGACCTCCACGCCATAGCGGAACTCGGCACCCATCAGGCGAATGATCTCGACCTCGGCCTCGATAACATCCTTCTGCAGCTTAAAGCTGGGAATGCCGTAGGTGAGCATGCCACCCGGGCGCTCGTTTTTCTCGAACACGACGGGCTTGTAGCCCTTCTCGGCAAGATAAAAAGCGCAGGACAGACCGGCCGGGCCGGCACCGATGATGGCAATCTTCTGGTCGAAGCCGCCAGCGCGCGTCGGCGTCACCACGGGCGGGACGTAGCGGGTCGCAGCGTCCAGATCGCGCTGGGCGATAAACTTCTTGACCTCGTCGATGGCCACGGCCTCGTCCACGCGACCACGGGTACAGGCATCCTCGCAGCGGCGGTTGCACACACGGCCGCAAATAGCGGGCAGCGGGTTCTCGCGCTTAATGAGCGCCAGTGCCTCGTCATAGCGGCCCTGCGCCGCGAGCTTCAGATAGCCCTGAACGGCGACATGCGCGGGGCAAGCCGTCTTGCAGGGCGCGGTGCCGGACTCGTGCGTCTCGATGCGGTTGTCGTTGCGGTAGTTAGGCGACCACTTGGTGTGGTCCCACTTGGTGGCATCGGGCAGCTCCTGGCGCGGATACTCGGGCACCTGTCCGCCCGCCTTTTTGCTGCAGAGCTTCTGGCCCAGCTTGGCGGCGCCGGCCGGACACACCTCAACGCAGCGGCCGCAGGCCACGCACTTGTCCTTCTCGACCTTGGCGACATAGGCCGAGCGCGACAGGTTGGGCGTGTTGAACAGCTGCGAGGTGCGCAGGGCGTAGCACACGTTGACGTTGCAGTTACAGATGGCGAAGATCTTGTTCTCGCCGTCGATGTTGGTGATCTGGTGCACAAAGCCGTTGTCCTCGGCCTGGCGCAAGATGTCGTAAACCTCGTCACGCGTCACATAGTGGCCACGATCGGTCTCGACCACGTAGTCGGCCATATCGCCCACGGCGATGCACCAATCTGCCGGGTCGTCGGCGCAGCCCTCACCCATCACGCGACGGCTCGCGCGGCAACTGCAGGTGCTAGCAGCATATTTGCCATCGATTTGTCGAGCCAATGCTCGATATGCTCAATAGGCACCGACGTGCTCGCGGCGTCAATGGCCTTCTCGACCGGATGACGTGCATGCCGATACCGGCGCCCCCGGG
>ENA-OQKR01000186-OQKR01000186.1-human-gut-metagenome-genome-assembly--contig:-NODE-186-length-26487-cov-3.344006_pt1 | contig 26487 bp, 10 predicted proteins | sample MGYA00242803_ERZ504806 | MGnify/ENA primary metagenome ERZ504806 (study PRJEB26092, sample SAMD00036399) | human gut metagenome | host: Homo sapiens | study: EMG produced TPA metagenomics assembly of...
CAGGCCGTGCGCGTCGTGCGCCCGTAGCGGTATTGGTTGGAGTTGCCATGAGGGAGAAGCGCCCGGCGCTTGGTCCATCACGGTTTCCTACCACGGCGGCCGCCATCGGGGGTGCGAGACCCTATGCATCGAGCGCGGCCTTCCCGGGCGAACGATTCCCGTGCCCGGGGAGGTCGCTGCCGGCTGCGGTCTGGCGTGGAAGGCGTTGCCTTCCGATGAGGAACTGCTGCGCGCCGAGCTTGCCGCAGCGGGCATTCCCACCGAGGGCTATACCGTGATTGATATGTGGGAGGTCGTGCGATGATCTATCTGGATAACGCGGCGACGACCATGCACAAGCCGCAGACGGTCATCGATGCCGTGACGCAGGCGATGTGCTCGCTCGGCAATGCCGGGCGCGGCGCCACGTCGGGTGCCCTCGATGCCGCTCGTACGATTCACGCTTGCCGTGCCAAGCTCGCGCGCCTTTTGGGTTGCCCGAGGGCGAACCATGTGTGCTTTACGCCCAACTCCACGGCGGCGCTCAACACCGCCATCAACGGGGTGGTGCGCCCCGGCGACCATGTGGTCACAACGGTGCTCGAGCACAACTCCGTGTTGCGTCCGCTCAACCGCCTGGCGGCAGAGCGGGGCGTGACCGTTGAGCATGCGGGCTGCGACGCGAACGGCGTGCTCGACTACGACGAGCTCGAGCGGCTGGTCACGCCCGGTACGCGTGCCGTGGTGGTGACACATGCCTCTAATGTGACCGGCAATGCGGTCGATGTCGCACGCGTGGCTACCGTGGCCCACGCGGTCGGCGCGCTCGTGATCGTCGACGCCTCGCAGTCTGCTGGCTCGGCGAAGATCGATATGGCTGGTATGGGGCTCGACATTGTGTGCTTTACCGGCCACAAGGGGCTCATGGGACCTCAAGGCACCGGTGGCCTGGCCGTGGCGGAGGGCGTCGACGTGGCGCCCTGGGCCATGGGCGGCACGGGTGTGCACAGCTTCGATGCGTTACAGCCCATGGAGTGGCCCACGCGGCTCGAGGCGGGCACGCTCAACGGTCACGGCATAGCGGGCCTTTCCGCAGGCCTTGATTTTATCGAGGCACAGGGTGGAGTTGAAGCGATTGCGACTCACGAACGCGCCCTGGCGGATCGCTTTCTCGCTGGCGTGCGCGAAATCCCGGAGATCAAGCTCTACGGCGCCTTTGACCAGCCGTCGCGCTCGGCGATCGTCTCACTCAACGTGGGTGATATCGACTCTGCCGAGATCTCGGACGCGCTCAAGCAAGGGTGGGGGATTGCGACGCGCCCCGGTGCCCATTGCGCCCCACTCATGCACCGCGCGCTGGGAACCGAGCGCCAGGGCGTGGTTCGCTTCTCGTTTGGTTACTTCAACACGGCCGAGGAAGTCGACACCGCGATTGACGCTTTGCGCGATTTAAGCAGCGATTAGACCAACCATTTGCGCCCTTAGATAAACCGTTTGCGCAGCCTTCCCGCATTGTCGCTTATACAGGGTATTGTGAGATGATGGCCCACACTGGGACTCTGTATCTTTGCAAATTGCGGGAAGGTTCCTATGAACAGGATCACTGCTGCCCTCTATAGGTTTTTAGTCGTCTATCTTTCGGTCGCGATGGTCTTGACCTCGATACCCCTTGCGCCCAGCACGGCCTATGCCGATGATGCCGGGGCGGTCGCCGTGGAGAGCGAGGCCCAAGAGACCGACTCGGGCTCCGATACCGATGCGGTCGATGGATCATCACCTTCGGACGAAAACGCTTCGTCCACGTTTTCCGACCAAACGAATAATACGCAGGACGACTCATCCAACGCGGCATCCGACACCCCCGGGACGAGCCTAGCGCAGGACCTCACAAGTGCTGCGACTGATTCCGATGCTGCAAAGAGCTCGCCTGCAACGTCAGAGTCCTCGTCCGATGACAGCGAAGTCGATCCCCTCGTGTATGAGGATCCAACGGTCTATGAGTATGCCAAGCTTATGCCGAACGGCTATGTGTATCCGTGCGATGCAGGCGGAAGCGTTACGGTAGAGATTGATGAAACGACCCGTATGGGAGCTCTGTCGACGGTAAATTGGTAACCAATCTGATCGTTGATTACGGAGTGGATGGGGTCCCCGGATATATTTGTGAGTATTCCTCCAATCTGCGTTCGGTGCGTTTTGAGAACAGCTCTATTTCTTCAATTGGACTACACGCCTTTTCTGGGTGCTCCAATCTCGCCGATATCAGCTTTTCCGGTATGACCATTGGAAGTATCGGAACAGGGGCCTTTTCTGGGTGCGGATCGCTTACGAGCCTAAATATTGACGACGTTGCTACCATCGGCACGATGGGCGATGCCGCGTTTGCCTGGAGCGGGCTGCGGTCTACGGGGCTCGACAAGGTCGTTGGCCTCTGTTCGATTCCTGAGAACGCTTATAATGCCTGCAGCGCTCTGACCGATACCGGTCTGGGCAGGAACACATCCATCACGTCAATCGGCGTTAATGCGTTCAAAAACTGCTCCCGCCTTGCGACGACCGGACTTGAGAGCAATACGACGATCAAGACGCTCCGCGAAGGTTGCTTCTCCGGGACCAATATGAGCGGCGGGCTGACGCTGCCCCTTTATTCCAAAATCGAGGAACTGCCGAGCCGTGCGTTCAGCTTAGAGCCATAAGATAAAGATTTCGCGCGATCCCGACAAGATGGCCTATCAGCAGGGGGAAAAGATCTCGCTCGAGGGCATGAGCGTCACGTTTCAATATCCTCATTCGACGATGGATAGCGACTACGAAGCCCTCATAAAGGAAGAACTCGGCGAGTACCTTACGGCAACCCCCTGCGACGGCGACGTCTTCGATGGCTCGATGGACGGAGAACCCATACAGCTGGTGTATGACGATGGCTACACGCGCCTTGTCGCGTACAGCAAGGGCAACCTGCAGCAGGCAGCCTACGAGTATGCCAAGCTCATGCCCAACTACTATCTGTATCCGTGCGACGCAAACGGAAATCTTACGGTAGAAATCGATGAAAACAACCCGCGTGAGAACTCTGTCGATGGTCGAATGGTAACGAATTTGATTGTCGATTACGGGGTTGATGAAGTCGACGCACAGCTCTGCGCCGACTCTACCAATCTGCGCTCAGTGCGCTTTGAGAACAGTTCCATTTCCAAAATCGGATTGCACGCCTTCTATAACTGCCTGAATCTCACCGATATCAGCCTTTCCGGTATGACCATCGGCACCATCGGAAAAGAGGCGTTCTATGGCTGCAAGTCGCTTACGAGCCTGAACATCAGCGAGACTACTACCATTGGCTCGATGGGCTATGCCGCGTTTGCCGACAGTGGGCTGGTGTCCACGGGGCTCGACAAGGTTGTCGGCCTCACATCGATTCCCGACAGAGCCTACGAAGGCTGCAAGGCTCTGACCGATACCGGCCTGGACAAGAATACCTCCATTACATCGATTGGCGTTTGCGCGTTCAGGTTCTGCTCAAACCTTGCTACCACAGGGCTCGAGAGCAACACAACGGTCGAAACGCTTGGCCACACCTGCTTCTACGGCACTGACTTGAGCGGCGGGCTGACGCTGCCATATAACTCCAAGATCGAGGAGTTGCCGGAAAAGGCGTTTGGCAGCACCAATCTCGAGACCGTGTTCTTTGGATGCAACCATGCGGTGCTCATTAACACCGACACGTTCCCCAAATACAACATGACCGTCATGGTCCCCGCCAAGATGATTCCGAAGTATGCTAACGGGCATCCCAAAGCTGTTTGGGAGAGGTGCAACGGCTGCCTGCCCGTCCCGGTGGGCAAGGTGCTCGAGAACGTTGAGATCTCATGCGACCCCAACAACATGACCTACGAGACGGGGGAGACCATTTCGCTCGAGGGTATGAACGTCGAGCTCGATTACCCGCATTCGGTATCGATTTGGGACTACGAGGCCCTCATACAGGAAGAGCTCGGCGAGTACCTTACGTCCACCCCCTGCGACGGTGACGTCTTCGATGAGTCGATGGACGGACAGCCCGTAAAGCTCGTGTATGACGACGGCTATTCGCATTTTGAATCCCAGACCAAGGGCACGCTACAGCTCAAGAAGCCTGAGCCGACGTCGTTCCAGATCTCCTATGCCCAAACGATCGATAAAGGCGAACGCAAGCTGATGGACGGCGTTGAACTGCCCGATGTTTCCGGCGTGACGACGATTGATGCAGGCGACGAGGTCACGCTCGATGCCGGTGCTCTAGGAATGCTCAACGACAACATCACGTTTAAGGGTTGGTATGACACCGAGTCCGGCAAGTACATCTCCAGGGAGCCGGTCTACACGTTTACGCCGGATAAGGATCTGTCCCTGGAAGCCCGCTTTAAGCTCAAGGACTATGCGGTGCATGTCAACGATGCGCAGGCGACCGATTCGTCACAGGACTTTGCGCACCTGAGTGTTACCGCTCAAAACTGCTATCGCAATGCCGGCGAGACGGTCGACCTTTCCGCCGCCACGGATAACGCTCTCTTCCTGGGCTGGTATCTGGGCGAGGGCGATGATGCGTACGCCGTGAGCGATCAGCTCGACTTTACCTATACGGTGGACAAGGCGGACGCGATTGTGTCTGAGGATAAGACTGACGCTAGGATCGAAATCACTCCGCGCTACTGTGCTCCGCAGGCGAGCGTTGTGCTGAGTGTGGACGGGGTCGATGAGAGTGGGCAGCCGCTCGGACAGTTCCTCTCTACCGGTCTGTACGGTATCGGGTCGCGCGTAACGGTCGTGGCGGTGCCAATGCCTGGCTATGTGTTTGACTACGCGACCGATGCCCTCGGCAACGTTGTCTTTACCGGCGACGATGGTCCGTCCTACACGTTTGTGCTCGAGGGGGATGTGCAGTACACCGCGCATTTCCGCGAGGCGACTGACCCCGACGAGTCACTCGCGGCGCTGAAGGCCGCGCTTATCGCCGCGATTACGGCTGCGGCCGTTCTCGCTACCATGTATGGCTTGGGCGAGATCGTCGACCCCATCGCGGCCGACGCGGTGATCGAGATCGGTATGGCCGACAATATTGAGGATGTTGCCGCTGTGGGCACCAAGGTGCTCAAGGAGATTAAGGACATCATCGACGACCACAAGAAGCCCAAGCCTCATGGCGACCATAAGATCGAAATTATTGCCACCGCGCAGCCCGAGGTGGGCGGCGTCGTTACCGGAGGCGGTATCCACTATGAGGGGACGGTCGCCACGCTCGAGGCTGTCGCAAATCCCGGCTATCGCTTCGTATGTTGGAAAGAGAACGGCGTCGAGGTCTCGACATCTCCTCTCAAGACGATGACGATCACGGACCTGACGCCCGAGGTTGTAAAGATGACGGCCGTTTTCGAGAAAAAAGTCGAGATTACGGCAGTTGCCGAAGCCGATGGCATCCAGGCCGATTTTTCGACAGGCTGCACCGCAAGCCCCGTAAAGCAGAGCATTACGCGTGGCGATCAGGCTATGGTCACTGCGAGCGAGGGTCCTGACTATGCCTTTGTGGGATGGTTTGAGGACGGCATCGAGGTTTCGCCCGAGCGTACGTATATCTTTAAGGCCGAGGTCGACCGCCATCTTGTTGCACGCTTCCGTAAGGCGGATAAGACCATCCTGGTGAATACCGATCCCTTCGACAGCGCCGAGGTGCTGTGCGATGGTGTGCCGGTCGTGGATAGCAAGGTTCGCGCGAAGGATGGGGACATTCTCACGTTTACGATGCGGCCCAAGGTGCGCCCCGACAATCCGGAGAAGACGTACCGGTTTGTAGAGTGGCGAGAAACCGATGCGCAGGGTATCACGATTGCCAACAAGCAGGAAGTTTGCGAATACTGCGTTAACGGGAATGCCCGGATCGAGGCTGTAATGGACGGCAGGGATGCGCATACCGTGCGTGCCGAGGCCGACCCGCTCGAGGGCGGTACCGTTACGCTGAAGCGCGGTGAGACTGCTGGCATTGTACTCGAGGTTCCCGAAGGCGAGCGCGTGACCGCGGAGGCCACCACATCCGAGGGCTATATCTTCGACGGCTGGTATCTGAGCAACGGCGGCTCGGATGCCACCTCGACGCTGGTTTCGAGCGAGCGCTCCTATACCTTTGAGCCCATTACCGACTGCGTGATCCAGGCAAAGTTTACGCGTGCCTGCAAGGTGGACGTTGTCGTTGAGCCGGCCGCGGCCATGGCGGGCAAATATTTGGTGCACGGCGAGGGCTACTGCATGAAGGGCGAGCCTGCCACGCTGAGCATTGAGCTCACGGCCGAGGCGAGCAAACAATTTACCTTTAAGGGCTGGTACGACGCCAAGACGGGCCTGCTTTTGGGCACCGACCCCAGCTACCTTGAGTTCTATCCCGAGGACGTGGAATGCACGGTGCGTGCGGTGTTTGAGGAAAACACGTATACCGTGACGGCGAAGGCAAAAAAGACCTTTGTGGAGCGCAGTACCGTTGAGATCGAGGGGCATCCGGGCGCATCTTCTGTTACCTGTGGTTACGGCGATACGGTGATGCTCAAGGCAAAGGCCAACGACGGCTATCGTTTTGACCATTGGAAGGATGGCTCCGGTAAGGAGTACGATACCGCCGAGCTGGTCGTCAAGGTCACCAAGAGCGATACCTATACCGCGATTTTTACCGACTCAAAGCCCGAGGTAATCGTCACCGCCGATTCATGGCTCGGCGGTACCGTGACGTGCAATGGGACCGTGGTGAAGCCTACGACCGATAAGTTCAAATTAGGGGAAACCCTTCATTTGACGGCCAAGGCCCATCCTGGCTTTTTGTTCTGGGGTTGGTACGTCAATGGCCGCCTGAAGAGCCTTAAGCACGAGACCTCGTTGGTTGCGAAGGCTCGCGGTAAAACCGGGCACTGCGTTATTACCGCGGGCTTTGTGCCTATCGATACCGTCTGCGTGTCCCTCGCTGATCCTGCGGAGGGCGGCACCGTCAAGGCGAGCCGCGTTCTTGCGGACCGCGGCGCGGAGGTTGCCCTTAAGGCAACGCCCAATCCCGGTTATGTCTTTACTGGTTGGTATACGGCAGACGGCACGTTTGAGTCTGCCGATGCGGAGTTCACCTGCCACCAGGAGCGCAGCCATGTGCACATCGCTCGCTTTATGGCAAAAAGCTATGACGTCGACGCCACGACGGTAGTCGATTCCGGCACCGGCTCGCTGGTCGAATCGAGTGTCGCCGGCTGGGTCGAGGGCACGGGTACCGTTGAGGCGGGGCATGCCGCCACGCTGACCGCGCATGCGCTTTCGGGCTATGCGTTTGAGTATTGGGCCGATGCTTCGGGCGCCGTGGTAAGCCGTGACAGTACCTATCACGTGATGCCAACGTCCGACACGACGCTCCAGGCCGTGTTCTCGGCAAAGCAATATACGGTGGACGTTTCCTGCGAAGAGAGCATGGGCACGGTCGAGGGCGCGGGGGCGTATGCCGCCGGGCAGGTCGCAACCGTGCGCGCGGTCGCCGCCGAGGATACGGCTTTTGTGGGCTGGTTCCAGAACGGCACGTGCGTGAGCTCCAAGAAAATATATCGATTTACCGTGCGTGAGGACACGTCGCTCTATGCTGTCTTTGCGTCGGGTTCGTATGTCGTGCATACCGTTGCTTCGCCTGCCGAGGGCGGAGCCGTGAGCGGTTTTGGTGGCTATGAGGCCGGCGACCGCGCAACGCTTCGTGCGATCGCCAACACCGGGTATTCGTTTGCGGGTTGGACGGACGACAAGGGCGAGTCAGTCAGCGAGAACGCCGACTATACCGTTAAGGTCACGGGTGACGCCACCTATACGGCGATCTTTACGCCTAAGTCCTATCAGGTCGTTTTGAGCGCGAGTGAGGATAGCGTGGGCACCCTGAGCGGCGAGGGCTCCTATCAATTCGGTGATACGGTCGAACTCAGCGCTACGCCTACGGGAACCAAACGTTTTGTCGGCTGGTATGGCCTAGATGCCCAGGGCAACAAGTCGCTGCTGACCTGCGACGCCCATTGTTGGGTTAAGCTCGACAAGGATATGGTCGAGGGGCTCGAGGACGATACGTTGGAGCTCCAGGCCGTGTTTGCCGATCCGTACGAGGTGACCGTTACGGGCGAGGTCGTGGTGAAGGACAAGGCATCGAGCAGGGGCTGCCGTGTTACGGGCAGCGGCAGCTTTGCCGTGGGCGATCAGGTGGAACTGACCGCTGTTGCCGGTATGGGCTATCGCTTTGTGGGCTGGAGCACCGATAAGGAGGGCACCTCGATTGTCGAGACCGCGACGACTCTCGATGTGACCGTCACGCAAGACATAACGTACTACGCGCAGTTCGAATCCGATGGACAGGTGACCATTACCGTCACCGGCTCGTCCATCTTCCGCGGTACGGCCCTTCTGGTCGACGGCATTCCTGCCGGTAGCAGGTCATACGACAGGGGCGACATGTTTATGGCGATCGCGATCCCGTGGAAGAAGAACCACTTCTCGCATTGGGTCGACGATGCGGGTGTCACGGTGAGCTACAGCGCGTTCTATATCGGTACCGCAAAGGAGAATAGGCAGCTTACGGCTGTGTTCTATGAGACGGGCTGTGATGTTCAGGTTGCTACGTATCCCAAGGACGCGGGCTTTAGCATGGTTGCGCTTGGTACCGGCGGCTCCTACCACTCCGCGGCGATTATGTTTACCGTGCCGCACAAGGGTTGGAAGTTTAAATACTGGGCCGACGAGAACGGCATGCCTGTGGGCGCCACACCGGTGATCAACCGCGTAGTGTTTGGCAACCGTACTTTTACGGCCGTTTATGAGCGGGCGTCGATGACGGTTACGGCGGTGGATTCGCGTCAGGGAGGACACGTCGAGGGTTCCTCCGAGGATGAATCTCTGGGCCATGCCGTGACCAACGAAGTCGAGAACGGTGAGTCCACGACCCTGACTGCCGTTCCCGATGCGGGCTATGTGTTCGATGGGTGGTATGCACGCAGCGACGACGGGTCGCTGGGCGATGAGCCGCTGAGCACGGATGCTACCTGGACGTTTGTCCCCGAGGACAACATGACTGTCGAGGCGCGCTTTGCGGAGGCGCCTAAGTACAAGGTGACGGCCCGAGCGGTCAACGGATCGGTTGATCCGGAGTCTGCTTTGGTCGCCACGGATGGCAAGGTGACGTTTTCGGCGACGCCCGATGAGGGCTGCTATCTGACGCGCGTGACCGTTGCCGAAGAGGCCGGTGATGACGGTTCGGCCGGCAATGCCTATGACCTTGATATTTCTGACTATAAGGGTGGGGCGTATGAGGTCACGCTGAGTGGCGTGAGTGCTCCGCAGCAGGTCACGTTTGAATTCGCAAAGGCTGCGACTCCGGAGGTGCTCGCTCAGCCGCAGGATGCGAATGCTTACGAGGGCGATCCGGTTGAACTTTCGGTTGCCGCCGAGGCGGGGCGCAACGTTCGCGTCCATGCGGCCGTGTCTTCTGGATCCGCTGCAGACGTCAAGCTGAGCTACCAGTGGTATCGCGTGTCTGACGATGGCGGCAAGGCGGTGGCGCTGAAGGGCGAGACGGGGGAGACTCTTTCGTTCACCCAGCTCGACAGCGACGGCGAAGGCGAGTACTTCTGTCGCATTACGCAGAACTACCTGGGCACGGCGACAAAGACGGATACCGAACATGCGAAGGTATCCATCGTGCCGCGAGAAGCACTTGTGTTTAACGGGCGCGTGCTGCCGGTGGCGACCGCTCACGATGAGTACCGCGTCGTGATTGCGGGCGCTACGGGCGGCAAGGCACCGTATGCGTACAACTTGGATGATGTTGAGGTTCCTGAGGGCATGCAGCTGACGCTGGCAGATGACGGATCGGGCGCCTTGGTGCTCTCGGGCGTGCCTGCGGCTACGGGTGTGCATAGCTTCAAGATTAGGTGCACTGATGACCTGGGCAACAAGTGCGATGCGCACTTCGCGCTGCTCGTGAAGGCGAAGGAAGCCCCCCTTACATTTGAGGGCCAGACCTTTGCCTACAACGCGACGGCGCAGGCCCCGGAGCTTTCGGGCGTGCCCGAGGGTTGCGAGGGCGATGTCACACTGACCTATGTTGGCACGGGCGACACACATTACTCGTCGGATCAGGCGCCGGTGGATGCCGGCACGTATCGTGCGGTGGTGACGCTCGACGCCAAGGGATATGTCGGTAATGCCTCCGGTGACTTCACGATCGAGAAGGCCCCGGTCGATATTTCGATCGAGACGTCTGATGTGACATACGATGGCGCACGACACGGTGCGGCGGTTGCGGTTGCCGGCCTTGATGCGTCTGGCTATTCCGTTGCCTATTGCGGTATAGATGGAACGTCCTATGGTCCGACGGCGCTGGAGCCGTGCGACAGCGGTAACTACCGCGTCACGGTTGAGGTGACTGACCCCAACTATCAGGGTAAAAAGTCCGCCGAGTTCTCGATTACAAAGGCAAGCCAGGTTATTACGGGAACGACGAGCTATTCGGGTGTATACGGTGGAGACCCCATTGTGTTTAACAACGTTGCCCAGACTCCCGTGACTTTTGAGCTGGTCGATTCCGATGACGATAGGGGCCCGGTTTCGATTAAGGGACGCTGCGCGACGGTGAAGGCTGCCGGTACGGCACGTGTTGTCGCCCATGCCAAGGCGTCTCGAAACTATCTTGCCGCCGAGGACGTCGAGTTGACGGTTTCCGTTGCACCTGCCCAGTTGCTGGTGAAGGTCGACGATGCCGAGCGCTTTGAGGGCCAGGAAAATCCCGAGTTTACCTCCAGCTTGGTGAGCCGTTGCGACACCTCGGACGTTAAGGTTACGTACTTCTGCTCGGCGAATAAGAAATCGCCGGCGGGTGAGTACCAGATCGACGCGGCGGTTGCCGATCCGAACTTTGATGTCGCGGTCGACCCCGGCACGCTGACGGTCAAGAAGAAGCCCGAGCACTACAAGGTGACGGCGAAGGCAGTCAACGGTTCGGTCGACAATGCTTCGGTTTCGGTTGTTGAGGGCGGGGACGCGATCCTCTTGGCGACGCCCGACGAGGGCTGCTACCTCGAGCGCGTGACGGTTGCGCAGGCAGGCTCGGATGCGACCGTTGACCTCGACATTTCTGATTACAAGGGCGGGGCGTACGAGGTCACGCTGAGCGATGTCACCACATCGCAGGAGGTCGCGTTCGAGTTTGCGAAGGCGGACGCTCCGCGTGTGGTCGCGCAGCCGCAGGACGTGAGCGTCCATGAGGGCGATTCGGCTGTGCTCTCGGTCGCGGCCGAGGCGGGCAAGAACGTCGCCGACCACGCGGCCTCGTCCACGGGTTGCGCTGCCGAGGTTGAGCTCTCCTACCAGTGGTTCCGCATGGTGAATGGCAAGGCCGTGGCGCTCGAGGGCGAGACGGGGGAGACGCTCTCGCTCGCGGACCTCGACGACGAGCTGGCCGGCGAGTATTTCTGCCGCATCACTCAGCGCTACCTTGGTACTGAGAAGCAGACGGACAGTGATTGCGTCTCCGTCTCCGTCGTTGCCTGGGACACCCTTGTGTTTAACGGTGGCCTGCTGCCGGCAGCGAGTGCGCACGGCACGTACATCGCCACGATTGCCGGGGCCGCGGGCGGCAAGGCTCCGTACGAGTACGCATGGGATAAGACGAAGCTCCCCGACGGGCTCAAGCTCTCCCGTACTTCGGGCGGTCTGACGCTCTCTGGTGTTCCGTCCAAGACGGGCGTTTCCGCCTTCGATATTACGTGCACGGATGCCCGTGGCGAGGCCATGACCGCCCGCTTTGCGCTCGCTGTCCAGGCAAAGCGCGTAAAGCTTACGTTTACGGATGGCGACTTTACCTTTAATGGCGCGTCGCAGGCCCCCGAAGTTTCCGGTGCTCCCAAGGTCTGCAAGGGTGACCTGAAGGTCTGGTACTACGGATGCGGAAGTACGCAATATTTCTCGACGGATGCCCCGACCGATGCCGGCACATACCGCGCTGTCGCCACGCTGCGCAGCCACGGCTACATCGGTGCCGCTGCCTGCCAGTTCGAGATCGCTCCGGCAAAGCTCAAGGTGAAGGTTGACGACGCCGAGCGCTTCGAGGGAGAGGCGAACCCGGCGTTTACCTCGAGCCTGGAGAGTGCGGTTGATACTTCGGGTGTGAAGGTCGAGTACTCCTGCGATGCCGATGAGAGCTCTCCTGCTGGCAAGTACCAGATCGGCGCGACGGTCACCGATCCGAATTTCGATGTCGAGGTCGTGCCCGGAACGCTGACGGTGAAAAAGAAGCAGGAGCCCGTCGGTCCCGACCCGGTGGTTCCGGACCCGGACAATCCGGATAACCCCGACCCGGACAACCCGGATCCCGATCAGCCTGATCCTGGTCCTAACCCCGGCCCGGATAATCCGGAGCCCGATAATCCTAATCCGGATCCCAAGCCTGATCCCGATAATCCCGACCCTGATAACCCCGAGCCCGATAACCCGGACAAGCCCGAGCGCTTTGAGGTGACGGCAAAGGCGGTCAACGGTTCGGTCGACAACGCTTCCGTCACCGTTGATGCGGGCGGCGACGTGACGCTCTCGGCGACGCCCGACGAGGGCTGCTACCTCGAGCGGGTGACGGTCACGGAAGCCGGCTCGGACAAGGCCATCGATCTCGATATTTCCGGCTATGAGGGCGGAGCGTACGAGGTCACGCTGAGTGGCGTCACCGCGTCGCACGAGATTACGTTCGAGTTCGCGAAAGCGGACGCTCCGAAGGTGATTGCGCAGCCACAGGACGCGGGTGCCCACGAGGGCGATGCTGTTGTGCTCTCGGTTGCTGCCGAGGCGGGCAAGGGCGTCCTCGACCACACGTCCTCGTCCACGGGTTCCGCCGCCGATGTCGAACTTTCCTATCAGTGGTTCCACATGGTGGGCGGCGAGACCGTGGCGCTCGAGGGCGAGACGGGGGAGACGCTCCTCATCGAGGGCCTTGATGAGGATTGCGCCGGCGAGTATTTCTGCCGCGTCACTCAGCGCTACCTTGGTACCGAGGCGCAGGTGGAAAGCGATCGTGCCGTCGTTTCCGTTGTGCTCCGGGATGCCCTCGTGTTCAACGGCGGTCTGCTGCCGGTCGCACGTGCGCATAGCACGTATCGAGCGACGATTGCGGGTGCCGCGGGTGGCGAAGCTCCATATGAGTACACATGGGACGACGCTAAGCTTCCCGACGGGTTTAAGCTCACCCGCACAGCGGGCGGCCTGACGCTCTCGGGCACCCCGTCCAAGGCCGGAGTGTCTAGCTTTGACATCACGTGCAAGGACGCTCGGGGTGAGACCGGGACCGCGCACTTTGTTCTGGTCGTTCAGGCGAAGCGGGTCAAGCTTGCATTTGAGAGCGGCAACTTCGTCTATAGCGGTGACGCCCAGGCGCCCGAGGTCACGGGGGTTCCCAAGGCCTGCGAAGGTGACCTGAGGGTCAGGTATTACGGGACGGGCGGCACGCACTATTCGTCGAGTGAGGCCCCGACCGATGCCGGCACGTATCGCGCCGTTGCCACGCTGCGAAGCAACGGGTATATCGGCGCCGCCTCGCGCAAGTTCAGGATTGCGCCGACGAAGCTTAAGGTAAAAGTCGACGATGTTGAACGCTTCGAGGGAGAGATGAATCCCGCCTTTACCTCGAGCCTAAAGAGCTCGGCCGATACCTCGGGCGTGAAGGTCGAGTACTCCTGCGTCGCCGATGAGAGTTCTCCGGCGGGCGAGTACCAGATCGAGGCGACGGTCACCGACCCGAACTTTGATGTCACGGTTGAGCCCGGTACGCTGACGGTGAAGAAGAAGCAAGAGCCTGTCGACCCGGACCCGGTGGTTCCCGATCCGGACAAGCCCGACCCGGACCAGCCGGACCAGCCTGACCCGGACCAGCCTGATCCGGGCAAGCCCGAGCCCGACAAACCGGAGCCTGATCAGCCGGACAAGCCGGACCCGGATAACCCGGATAAGCCTGAGCCTGACAACCCGAGTAAGCCGGACCCGGATAAGCCCGGGACGCCCGATTCCAACCAGTCGGATTCTGGGGATCCGGCAAAACCAGGTAGTTCGGCTGACTCCGCAGCCGATAAGGCAAGGGGCGATGGTGCGGAAAACCCCGGACAGAAGGCTTCGTCCAAGACGAGCGCTCAGCAGCTCGCCGATACGGGCGATAACGCGCCATTGGCCGTCGCCGTGGCTGCGGGCGCCGTTGCGCTTATCGCAATAGCGCTCGAGCTGCTGCGTCGTCGTCGATCGGACGCGTAACGGCTCGGAAGGGGTGGCTAGATTGAAGCTTTGCGCGATTTAGTCTGCTAAAGCGTATATACTTGCGGGACGGGTCTTTTGCCCGTCCCGTTTTTGTCTCGACTCGAAAGGCGGTCCCATGGCCTCATCCGCTTCCCGCGGCCTGCGCTCCGACCATGTCCTCACTGTCGGCATCGCCCTGTTCTCGATGCTCTTTGGCGCCGGCAACCTCATTATTCCGCCGCTGCTGGCGCTGCAGGCAGGTTCTGCCACGCCGGTCGCCATGCTTGGATTTCTCATTGCCGCCATTGGCCTGCCCGTCATGGGCTTTATCGCCGTGGCGCTTGCCGGAACGGCGCGCGAGCTTGCCGGCCGTGTGCATCCCAAGTTCGGCGAGTTCTTTGTCGCGGCGGTGTATCTGGCTATCGGCCCGTGCCTGGCCATTCCGCGCACGAGCTCCACGGCCTTCGAGATGCTGGTGCCGCTGTTGCCCGAGGGCGTCTCGCTCGGCACGGCGCGCCTGGTGTTTGCCGTCGGCTTCTTTGTCGTCGCGTTTGCGCTCACGCTGCGCCCGGGCGTCATCACACGCGTGCTCGGCCGCATTACGGGCCCCGCGCTCATTGCGCTCATCGTGCTGGTCGTTGGTGCTGCCGTGATCTCGCCGCTGGGTCCCGCTGCCGCGCCGCAGGCCCCCTACGATGCTGGCGCTGCCGTGCAGGGCTTTCTGACTGGCTATCAGACCATGGACCTGCTCGCGTCGCTCGCCTTTGGCATCATCATCGCCGAGACCATCCACGAGTTGGGTGTTACCGATGACAAGCGCGTGGCCTTCGAGATTTCGCGTTCCGGTGTGATCGCCGGCGTACTCATGGCCATCATCTACTGCGGCTTGGGCCTTGCCGGTATGCAGCTCGGCACCGTGATGCCCGACGCTACCAACGGCGCCGCCATCCTCGCCCGTTCGGCCTCCATGCATTTTGGGCTTGCCGGCACGGTCGTGGTCTTTGCGATCTTTTTCCTCGCCTGCATGAACGTGTGCATCGGCCTCATCAGCTGCTGCTCGCGTTACTTCTGCGAGACGTATGTGGTCGAAGGGGGAGCGGAGGCCTCTGAGGAGGCCATGCGCCGCCCCTTTGCGGTTCTCGCCTTTGTGTTCGCAGCGTTTTCGTGCGTGCTCTCCAACGTGGGCCTCGACGTGATTCTTATGTTCTCGGTGCCCATGCTCAATGCCTTGTATCCCGTTGCCATTGTGCTGGTGCTTATGGGCCTGGTGCACGGTTTTTGCGACGCGCATCCGCAGGTATGGGTCTGGGTCGGCGGCGTCGTCGCGGTGCAGAGCGTGATCACCTCGGTCCGCGACGCGTTCTTTGCTGGCGCGTGGCTACCGTTCGATGCGCTGCCGCTGGCGGATATCGGTGCCGCGTGGGCGCCGGTCGCCGTGGTGGCGTTTGTGATAGGCCTGCTCCACAGCCGGTTTGTCGCACATTCGAGGAGCTAGAATATCGCCGCTTGCACAGGCGGGAAGTCTCCCCTATAATTTCCTTCGCTTTGGGACACGCAAGGTTTATGCCTTAGCTGCTCAACACCTTCGGGACGTGGCGCAGTTTGGTAGCGCGCCTGCTTTGGGAGCAGGATGTCGCAGGTTCAAATCCTGTCGTCCCGACCATATCTTGCGGGCGTAGTTCAATGGTAGAACCCCAGCCTTCCAAGCTGATGACGCGGGTTCGATTCCCGTCGCCCGCTCCATAAGAATTGTTTTAACGGCTTTGGTTTCCTTTGGGAATCAGAGCTGTTTTCGTTTACGCGCCGGGCGACGGGAATCGAACCCGTCAGGGTGCGGAGCTGAGAAAATGCGTGAGCATTTTCCAGCGCAGCACGCAAGGGCCGAAGGCCCGCAGCGAAACAAGGATTTGCGAAGCAAATCCTTGGACTTCCCGTCGCCCGCTCCAAGCTATATAATCGCAGGCCAATATGCTAATTTGGCTCGCGTTTATTTTTATACCGTCCGACCTCGCGGGGCAAATGAACCAAGAGCGTTTGTCCCACATCGTAAGAAAGTAGTGATTGCCATGGCACAGAGTAAGGCAGAATACCCCACCCCCGACTGCCTGGCGCCCGCCGCGATCGAGGCTAAGTCCGAGGCCGCCGGCGTTACCAAGGCCAACCCGCCGGTCTCGAAGGCCTTTTTGCTCGCCATGTTCGCCGGAGCGTTTATCGCCTTCGGCGGCCTGTTCTTCACGGTCTTTCTGAGCGATCCCACGCTTGGCTGGGGCGCCCAGCGCTTCGTGGGCGGTCTTGCTTTTTGCCTGGGACTGGTGCTCGTGCTCATTTGCGGCGCGGAGCTGTTTACCGGTAACTCGCTTATGGTATGCGCGCTTAAGAGCAAAAAGATTACGCTCGTCCAGATGTTCAAGGCTTGGGCTGTTGTGTGGATCGGCAACTTTGCCGGCGCCCTGTTCGTTGTCTTTTTGATTTACATGGCAGCTATTTATAAGCTCAACGGCGAGGCCGTCGCCAATACCATGGTGAGCGTCGCCGCCGGTAAGGTTGCGATCGACGCCGTTACCATCTTCTTCCGCGGCATTTTGTGCAACATCTTTGTCTGCCTGGCCGTATGGATCGGCACTGCCGGCAAGACCGTGGTCGACAAGGTCGTGGGCATTTTGCTGCCCATCGCTGCCTTTGTGGCCTGCGGTTTTGAGCACTGCGTCGCCAACATGTACTTTTTGCCCATGGGTATTTTGATGCACTCCTGCGGCTATGGAGCCGATGTCGCTGGCGCCGATGCCCTCAAACGCTAGCCGGGTTGGCGCTCAACCTTACGGTCGCCACGCTGGGCAATATCGTGGGTGGCGCCCTGATCGTGGCGCTGGGCTACTGGTTTATCTACGCCAACAAAGAGTCCTAAAAGGACCCAACCCATAACCGACCAAAAAGGGACAGGTTTATTTTGGCAGGTTTTGAGCGAGGCGCTGCGCCGTCTTGTCACGAGCTGCCATAATGGACCTGTCCCTTTTTGCATGTGCGTTGCCGCATTTTGCTGCTGACGACAAAGGGGACCCGCTTTTTATTGAACATGTCGAAAGGCTTTCCATGAGCGACTGCGAATCCATGCCTGCCGAGGTGCGCGACCGCCTGCGCTCCATTCCCGCCGTTCACGAGCTGCTGGCCGAGTGGCCGGTCATGAAGGCTGCCGGCGATGCGGGCGACATGATTGTGCGCGAGGCGATTGATGCCGAGCTCGATGCCGAGCGCGAGGCGATTCGCTCTGGCGTCCCCGCTAGGAATAAGCGCGAGCTCGCCTTGGCCATCGAGCAGCGGTGCCACCGACTGTCGCTGCCGACCCTGCGCCCTGCCGTCAACGCGTCGGGCGTTGTGATTCACACCAATCTGGGCCGTGCTCCGCTTGCTCCCGCAGCGGTGCAGGCGGTGGCCGATGTCGCCCGCGGCTACAGCACGCTTGAGTATGACGTCGCGACCTGTGCCCGTGGGGGCCGCAAAGAGCATGCCGCGCGTCTGCTGCGCACGCTCACGGGGGCGCAGGACGCCCTGGTTGTCAACAACAACGCCGCGGCGGTGCTGCTGGTGCTTGCCGCGCATGCAAGCGGCAAAGAGGTCATCGTGAGCCGTGGCGAGCTTGTCGAGGTGGGCGGCAGCTTCCGCATTCCCGATATCATGGCGGCTTCGGGTGCCAAGCTTGTCGAGGTGGGCTCCACCAACCGCACGCATCTGGATGATTACCGAAGCGCCATTACGCCCAATACGGCGATGATCTTGAAAGTTCATCCTTCTAACTACCGTATCGAGGGTTTCCACGAGGAGGTTTCCGCGGCGGAGCTTTCTGCGCTGGCGCATGAGCACGGGCTGTTACTGTACGAGGACCAGGGCTCGGGCGCTTTGCTTACAGATGAGGTGCTCGTCGATGCTGGGGAGAAGCCCACGTCCGCCTCGCTTTGCGCCGGCGTTGACGTCGTCTCGTGCTCGGGCGACAAGCTGCTCGGCGCCTCGCAAGCGGGCATTATTCTCGGTAGCGCCCAGGTAATCGCCGCCTGTGCCTCGCATCCGCTTATGCGCGCGCTTCGCCCCGGCAAGCTCACGCTCGCGGCGCTCGAGGCCACTTTGCGCCTGTATGTGACCGGATCCGATACAGCGCATCGGGAGATCCCGGTGCTCAACATGCTTTCCGGCGCGCCGGCTCCGCTCGAGCGTCAGGCCAAGCGCCTGCATGACCGCATGCTGCGCAAGCTTCGCGAGTCTCAGTGTGAGGAGGCGGTGGAGCTGCAGGTTGTCGAGGGCGTGTCTGCTCCGGGCGGCGGTTCGCTGCCGACCGTCGAGCTCCCAACTTTTTGCGTTGCCGTCTGTCCCGTCGATGGGCGTCTATCCGCCGATGGCCTAAAGCGCGCTATGGTACAGGAGCCCGATACGCCGGTTGTGACGCGCGTGCGGCACGACCAGGTGCTTTTTGACGTTCGCACGCTTTTGCGCGACACCGACCTTGATCTGTGTGCGTCTGCGTTGGCGGATGCCGTGCGGGCAGGTTTGCGTCGATGACCGCGCGCGAGCTTGTCGAATGTCCCGTTATCGTCGGAACGGCAGGACACGTCGACCACGGAAAGTCGGCCCTTATCGAGGCGCTGACCGGCAAAAATCCCGACCGTCTGGAGGTCGAACGGCGCCGAGGCATGACCACTGAGCTCGGCTTTGGCGAGCTCGAGCTTCCCAGCGGCAAGCTTGTCGGCTTGGTCGACGTACCCGGGCATGCGCACTATCTGCGCGCGATGGTACAGGGTGCCACCGGCGTGGACGTTGCGTTGCTGGCGGTTTCGGCCGTTGAGGGCGTGATGCCGCAGACCCGCGAGCACGTTCGGGTTCTGGAGCTGTTGGGTGTGACGCGCATGGTCGTCGCACTCACGATGCGCGATTTGGCCGACCACGAGATTGCCGCGCTGGCGGAGCTCGATGTCGAGGCGTTTCTGGACGGGACCGTGTTTGCGGGTGCCTCTATAGTGCCGGTGTCCTCCAAGACGGGCGAGGGCCTGGACGAGCTGCTTACGACGCTCGATAACACGGTTTGTTCGTGCTGGTCGGAGCATCTGGAGGCGACCGCTGGCTCGGGCGCCGCGCCCCGTCTTCCCATCGACCGTTGCTTTAGCATCCGCGGCACCGGAACCGTCGTGACGGGTACGCTGCACGACGGTCCCGTTTCGGTTGGCGATGAGCTCGTTGCGCTGCCGTCGCAAACGCGCTGTCGCGTGCGCGGGGTGCAGGTTCACGGGGATACCCAGTGCGCGGTTCCCGGCCAGCGCGTCGCCCTGAACCTGGTGGGCGATGGCGTGGCGGGCCTCAAGCGCGGCGAGATGCTCGGCGTCGAGGGTCGCGTGGGCCAGACGCTGCGCTTTTTGATGCAACTGACATATGTGGGGCGCGATGGCGTGCGAGCCGGCGTTCTTGCTTCGGGTACACGCGTGCACGTTATGGCGGGCACGGCTGAGGTGCTCGGCCGCATTATGCTTTTAGACGACGAGCCGCCTATTGCGGTCGGCGAGACGCGTGTGGTGCAGGTGCGCCTGGAACGGCCGCTGCCGTTGCGCGCCGGCGATCATGCCGTCATTCTGTCGTATTCGCCGATTTCGCTGCTTGGCGGCGGACGCGTCCTGCTATCGCGCTGTCGCCGCGCGCGGGTCCTGTCGGCGGGGGAGCGCGCGTTGTATGCGGCGCTTGAGTCCGGAGATGTCGCGGACGGCGTACACGCGTGGCTGGCGCTGCAAACGCTGCCTGTTGCTGCTGCCGGTGTTGCCGCAGCGCTTGATCTTGTTACCGGCGAGGTCGAGATCGTTTTGCGTGGGCTTGTGGACCAGGCTGCCGTGTGCGAGCTTGCTGCGGGCGGTGCGGTGCTCTACGCAGATGCCTCGGCTCTCGATGCTGCAATGGATGTGCTGGCTGCGGCCTTGTCCTCCATGCACGCGGCGGCTCCCAAGGAGATCGGCTTTACGTCCGGTGCGGTCGCGCACGCGGCTTGGCCGGGCGCCGGTAACGATGTCGCGATGGCACTTATTGCCGAGGGCTGTGCACGTGGCGTGTGCGCCGTCGACGGTGCCGAGGTGTTCGACCCGCATTCCGCCGCCGCGGCGATACGCGTGGTGCGCGAGGCTGGCCAGCGTATCGTGGCCCTGCTGGATGAGGCCGGTCTTAATGCGCCGACGCTTCCCGAGGTGAGCGAACAGTTGCAGCTCGATCGCGACACCATGACGCGTGCACTGCGCGAGCTTTCGCTCAACCACTCGATCGTTAAGGTCGAGCGCGACGTTGCCTTGTCCGCCGCTGCCGAGGCCCATGCGCGTGAGGTTGTTGCGACGGCTATCGAGGCTGCTGGCGGCGCCGCCACCACGAGTGTGCTGCGCGAAGCCCTGGGCGTGTCGCGCAAACGAACCATTAGCATCTTGGAGCACCTGGATGCCGTGCGCTTTACAGTACTCGACAAGGAGTCCGGCGGTCTGAGATCGCTGCGTTAGCGGTTTCCGCATCGCTCTTTTCGGTTGTGGTCTGTTGGGTTTGGTAAAATACCGCCACGTTTGGGAGCGGATGGGCTCCGGTGGGCCCCGCGGTCTTCAAAACCGTTGTGAGGCGTGCAAAACGTCTTGGATGTGTTCGATTCACATCCGTTCCCGCCAACGCATCTCGCCAAAACCACCACAAAGGTGCCTGTCCCCTTTGTGGTGGTTTCGAAACGTGCGGGAAACAGCTTCGAAACACGCGATTTGCTCGTCAGGCGGTCAAAAAGCTATCTACCTGCATCGTAATCAAAATGAAACATCCGCTCGTTGCCTTATTCGTAACTTTGTAGCAACAGTGCGATATTATCCATACTCGATAAAGCTCACGGCGCATGGGGCGCCGCGAACGACACCTTTCTTTTCCATCAATTGGAGGAAGCATGAGCTACACGCAGAAAGTTCTCGACGAGCTCAAGGCCCGCTATCCCGAGCAGCCTGAGTTCATCCAGGCCGCGACCGAGATCCTCGGCACTATCCAGCCGGCGCTCGACGCCCATCCCGAGTACGAGGAGGCCGCCCTGCTGGAGCGCCTCGTCGAGCCCGAGCGCATCGTTATGTTCCGTGTCCCCTGGGTCGACGACCAAGGCAAGGTCCAGGTCAACCGCGGCTACCGCGTCGAGTTCAACTCTGCTATTGGACCCTACAAGGGCGGCCTGCGCTTTAACCCGACGGTCACCCTGGGCATGCTCAAGTTCCTGGGCCTGGAGCAGATCCTCAAGAACAGCCTGACCACCCTGCCCATGGGCGGCGGCAAGGGCGGCTCCGACTTTGACCCCAAGGGCAAGTCCAACAACGAGATCATGCACTTCTGCCAGTCCTTCATGACCGAGCTCTATCGCCACATTGGCCCCAACACCGACGTTCCTGCCGGCGACCTGGGCGTTGGCGGCCGCGAGGTTGCCTACATGTTCGGTCAGTACAAGCGCCTGACCAACGAGTGGACCGGCGTCCTTACCGGCAAGGGCCTCTCCTTTGGCGGCTCGCTCGCCCGTACCGAGGCCACCGGCTACGGTCTGGTCTACTTTGTGGACGAGTACCTCAAGAGCCGCGGCGAGTCCTTCGAGGGCAAGAACGTCGTCGTTCACGGCTCCGGTAACGTCGCTATCTACGCGGTCCAGAAGGTCGCCCAGCTCGGCGGCAAGGTCCTGGCTTGCTCCGACACCCACGGCTGGGTCGAGGATCCCGACGGCATCGACTACACCGTGCTCGAGCATGTCTACAACAAGAAGCGCTCCGGCCACGACAAGGGCGTCACGCTCGCTATGTACGTTGACGAGAAGCCCAATGCCACGTGGCACGAGGGCGACGGCCGCGGCGTGTGGCAGCTTCCCTGCGACATCGCGCTGCCCTGCGCTCGCGAGAACACGCTGCTGCTCGAGGACGCCCAGGCGCTCGTCGCCAACGGCTGCAAGGTGGTCGGCGAGGGCGCGAACATGCCCACGACCATCGAGGCCACGACCTACTTCCAGGAGAACGGCGTCGCCTTTATGCCCGGTAAGGCTGCCAACGCCGGCGGCGTGCTCGTGTCCGGCCTGGAGATGAGCCAGAACGCCGAGCACCTGTCCTGGACCTTCGAGGAGGTCGACGGCAAGCTCGAGCAGCTCATGCGCGGCATGTTCCACAACGTGGACGACACCGCCAAGGAGTACGGCGAGGAGGGCAACTTCGTCATGGGCGCCAACATCGCCGGCTTCCTGAAGGTCGCCGACGCCATGCTCGCCCAGGGCGTCTGCTAAACCCTGCCTGACATAGCATGTAATGAGGCTCTCGGCTCAACGCCGGGAGCCTTTTTTGATCCGCATGCGACGGAGGAAAATGGTTCATTTTGTCCCGACACGAGCTATGCCCCCTCGTTTGGTACACTTAAAGGTACTGGACAAGTGAAGAGATGGGGGAGAACGTGCTCAAGTTCGGTACCTACGTCCGTGTTGGAAACGCGGCCGAAGCCTATGAGCTCTTGCAGAAGAACCGCAACAACAAGATTGTGGGCGGCGGCATCTGGATGCGCCTGGGTTCGCGTCGCGTGGCGACGGCGATTGACCTTTCGGCCTGCGGACTCGATCAGATCGAGGAGACCGAGACCGAGTTTCGCATCGGTGCCATGTGCACCCTGCGTCAGCTCGAGCGTCATGCCGGGCTCAACGCGCTTGTCAACAATGTCTTCGAGTTCGCCGTTCACGATATCGTGGGCGTGCAGCTGCGCAATACCGCCACGGTGGGCGGCAGCATCTACGGCCGCTTTGGCTTCTCGGACGTGCTCTCGGCGTTCCTGGCGCTCGATTCGTATGTTGAGCTGACGGGCGCCGGCCGCGTGCCGCTCGCGGAGTTCGTGCGGATGGGTTACGTGCGCGACGTGATCGAGCGCGTCGTAGTCGTCAAGCACGACTACCGCGCGAGCTACGAGGCCGTACGCAAGGCTGCGACCGACTTCCCCTCGCTGAACGTCACCGCCGCCTGGTGGGACAACACTTGGCACGTCACCGTGGGCGCCCGCCCGCTGCGCGCGACCCTGCTGCAGGGCGAGGCGTGCGGCCCGGTGAACGAGCATCCTTCCGAGGACGAGCTTCGCGCCCTTGCTGCATCCGTGCGTGCCCTGAGCTACGGAACCAACCTGTGGGGCTCGGCCGACTACCGCCGCCGCATCTCTGCCCCGCTCGCCATCCAGGCTGTGCGTCGCGCCGCCGGCATCGAGCTTTCGGCCGCGCTTGCCCGCGAGCTCGAGACCGTGCAGATCCCCAAGTTCGCCACGGACGAGTATTCCTGCCGCCGCGTGCCCGGCGTCGATTCTAGCGAGGTGCGCTAATGGCTGCCAAACTCATCGATCTTTCCTTTACGCTCAACGGCCGTAAGGTCAAGGTTCAGATTGCCCCCGACACCATGCTCTTTGCACTGTTGCGCGAGCAGGGTTGTGCGTCGGTGCGCTGCGCCTGTGAGACCACCAACTGCGGCCTGTGCACGGTGTGGCTCGACGGCGACCCGGTGCTGAGCTGCTCGGTTCCCGCCGCTCGCGTCGAGGGCCACACCATCACCACGCTCGAGGGCCTCAAAGCCGAGTCCGAGGCGCTTGCCCGTGCGATGGCTGCCGAAGGCGCCGAGCAGTGCGGTTTTTGCGCCCCCGGCCTCATCATGAACGTGCTGGCGCTTGCACGCGCCGCCAAGGAGGACCCGAGCCTCGTCGCCACGCGCGAGGAACTCTCACGCCAGCTCGCCGGCAACCTCTGCCGTTGCAGCGGCTATGAGAGCCAGCTGCGCGCCATCGTCCGCTTTCTTAACGAGTCCGGCGTGCATGTGGGCTTTGAGATGCCCGAGCTGCCGGTCAACGACACCAGCTGCGACGGTGTCTCGTACAAGCAGATCACCCATAAGCAGCCCAAGAAGGACTCGAAGGCGCTGCTCGAGGGCCGTCCCGTCTACACGGGCGATATGGTGCCCGCCGGCGCCCTGATCGTCAAACTCAAGCGCAGCCCCTATGCCCGCGCCAAGATCCGCTCCATCGATACGTCGCGCGCCCTGAAGGTGCCCGGCGTTGTGGGCGTCTACACTTACGAGGACGTGCCCAAGCGCCGCTTTACTATCGCCGGTCAGAGCTATCCGCAGCCGAGTCCCTACGACCGCCTGATTCTCGAGAACCTTGTGCGCTACCAAAACGAGGAGGTGGCGATCGTCGCTGCCGAGACCGAGGAGGCTGCCGACAAGGCGCTCAAGCTCATCAAGGTCGACTATGAGGTGCTCGAGCCCCTGCTCGACTTTACCCAGGCACTCGATAACGATATCGTGGTCCACCCCGAGGGCGACGTGACCTTTATGTTCCCGCAGGGCGGCAATGTCCCGCGCAACCTGGTGTGCAGCGGTACCAGCGATTTTGGCGACCTGGACGAGGCCTTCGCCCAGAGCGACATCGTCTTTGAGCGCACCTACACCAGCCAGGCCACGCAGACCGCGCCCATGGAGACCTTCCGCGCCTTCGCGACGACCGACGCGTTTGGGCGCATCTCCGTGACCACCTCGACGCAGGTGCCCTTCCACGTGCGCCGCATGGTCGCGCAGTCGCTCGACATTCCGCAGTCGCAGGTGCAGGTCATTAAGCCGCGCATCGGCGGCGGCTTTGGCTCCAAGCAGACGGGCTGCTGCGAGATCTTCGTGGCGTTCGTCACCCAGCAGACTGGCCGTCCGAGCTACTGCTGCTACACCCGCGAGGAGACCATCACCGCGGGCAACTCGCGCCACCAGATGCAGATGACCGTCAAGTTGGGCGCCATGAACGACGGCACCATCACGGCCATCGACCTGCACACGCTGTCCAACGCCGGAGCGTACGGCGAGCACGCCACCACGACGATCGGCCTTTCGGGCCACAAGAGCCTGCCGATTTACAACCATGTGAAGGCGAGCCGCTTTAGCTGGGACGCTGTCTACACCAATACCAACCGCGGCGGCGCGTATCGCGGCTACGGTGCCACCCAGGGCCAGTTTGCCGTGGAGAGCGCCGTTAACGAGCTCGCCGACATGCTGCACATGGACCCCGCCGACCTGCGCCTTAAGAACATCGTGCGCGAGGGCGAGATCATGCCGCAGTACTACAACGAAAAGCTCAACGCCTGCGCACTCGACCGCTGCCTGCTGCGCGCGATGGACATGATCGGTTGGCGCGACAAGCCGCTGGCCGTCGACCTGGGCGACCGCGTGCGTGCTCTGGGCTGTGCGCTCACCATGCAGGGCTCGGGCATTTCCAATGTCGACATCGCCGGCATCGATATGCGCCTGGAAGAGGACGGCTTCATTACCATCGGCACCGGCGCCACCGATAACGGCATGGGCGTCGACACGATCCTGGCGCAGATTGCCGCCGAGGAGCTGGGCGTGGAGAGCTCGCTGATCGTGGTGCGCGGCGTGGACACCGACGTCTCGCCGTTCGACGCCGGCTCGTACGCGAGCTCGGGCACGTACGTGACGGGTCTGGCGGCCAAGAACGCTGCGACCGAGCTGCGCGAGAAGATCTGCGCCAAGGCCGCCCAGATGTGGGACGTGGACGCCGCCGACGTGGTCTTCGACGGCCAGTACGTGCGCCTGTCCGACGAGCGTGCCGCTCGTGAGCAGAACCGCTACCTCACACTGCGCGACTTTGCCAACCTGTGCGTCAAGAACATCGCTGGCGGCGACGCACTGACCTCGCATGCTTCTGCCTGCCTGCCCGTTTCTCCTCCGCCGTTTATGGCCGGCATTGCCGAGGTCGAGGTCGACAAGGCCACCGGCAAGGTGACTGTGGTGGACTACGCGGCGGCCGTCGACTGCGGCACCGTGATCAACGAGGCACTCGCGCGCGTCCAGGCCGAGGGCGGCATTGCCCAGGGTATCGGCCACGCGCTCTACGAGATCGTCGAGCACGACGACCGCGGCCGCCTGCGCACCGGCAACTTTATGAGCTACAAGCTGCCCACGCGCCTGGATATCGGCAGCATTCGCGTGGCCTTTGAGCCGAGCTACGAGCCGACGGGTCCTTTTGGTGCCAAGTCGATCGGCGAGGTCGTCATCAACACGCCGCTCGCCGCTGTTGCATCGGCCGTGGCACACGCCACCGGCCACCAGGTGCGCTCGCTGCCGATCACGCCCGAGAAGGCCCTGCTGGGGGATAGCGGGTCAGCGAACAAGTCGTAATGGG
>ENA-OQKR01000187-OQKR01000187.1-human-gut-metagenome-genome-assembly--contig:-NODE-187-length-26431-cov-3.465633_pt1 | contig 26431 bp, 25 predicted proteins | sample MGYA00242803_ERZ504806 | MGnify/ENA primary metagenome ERZ504806 (study PRJEB26092, sample SAMD00036399) | human gut metagenome | host: Homo sapiens | study: EMG produced TPA metagenomics assembly of...
GGTCTACGCCGCGGAAACTGGCCATTCCCTGTCTGATTTCCTCATCGGTTACCCCGTTCAGGTGTGCAAGCGCCATAGCTGCCACGCCGTTCTCTATGTTGATGCCGATAGGTACACCGAGCTGGATATCCGTTGATGCGGGTGTCCGGAGCAATGAAGTCGATGACGATTTCACCGTTTCCGATGCGGATGTTCTCGGCATGGAAATCTCCTTCGTCGCGGGAGTAGGTATAAGTTCTTACGCCCGGCTGTACATCCGGCTGCAAGGCAAGCCCCTTCCGGATAATCAGTGCCCCTCCCGGTTGGATAAGGGTGGTGTAGTGGCGGAAGCTTTCAAGATAAGCCTCGCGCGTGCCGTATATGTCCAAATGGTCGGGGTCGGTAGAGGTGATAACGCTCATATAGGGAGAAAGCCAGTGGAACGAACGGTCGAACTCGTCGGCTTCGATTACGGTGTACGGACTGGCCGGAGATAAGAGCAGGTTTGTTCCGTAGTTCTTGGAGATGCCTCCGAGAAAAGCCGTGCAGCCCACATGCGACTGGTGGAAGAGATGCGCCGCCATTGTACTTGTGGTGGTCTTGCCATGCGTACCGGCAACGCAGAGTCCTTTGCTGCTGCGGGTAATTGTGCCCAATACCTGGGAACGTTTATGTATCTCGAAACCATTCTCCCGGAAATAGGCCAGTTCGGCATGCTCCTGAGGAATGGCAGGGGTGTACACCACCAGTGTGCTTTCCTTGTCCTTGCAATTCTCAGGGATGAGACCGGTGTTTTCCTCATAATGTATTTGTGCACCTTCTGCAATGAGATGCCCGGTCAGTTCGCTTGGCGTACGGTCATATCCCGCCACGAACTTGCCTTTGGATAGAAAATAGCGTATCAGTGCGCTCATGCCGATGCCGCCGGCACCGACGAAATAAACGGATTTTATGGTTTCTATATTCATGTACTTGTCATTTAATAAGTTTCAGCACCTCTTTGGCGATGACGGTTGCCGAGTCGGGCAATGCCAATCGGGCGATGTTGTTGCTCAATTCTTTCAGTTTATCACTGTCTTTTACCGTATCCAGTGCTGCGGGCAGGAGTTTCTCTTCGGCTTCCGCGTCCTTTACGTAGATGGCGGCGTCTTTATCGACGAGCGCCAGTGCGTTCTTGGTCTGGTGGTCTTCTGCCACATTGGGCGAGGGGACAAGGATTACAGGCTTGTGAAGCAGGCAGAATTCCGAAATGGAGCCGGCGCCGGCACGGGAGATTACCAAATCGGCAGCCGCATAGGCCTTCGCCATGTCTTTGATGAAATCCGTCACATACAGGTTGGGTATGGCATTGATGTGCGGGTGGTGTACGGCTTCACCGGTTGCCGCGGTGATGGCGTCCCTTACCTGGTCGATGTATATTTTGCCGGTCTGCCAGATGAACTGTATGTCGGGGTTCTGCCGGATGACGTCAAGGCCGGCGGTCAGGGTGCGGTTAATGGTGCGTGCCCCGAGGCTGCCGCCCAGTATCAGGATGGTCTTTTTGGACGGGTTCAGGCTGAAGTAGCTTACGGCTTCTTCGTGCGAAACGGCATGTCCGAGCAAGTTCTGGCGGACGGGGTTGCCGGTCATGATAATCTTCTCTGCAGGGGAAGAACTTTTTCCATGCCTTCGTAGGCAACGCATATCTTGCAGGCTTTCTTGGCAAGCAGCTTGTTGGTGACACCTGCATAGGAGTTCTGCTCTTGTATCAGGGTAGGTACTCCCATCATTCCCGCCGTTTTCAGGGTAGGGCCGCTGGCATAGCCGCCCACGCCTACTGCCACCTGCGGACGGAATTGCTTGATGATGCTGCGCGCTTTCCATTGGCTGCGTGCCAGTTTCACCAATACGGCAAAGTTCTTCCACAAATGCTTGCGGTCGAAGCCCGCCACGGGCAGGCCGATAATCTTGTAGCCGGCATCGGGTACACGCTGCATTTCCATGCGTCCTTCTGCACCTACGAACAGGATTTCCGCATCAGGACGCAATTCCTTAATCGCGTTGGCAATGGATACGGCCGGGAAAATGTGTCCGCCCGTACCGCCACCGCTGATGATAATGCGCGGCTTGTTGTTCTTTGTTTCCATATCTGAGTTTATCTACTTGCTACTACTGATAATTAATCTTATTCAAATTCGGCATCGCTGTTCAGCATCTTGGCTGTCGGTTCGGCAGCGCTTTGTGCTTCGCTGTAGGTGCTTTCGTTCCCGTTGCCGGTTTCCACCTGCATGGTGATTTGGGCATCGTGCGCTCTCTGTTCTTCCAGCTTGGCGGTGTACCGGCTCACACTCAGTATCATGCCGATATAGGCGCAGTTTATCAACGTCGAAGTACCTCCTTTGCTGATAAGCGGCAGCGGTTGCCCGGTTACGGGAGCCAGTCCCACGGCCACCATCATGTTGAAGACGGCCTGCGACACCAGCAGCAGGGCTATGCCGATGATGAGGAAGGCGGGGAAGGTGCGGTCGCATTTCTTTGCGATACGTCCTACGCGTATCAACAGACAGATGTAGAGGAATACGACTATGACTCCTCCTATCAGTCCGAGTTCCTCAATGATAATGGCAAAGATGAAGTCGGAGAATGCCTGGCTCAGGAAGTCACGCTGTACGGAGTTGCCCGGTCCCTTGCCGATGACATTGCTGGTGGCAACGGCGATACGTGCGTGGGCTATCTGGGCGTCTTTGTCTATATCGAATTTTGCGGCAGGCACTACCTCGTCACTCGTAAACTTCTCGATACGGGCACGCCACGTGTCGAACCGGTGCAGGAAAGGTATGTCGCTGTTCTTTGTCATCAGCAGGAAAGTTACGGCAACAATACCTACCGATGCCAGGCTGCCAATCAGCATCAACAGGCGTTTTGCAGAGACACGCCCTATGAACATCATCAGAAAGACTACCCCGAACAGCAATGCCGCCGTGGACAAGTTCTCCGGAGCAATGAGCAGGCAGATAACTCCGGTTATTATCATAATCCGTTTGAAAGCTTTCGGGTTGGCTCCTTCCTCGTCTTGCCCTTTGGACAGGATGAAAGCCGTGACTATGATAACCGCCATTTTGGCTATCTCTGAGGGCTGGAACTGTATGCCCATGAACGTCATCCAGCGCGCTGCCCCGTTGATACGTTCCATCATCATGACCAGTATCAGCAGTATTGCGGAAGCCGGCAACAGGAAGACAGGGAATACCTGAAACCATTTATAGGGGATGTTGTGCATGAGGACCACAATTACAGCACCTACCATCAGGATAATGCTGTGCTGGGTGATGGGCCCCCAATGGTCGCCGCTCTTATAGGTAAGCGTACTGGCAGCACTGAACACTCTGTAATGGAGATGAGGCAGAGGAAGAGGAAAATAATCCAGATTACTTTGTCTCCTTTGAATATGCTTTTTAATAAATCCATTTATAACTCTCTTACGTATTTCTTGAATTGGTCGCCCCGGTCTTCATAGCTCTTGAAGAGGTCGAAGGAAGCGCAACAGGGACTCAATAATACTGTTTCGCCTTTCTGGGCTAATTTGAAAGCGGCGTCTACCGCATCTTTCATGCCGGTCTGCACATCGGCCACCGGCAGACCGAGGCGGTCGAAAAAGCCGTGCAGCTTTTCATTGTGCAGTCCCAGGTAGACCAGCGCGGAGCATTTGCTACGTACCAAATCCTCTATTTCGGTATAGTCGTTTCCTTTGTCTTTGCCGCCGAGGATAAGCACGGTTTTGGTTGTCATGCTTTGCAGGGCGTACCAGCAGGAATTGACATTGGTTGCTTTGGAATCGTTGATGAATTGGACGCCGCGTACGGTCGCTACCTTTTCCAGACGGTGCTCTACACCTTTGAAGTCGGACAAGGCTTTGCGGATATCTTCTTTGCGGATACCTGCAAGGTTGGCGGAAATGCCGGCAGCCAATGAGTTGTACAGGTTATGGGTTCCTCGCAGGGCAAGTTCTTCCTGCTCCATGTTGAAAGCAATCGGTTCGTTGATTTCCACTTCACCGTCTTCCACATAAGCGATGGCGCCGTCTTCCTTTACGGCGGCGAAAGGATAGGGATGGGCTTTTAAACCGTGCTTTTCCAGCTCTCTGCGGATGATGGGGTCGTCGTTCCAGTAGATGAAAGCATCTTCCGGAGTCTGGTTTTGCGTGATGCGGAATTTGGCATCCACATACTTCTGCATGCAGTGATCGTATCTGTCCAGGTGGTCAGGGGTAATGTTCATCAGGACGGCGATATTGGCGCGGAACTTATACATATTGTCCAGTTGGAAGGAGCTGAGTTCGATAACATAATAGTCGTGCTTCTCCATGGCCACCTGCAAGGCAAGGCTATTGCCGATGTTGCCTGCCAGCCCTACATTCAGTCCCGCACTCTTGAAGATGTGGTAAATGAGCGAGGTGGTGGTAGTCTTGCCGTTAGAACCGGTGATGCAAATCATTTTGGCGTTTGTATAACGTCCGGCGAACTCTATCTCGGAGATGATGGAGATGCCTTTTTCTTTCAATTTCAGAATCAGCGGAGCGTCGTTGGGGATGCCGGGACTTTTTACCACTTCATCGGCATTCAGTATCAGCTCTTCCGTGTGCTGTCCTTCCTCCCAGGCAATGCCATGCTTGTTCAGCAGTTCCTTGTATTTGTCTTTAATGGCAGACATGTCGGATACGAACGTGTCGAAACCTTTCACCTTGGCAAGTACGGCAGCTCCCGCGCCGCTTTCGCCTGCTCCTAAAACTACAATTCTACTCATATACTATTATAATTAAGATCGGTAACTCTTCATTTTTCATTCATAATTCTTCATTGGGTTGTTATCTTATCTTTAACGTTATAATTGTTATTGCTGCCAGTACAATGGTTACGATCCAGAAGCGGACGGTAATCTTCGATTCATGGAACAATTGTGCCGGTTGGGTAAATACCACTTTGCAACCGGGCTCTATCAGGTTCATGCCGGTGCGGAAGTGGTCGTGTATCGGCGTCCGTTTGAAGAGACGCTGTTTTACCCCTTTCCGTTTGCCGGCTTTGTAGTATACCCGTTGCAGAATTACCGACAGGTTCTCTACAAGGAATATGCCGCATAAGATAGGTATCAGCAACTCTTTATGGATGATAATGGCGTATACGGCAATGATGCCGCCGATGGTCAGACTGCCTGTATCGCCCATGAATACCTGTGCCGGGTAGGCGTTGTACCAGAGGAAGCCGATAAGTGCACCGATGAAAGCGCAGATAAAGATTACCAGCTCTTCCGAACCCGGTATGTACATGATGTTCAGATAACCGGCATATTCGATATGGCTGGATACGTATGCCAGTATGCCCAGTGTCAGACCGATAATGGCGGAGTTGCCCGCTGCCATGCCGTCCATGCCGTCATTCAGGTTGGCGCCGTTGGAAACGGCGGTTACTACGAATATGGTGACGAGTACGAACAGTATCCAGCCCGCCGTTTGTGCGTGTTCTCCCATGAAGGACACGAGGTCGGCGTAGTCAAGGTTGTTGCTCTTGAAGAAAGGGATGGTAGTCTGTGTAGCCTTGATTTCTTTGGCGGTCATGCACTACCTCGATGCCTTGTCCCGGTTTCTCTACCTCGATGTTTTCACGGATAACGACCTGCGGACTGAGATACAGGGTAAGCCCTACAATGAGTCCCAAGCCTACCTGGCCGATAATCTTGAACTTACCGTGCAGGCCTTCCTTGTCTTTCTTGAATATCTTGATGTAATCGTCGGCAAATCCTAATGAACCTAACCACACAGTGGTGATAAGCATCAGAATCATATAGATATTATTCAGCTTGCCCAGCAACAGGCAGGGAATCAGAATGGCAAAGATAATGATAACTCCGCCCATGCTCGGTACGCCCACCTTGTTTACGCCGAACGGGTCGATGTTGGCATCCCGTTGCGTCTCGGTAATCTGTTTGCGTTTCAGCAGGTCGATGAACTTGTCACCCCAGATGCTCGAAATGAGCAATGCCAGGATGATAGCCATCAATGCCCTGAAAGATGTATAGCCGAACATACCCGCACCGGGGAAGTCGTATTTATCTAACCATTGGAATAAGTAGTATAACATAGTTTCTTACTTTATCACTTTAAAACATTATCGCCTTTAGTTCCTCTTTGTCATCGAAATGATGCTTCACTCCTTTTATCTCCTGATAATTTTCATGTCCTTTGCCGGCTACGAGAATGACATCTCCCGGTTGCGCCAGCATGCAGGCGGTCTTTATGGCTTCTTTTCTATCGGCGATACTGATTGTCTTCTGCAAATCGTCCTTATCCAATCCTGCCAGCATATCGTTGATGATGTCTTGCGGCTCTTCAAAGCGGGGGTTGTCGGAAGTGATGATAACACGGTCGCTCAAACGGGCGGACTCTTTAGCCATGATAGGACGTTTCCCTTTATCACGGTTGCCGCCTGCGCCGACTACGGTAATCACTTTGCCTTTGCCTTCCAGTACGCCGTGGATGGCATTCAGTACATTCACCAACGCATCCGGGGTATGGGCATAATCCACAATGGCGGTAATGCCCTTCGGAGAGCGGATAGAGTCGAATCTGCCTGCTACAGGGTGCAAAGTGCTGAGGGCAACGAGCACATCTTCTTCTTTCTTTCCCAACAGTACGGCTGCGCCGAATACGGCAAGAAGGTTGGAAGCATTGAACTTGCCGATAAAGCGTACGGCCAGCTCATGGTTGTTAAAGTCGAGCAGCATGCCTTCAAAATGAGACTCCAATACTTTTCCCTTGAAATCGCTGAGGCTTCTCAATGAATACGTATATACGCGCGAACGTGTGTTCTGGGTCATGACCAGTCCGTTCTTGTCGTCCAGATTGGTCAGGCTGAACGCGTTCTTAGGCATGTCGTCGAAGAACTTCTTTTTTGCTTTGAGGTAGTTTTCGACAGTCTTGTGATAATCCAGGTGGTCGCGCGTAAGATTGGTGAAGATACCGCCGGCAAACTTCAAACCGCTGATACGCTGCTGTGCGATAGAGTGGGAGCTGACTTCCATGAATGCGTATTTGCATCCGGAGTCTGCCATCTCACCCAGCAGGCGGTTAAGGGTAATCGGGTCGGGGGTGGTATGCTCGGTCGGCACGGGGCGGTCGTCAATGTAGTTGCATACCGTGGAAATCAGTCCGACTTTATATCCGAAATAACGGAATGTATTATATAATAAGGTGGCAATGGTTGTTTTGCCATTAGTACCGGTTACGCCCACCAGCTCCATTTTGGAAGTGGGATCACCGTAGAAAGTGGTGGCAACCTTACCCACCGCATTCTCGCTGTCTTTTACTTGGATATATGTAACATCAGGATTTGTTTCTTCCGGCATGTCTTCGCACAGTACGGCTATAGCGCCTTTTTCAATGGCGGTAGGGATATATGCGTGACCGTCGGTCTGCGTACCGCGCATTGCCATAAACAAATGTCCGGCCGCAACTAAACGGGAGTCGATATTCACTCCTGTTATATCTTTCTCCGTACTGCCGATAATTTGTACCGGTTGTATCGCTTTTAATAGTTCGCTTAATTTCATTCCTTATTATATAATAATGTATATTCTTATATTAACGTAATGTCAAGGCTATTGTCTGTCCTTTTATCAATCGGCTTCCGCCTGCGATGGACTGGTTTCTTACCTTGCCGATGCCGTTGAGGCGTACTCTAAGTCCTTTGCTTTCCAGTCAGATAAACAGCATCCTTGGCCCCCATGCCCACTACGCTGGGAACTATGCCGTCAGAAACTTTCTGATTTTGCAGGATAACGGCGGACGGGGCAGCCTGGCTGTGTCCCCACAACTCTCTCTTGTTTTCTACCTCAAATTGTTTCTGCACCGGAACATCCAATGTGTTGAGCACGCATAATGCCTCGTTCATCTCCCCGGCTTTTACCGCAGGAATTACATTGGTGGTGCTGTCTATCGCACTGCGTATATCGAACCGCAGATTCTTGGCATATACCCTTTCTGCAATCTTGCTGAATACGCTACCTGCCATCAAACCGCCCGATGCCGGAAGTCCAGGCTTCTGTATGGAAACGATGCAACTGTATTTGGGAGCCTCTGCCGGGAAGTATCCGCAGAAACTGACGAGATAATTTACCCGTCCCGCCTTATAACCGGCGGCACCTTGCGAAATCTGCGCCGTACCCGTCTTGCCGGCTACGGCAAACTGTTTGCTTCCGGCGGGTTTGGCCAAACCTTCGGCAACTACTTTGCGCAGAATCTCCCGTATCTGTGTCAGCGTATTGTCCGAGCAAATCTTCGGATTGATAACTTCCGTAGGAAAGTCACGGACAACCTCACCGTCTTTCACTGCCGCTTTAACGAATTTAGGGCGCACCATTGTGCCGTTGTTGGCAATGGCATTATAGAAAGTCAGTATGTTCAGTGGCGGTACCTGCGTTTCATATCCTATACTCATCCAGGGTAACGTGGTCTTGGCAAAATACCGTTCTTTCGGACCGCGGATGTTAGGTTTGCCCTCTCCGGCTATTTGCAGGTGGAGCGGGCGGTCTATACCGATACGCTTCAATCCGTCTACGAACTTCTGCGGGTTGTCGCTGTAGTGCTTGTCGATAAGATATGAAACACCGATATTGGATGATACTTCCAGAATGCGTGTCACATCAATCTTGCCATATCCGCCCCGATGCCAGTTATGGTCTTTCATCGGGCGGCCGTGCATCATCATGACGCCGTTGCCTGTGTCGACTTCCGTATGAGGAGTAATCTTTCCGTCTTCAAGGGCTACCATGATAGAGGCTGTCTTGAATGTGGAACCCGGTTCCAGCATATCGCTGATGGCGTTATTACGCATTTCGTAATAGTTGCCGTCGCCCGCTTTCATCATGTTGACAATGGCTTTTACTTCTCCGGTCTGCACTTCCATCAATACGGCAACGCCCACACTGGCGTTTATCTCTTTCAGCTTGTCTATCAGTGCTTTCTCGCAAATATCCTGCATGCCCACGTCGATGGTGGAAATGATGTCGCAGCCGTCTACGGGAGCAATGTCCACTATGTTCAGGTATTTGTTCATCACCTTCTGGCGATGAGTGATACCGTCGCGTCCTTTCAGCAGCGTATCAAAGGCAAGCTCGATACCGTTTTTGGCTCCTTGCGCTGTATCGGCATAGAGGTCGCCGAGTGTACGTGCCGCCAGAGAACCGAAAGGTTTCTTACGCTGGTTGAAAGGCTGTTCATGGAAGCCTCCTTTGTATTTGTTTAGTTTGAATACCGGCAGTCTTTTAACTCTTTGTACTGGATATAGGAGATACGTTTCGGGTAAATCAGGTAATTGCGGCTACCCTTTTTGCGTCCTCTTAACAGATGTCTTTTAAATTCGGCGGCACTTTTATCGGGGAATATCCGGTGCAATCCTTCGCAGATTTCTCCCAAATGATTCATAAGCATGGTGTCTTTCTTCTCTCCACCCGCTTTGAAGTCCATGTAAATACGGTACTCCGGTAGGGAGCTCGCCATTAATTTACCGTCCGATGAAAGGATATTGCCGCGGTTGGGCTTCACCGTAACATTCTCCTTTACAAAGCGGTCGGCAACATCTTGCCAGTACTGACGTTCGGCAAACATGATGACAGTACCTTTTACGATAATAGCTACTCCTATCAGTCCCATGACGAGGACTACGAAGAAGTAGCGGGTCATTATATTTTTCTTGTTTACTGCCAAGGTTGTTTCGATTTACTATTATACTATATTACAGTTTACTTGTTTATCGGTTTGCTTACCATTATCCGTACTTATTTGATTAAGTACGGCGGATTGGTCGAAGTCTGCAAATCGCTTTCCTTCGTTGCGATGTATTCCTCGATACGCGATTGACGGCTCCGTTCCATCAGTTCGGAACTGCGTGTCAGGGCATCGTACTTGATGTCTATCAGCTCTTTTTTAAGATTGTCTATCTCTATCATCTGCTGCTGGCAGGCGTAACGGTTATGGATATAGAACAGAATAAGAACCATGATGAGGACAAGCAGCTTCGTCTGACGGCGGAAAAAGTCCGTAGCCAGAATATCACCGCCTATAATGTTCTTTAGCGAAGTCCGTCTTTTCACCTTTTCGCCTTTTTGCTCCTCTTGCTTATTATTGTTTACATTCATCGTTTTATCTCTTTACAGCCTTATCGCTTCCCTCATTCTTACAGTTTTTCCGCAATCCTCAGCTTGGCGCTTCGCGAGCGCGGGTTGCGTTCTATTTCATCGTTATCCGGAACAATCACTTTATTGTTTACCAGACGGAAAGGCGTCTGTACGTTTCCGAAGAAGTCTTTTTCCGCCTTGCCCTCTATGTTGCCGGTCTTCATGATGTTTTTCACCATGCGGTCTTCCAGCGAATGATAGGTGATTACCACCAGCCGTCCACCCGGCTTTAATGCTTCCGTGGCTGCATATAACATCTCTTTCAACGCTTCCATTTCCCGGTTGACTTCGATGCGCAACGCCTGAAACACTTTGGCAAGCTCTTTCTTTTCTCTTTCACGTCCGAAGAGGGGCTTGATAATTTCCAGAAATTCCCCGATGGTGCCAATCTTTTGAGCGGCACGTGCCTTGACAATAACGGATGCCAGCTTGCGACTGTTCTTCAATTCTCCATACAAATAGAAAATGTCGGCAAGGCGCTCTTCATCGTATGTATTTACGATGTCGGCGGCTGTGAGTCCGGCACGCTTGTTCATCCGCATGTCGAGGGCGCCGTCAAAACGGAACGAGAACCCCCGTTCGCTATCGTCGAAATGATGTGACGACACACCGAGGTCGGCGAGTACGGCATCTACCTGCTCGATGCCATGATAACGCAGGAAGTTATGCAGATACCGGAAGTTGCTGCGTACAAAAGTGAAGTGCGGATCGTTTACGATGTTCCGTTCGGCATCTTCGTCCTGGTCGAAACCAAGCAGTCTTCCACCGTCTCCCAGGCGGGAGAGTATCTCGCGGGAATGGCCGCCGCCGCCGAATGTCACGTCTACATACGTTCCGTCCGGACGGATATTCATTCCGTCAACGCTTGGCATCAACAGTACCGGAATATGATATGTCGTTTCTTCTTTCATCTTTCTTTCATTACAATCGTTCTATTACTCTACGCTCTTATCGCTTGTCTCTGCTTCTTCCTCTCCCAGGTTTTCCTCTCCCAGAATATCTTGCAGCGCTTCGCTGAATTCTTCCGGGTTCATAAAGGGCTGTTCAGCCTTTTCTTTCGCCCAGATTTTCGATGGTGTTGTCCACGCCGATAAAGCGTACCTCACCTTGTATGCCTGCCATTTGTAAGTAGCGTTTAGGCAGCAGGATGCGTCCGTTTCCGTCGGGAATCATGATTTCCGCATCGCTTACAAACTGTCGGAAAATTTGTTGGTGTTTCGCATTCCATTTGTTCAGCCGCTGCCGGAGTTGGTTTTGCGTTTTGAACCAGACGCTTTCGGGGTAGAGTATCAGGCAGTCCTGAAATACATCTTTACGCAATACGAGTCTCTCCTCGGAAGCAGCCTGCAACTGTTTCCGAAAGCCGGCAGGGATAAATACACGTCCCTTTGTATCCGTCTTTGCTTCAATATTGCCTAAAAAGCGTATCATTTTCACCTTATTATAATAAGCGACGGTAAAAGTACACATTTCCCCACAATTCCCCACAATGTTTTAACTAAAATCTTATTTAGAAGTTTTCAACAGCTTGTTGATTACTTATTCTGTTGAAAATGAACAATGTGTTGTATTGCTTGTTTGGTGGAGGAATTGCGTGCTTCCCGAGTAAACACATGGTCTGTCGACCGCAAACGTACGGTCTGTTTGATGGAAATACATGGTGTATTTTGGGCGAACAGATAGTGTATTTGGGATAAAACAATGTTTGTTCATATCCCCTTCACCTTTCACTATGCCCTGCTGGTGGCGCTTGACGGGTGAACCCTGTAATTTATGGCAGGCTTATAAAAAGGAATGTGTGTCAAAGCAAAAATTCGCTCATTATTTGTTTCTTTTTAGGGCGGGTTACACGGAAAACACGGATTTCGCGGAAAAAGAATAAAGAAAATCCGTGAAATCCGTGTCTAAAAGAAGTCGTCAAGTGTATTTTGACTCACTCTTTTATATAGAATGTTGACTAAACAAAATCCTTCAGTTCTTGTTGTAGTTTTTGGCGGGTAAAGAAGATACGGCTCTTTACGGTTCCCAGCGGGAGTTCCAGCTTCTCGGCTATTTCGCGGTATTTAAAGCCGGAAACATGCATGGAGAACGGAACTTTATACTCGCGCGGCAGTGAATTGACGATACGGTGCATCTCTTTCAGGTCATATGCGCTTTCTGTGTTCTCAAATGCTGTGTCGCGCGGCAGGTTCAGGTGGTAAAGATTGTCCGTCTGGTCCACAAATGTCTGGTCGCGCACTACTTTACGATAATTGTTAATAAAGATGTTGCGCATGATCGTATATATCCAACCTTTGAAATTAGTATCGGGCATGTATTTATCTTCATTATCCAAAGCCTTGAGTGATGTTTCTTGAAGAAGGTCGTTGGCTTCTTCGCGGTCGGAGGTAAGCTTGTACGCAAAGCGTAATAAATCGTTTTGGACTCCGATCAGATCTTTTTTAAATGTCATACTGTTCATAAATGTGCTTTGTTAAATGGTTACTTGTTCGTTTTGCCTTTTAGCATTGCAAGTTTACGAAAGTTCCGGCTTCCCGGCAGGCCGTTTTTAAGCAATCTTTGGGGTAAAAACTATCAAATGATAGATTTTAGGTGCTATTTGATAGATTTTGGGTGCAGTTTTCTATCGAATATTTGCATTTAATTAAAAAGATGCGTTAATTTTGCGTCAATCATTTCATCACAAAAAGAATGGCTGACGACTCTTTATTTTTGATTGACATTGATAAGATTCTTCGGGAGAAAGCTCCGAAGCATGTGAAGTATATTCCCTAAGTTTGTCGTATCTTATTTGAAGCGCATTGTTCATCAGGATGAATTGAATGTTTTTCTGAGAGAGTCGAAAGATAAAGTGGGGGTGGAATTCCTGCAGGCTTGTCTGGACTTTCTGGATGCCAGACTGATAGTGAAGGGCAAGGAGAATCTGCGAAAGGATGGTCTTTATACATTCGTTTCCAATCATCCCTTAGGCGGACAGGATGGAGTGGCGTTGGGTTATGTACTCGGGAGTTTTTACGATGGAAAGGTGAAATATATGGTCAACGACCTGCTGATGAACCTGCACGGACTGGCTCCTCTCTGTATTCCTATCAATAAGACCGGCAAGCAGGCCAAGGACTTTCCGAAAATGGTAGAGGCCGGGTTTGCATCGGACGATCAGCTCATTATGTTTCCTGCCGGGCTTTGCTCGCGTCGCCGGAATGGAGTCATCCGCGATTTGGACTGGAAAAAGACGTTTATAGTAAAGAGTGTTGAAGCGCACCGCGATGTGGTACCCATCCATTTTGACGGCCGTAACTCCGATTTTTTCTATAACCTGGCGAATCTTTGCAAAACGTTGGGTATCAAGTTTAATATAGCCATGTTGTATCTGGCAGATGAAATGTTGAAAAACCGTCATAAAACATTTACCATTACTATAGGTAAGCCTATTCCCTGGCAAACATTCGATAAGACGAAAACACCTGCCCAATGGGCGCAGTATGTGAAAGATATCGTGTATAAATTGTAAGTTGAACATTGAATATTAAAAAATAGAAGCTCGGAAGATGGAAGATATTATTGCACCGATAAGCAAAGAACTGCTGAAAGCGGAGTTGACCGAAGACAAACGCTTGCGCATGACGAATAAGAGTAATAATCAGATATATATTATTACTGCCCAGGATTCACCCAATACGATGAAGGAAATCGGACGTCTGCGTGAGATTGCATTTCGTGCTGCCGGTGGCGGAACAGGAATGTCCATGGATATTGATGAGTACGATATTATGGATAATCCTTATAAGCAGTTGATTGTCTGGAATCCGGAAGAGGAAGAGATATTGGGCGGTTACCGCTATATTCTCGGTACGGATGTACGCTTCGACGAGCACGGCGCGCCGATTTTGGCTACTGCGCACATGTTCAATTTTTCCGAGAAGTTCCTGAATGAATATCTTCCTACTACCATTGAGCTTGGACGTTCATTCGTGACGCTCGAATACCAGTCTACCCGTCGCGACAGCAAAGGCTTGTTCGCATTGGATAACTTGTGGGATGGCTTGGGCGCGCTGACGGTGGTTATGCCCAATGTGAAGTATTTCTTCGGAAAGGTTACCATGTATCCCAGCTATATCCGTAAAGGACGCGACATGATTCTTTATTTTCTGAGAAAGCATTTTGCCGATAAAGACAGTCTGATTACTCCGATGAAACCGCTGCAATTGGAGTCGGACGAGGAAGAACTGGCTGCATTGTTCTGTAAGGATACATTTAAGGAAGACTATAAAATATTGAATGGCGAAATCCGTAAGCTGGGATACAATATTCCGCCGTTGGTAAATGCCTATATGAGTCTCAGTCCGACAATGCGTATGTTCGGTACGGCCATTAATTACGGTTTCGGTGATGTGGAAGAAACAGGTATCCTGATTGCCGTCGATGAAATCTTGGCGGAAAAGCGCATCCGCCATATCCAGTCATTCATCGAAAGCGAGCCGGAAGCATGCAAACTGACTTCCGGGGCGAATAAGATATTCTATCCGAGCAGATAAATCATACAGCCGGTAGGCTGTTTCCGTTGATTTTTCGGTAGAGGTCGAGGGCGAAGACATCCGTCATGCCGGATATGTAGTCCAATACGGCCTGTATCCTTTCATACAGTGCAGTTGCTTTCATATTATATTGTCCGGATACCCGGTTGATGAGCAACTGCGAATATGCTTTTTCCGGTGAACGTACCGCATCGATCATTAGTTCGAGCAAGGTGCTGATGATACGGAAACCGGCAAGTTCTATGTCCAATACATCGCGCGAACGGTATATCTTCTTGAAAGATACCTCTGCGCAATGTTGGTAGGCCGCGGCAGGCCGTTCGGTGATATGCTTGATGAGGCTTCCCTCAAATTCCCCTTCCAGTATCTGTACTTCGTTATCGAGGAATGCCCGGGTGCATTCGCCGATAAGCAGCCCGATGACGGAAGAACGCAGATAGGCTATCTGCTCATTGGTGTCGCTCACAATCTTGAGCGTGTCGAGGATGTGCGCCTTGCGTTCGTCAGGGAAGTAGGCCAATAGCAAGTCCTGCGTTTCCTGCGTAGTGAGAATCTTCAGTTTGTGGGCATCTTCGATGTCCATCATCTGGTAGCAGATGTCATCTGCCGCTTCTACCAGGTAGACAAGCGGGTGACGTGCGTATTTCAAAGGTGAACCGTTAAGTTGTTTCATCCCTAGTTCTTCGGCTATTCGCCGGAAACTTTCTTCTTCGGTAATAAAGAAGCCGAATTTGGATTTCTGTCCTGCCAGGCTCGATGAAAAGGGGTATTTTACGATGCTGGCAAGTGTGGAATAGGTCAGGACAAAACCGCCTTTGCGGCGTCCTTCAAACTGATGGGTAAGCAGACGGAAAGCATTTGCGTTTCCTTCAAAATGAGTCAGGTCTTCCCATTGTGCCGGGGTGAGTTGTTCTCCGTCGGGTTGCTTTTCTTTCAATGCCAGTCCTTTTCCTTCCGAAAAGAAAGTAGAGATGGCGCGTTCGCCGGAATGTCCGAATGGCGGATTACCCAAATCGTGCGCCAGACATGCTGCGGAAACAATGGAGCCGATTTCGGGCAGATAAGAGTCTTGCAGTTCGGGGCGGCGGGCAAGGATGGCTTTGGCTACGTCATTGCCCAGCGAACGGCCTACGCAGGAAACTTCCAGGCTATGTGTCAGCCGGTTGTGTACGAATATGCTGCCGGGCAGAGGGAACACTTGCGTCTTGTTCTGCAATCTCCGGAAAGGTGCGGAGAAGATGAGGCGGTCGTAATCCCGCTGAAATTCAGAACGGTTCTCGTGACGCTCTTTATGAAACTCTTCCAAGCCGAATCGTTTGGCGGATATGAGGGTATTCCAGTCCATCATGTTCTTACTTTCTTATTATTTAACTGCAAATGTATGACTATTTGTTTCAAAATCCGTAATTTTGCCCGTTAAATAGTGAATTAAAGTAATCTCAATCGTAACTTCATTGAAATGGCAAATAATAGTATGACCGTCCGAATTATAAATAAGTCGAAACATCCGTTGCCTGCATACGCCACCGAATTGTCTGCTGGAATGGACATCCGTGCCAATCTTTCCGAGCCGATAGCTTTGGAACCGTTGCAGCGTTGCCTGGTTCCTACAGGTTTGTACATCGCTTTGCCGGCTGGGTTTGAGGCGCAGATTCGTCCCCGCAGCGGTTTGGCTATCAAGAAAGGTATCTCGGTATTGAATTCTCCGGGTACTATCGATGCAGACTACCGCGGTGAAATCTGTATTATCCTCGTAAATCTTTCTTCGGAAACATTTATGATTGAGGACGGAGAACGAATCGCCCAAATGGTAATTGCCCGCCATGAGCAGGCGGTATGGCAGGAGGTAGATGTGTTGGATGAAACGGAACGCGGTGCCGGTGGTTTCGGACATACGGGCGTGTAGTTGGGATGGGGTATGAGTGATTAGCGATGAGTGATGAGTGATTGACGGAGGGTTGCTTATACCATTTGATTTTATATAGATAATGAGCATATTCAATAATAAGAAAATAGGGCTGTTTTTGTTGGTGGCGGGCTTCTTGCTTGTCTCCTGCGGGACGTCCCGTAAGCAGACAAAGGCATTATCGGCGAAGCCTGTGGCGGAACTTACTCCGGAACAGCAGCGTAAGTACGATTACTTCTTTTTGGAAGCAGCCCGTCTGAAGATTCAGAAAGACTATGATGCGGCTTTTGATTTGCTGCAACATTGCCTGACTATCAATCCGAATGCTTCGTCGGCCTTATACGAACTGGCGCAATATTATTTGTTCCTGAAGCAAGTGCCTCAGGGGCAGGCTGCATTGGAGAAGGCCGTGAAAAACGATCCGGATAATTATTGGTACAGTCAGGGACTGGCGAATCTTTATCAGCAACAGGACGAAAAGGAGAAAGCGATGAAGCTGCTGGAAGATATGTCCATACGTTTCACCGACAAGCTGGATCCGCTTTATGCCTTGTTGGACATTTATAATCGGCAGGAGCAGTATGATAAGGTGATTGCCACTTTGAACCGGATTGAGGAGAAGATGGGCAAAAGCGAGCAGTTGAGTATGGAGAAGTTCCGTATTTATCTGCAAATGAAAGACAATAAGAATGCTTTTCATGAGATAGAGAGCCTGGTTGCGGAGTATCCGATGGATTCCCGTTATCAGGTTGTGCTGGGGGATGTATATATGCAGAACGGAAAGAAAGAGGAAGCATATAACATGTACCGCAAGGTGTTGGATGCCGAGCCGGATAATGCCATGGCGATGTATTCGCTGGCGTCCTATTATGAGGAGACCGGTCAGAAAGACCTTTATCAGCAGCAGTTGGACACTTTATTGCTCAACAAGAAAGTTCCTTCGGAAACGAAACTGAATGTAATGCGCCAGTTTGTCGTGCAGAATGAGCAGGACGGTAAGGACAGTACGCGGGTTATCAGCCTTTTCGACCGTATTCTGGAACAAGAGCCGGATGATGCCGGGATACCGATGCTTTACGCTCAGTATCTTTTATCTAAAGGAATGAACAAGGAAGCCTTTCCGGTACTGCGTCAGGTGTTGGCAATTGATCCTACCAATACGGCTGCGCGTATGATGTTGCTGGGTGAAGCGGTACGCAAGGAGGATTACAACGATGTGATTGATTTATGCGAAGCCGGCGTTGAAACCAACCCGGAGATGCTGGAGTTCTATTTCTATCTGGCTATCGCTTATAATCAGGCGGAACGGACGGATGATGTGATTTCCATTTGTCAGAAAGCATTGACGCAAATTACGGCGGATAGTAAGAAAGAGGTCGTTTCGGATTTCTATTCCATTTTGGGAGACGCCTATCATACGAAAGATTTGAATACGGAAGCCTATGCTGCCTATGATTCGGCGCTGGTGTACAATCCTTCCAATATCGGAGCTTTGAACAATTATGCTTATTACCTGTCTGTCGAGCGTCGTAATCTGGATAAAGCCGAGGAGATGAGTTATAAGACGGTAAAGGCGGAACCCGATAATGCCACCTATTTGGACACTTATGCCTGGATTCTGTTTGAGAAAGGCAATTATGCCGAGGCCCGTTTGTATATAGACGATGCCATGAAAAGTGACGGAGGCAAAAGCGACGTCATCGTAGAGCATTGCGGCGACATCTACTATATGACGGGTGATGTGGACAAGGCTCTGGAGTATTGGAACCAGGCATTGAAGATAGGCAGTAAGTCCAGGACTCTACAGGAGAAGATCCGGAAGAAGAAGTATATCAGTGATAAGTAAGTCGGTAAAACGGTGAAGTGATACATAATAAAAGTAACAAGGTAATGGAACAAACAAAATTCAATGGCTGGACTCTGGTCTTTATGCTCTTTATCCTCTGCTGTCTGGCAGGCTGTAAAACCACCCGAAAGGCGGAGACGTCCAAATTTCCCGAAAGTACCCGCTACCTGTCTTCCAAGGTGCGGCTGACCGTTCCTACCAAAGACGCCGTTTTCACCGTAAACGGTACGATGAAGCTGATAAGCGGCGAACGGATGCAGCTTTCTTTTCTCATGCCTATCATACGTACAGAGGTGGCGCGCATGGAAGTGACACCCGAAGAAATATTGCTGGTAGACCGCATGGGCAAGCGTTACGTCCGTGCTACCCGTAAGGAATTGAAAGATGTGTTGCCGAAGAAAGCCGACTTTGCCCATTTGGAAAAGATTCTATTCAATGCTTCCAAACCCAACGGAAAGAAAGAGTTGTCGGGAAAGGAATTGGGCATTCCTTCGCTGGAGAAAGGCAGAATCGAGTTGTCCGGCTTTTCCAATAATTCGTTTTCGCTGACGCCTACCGAGCTGTCTTCAAAGTACACGCAAGTTGAGTTGAATGAAATATTAGAAATGCTGATGAGCTTATGAGACGTTTGCTTTGTATTTTTATAGGTTGTTTCTGTCTGGCTTTTCCGCTTCTTGCCCAGTCCAACAAACTGATAAAGGAATTGGAAAGCAAGCGCGGTGCTTTGCAAAAGCAGATTACCGAATCGGAAACACTTCTGAAAACTACAAAGAAAACCGTAAGCAGCCAGTTGAACGGACTTGCCGCTTTGACGGGGCAGATAGAGGAACGCAAACGCTATATCCTTACCATAAATAACGATGTAGAGTCGATAGACCGTGAGCTATCGTCATTGGAACGCCAGTTAGGAAAATTGCAACGCGACTTAAAGGACAAGAAGAAGAAATACGAGTCGTCTGTCCAGTACCTTTATAAGAACCGTTCCATTGAGGAGAAGCTGATGTTTATTTTCTCTGCACGGAGTCTGGCGCAGACCTATCGTCGTTTGCGTTATGTGCGTGAGTATGCCACTTACCAACGCCTGCAGGGCGAGGAAGTGCTGAAAAAGCAGGAACAGGTCAATAAGAAGAAAGCGGAACTCAGGCAGGTGCGGGCTGCTAAAGCCAATCTGCTGAAAGAGCGCGAGGCCGAGAAAGTAAAACTGGAAGCGCAGGAGAAAGAAAAACGTATCCTTGTGGCCGATTTACGGAAGAAGCAACGCGGATTACAGAACGAGATCGCCAAGAAGCGGCGCGAGGCCAGCCAGCTTAATGCGCGTATCGACCGCTTGATTGCCGAAGAAATAGAGAAAGCCCGCAAACGTGCCGCAGAGGAAGCACGCCGTGAAGCGGCTGCCCGCAAGAAAGAAGCGGCTAAAGCGGATAAGTCGGGAACGTCCGCTTCCGGAAAAAAGGTTGCTCCTCTGGAAACTTATACCATGAGTAAGGCCGACCGCGAGCTGTCCGGTGACTTTGCCAATAACCGCGGCAAGCTACCTATGCCTATCAGCGGAGCCTATATCATAACCAGCCATTACGGGCAATATGCCGTGGAGGGATTGCGCAATGTCAAGTTAGACAATAAAGGTATCGACATTCAGGGAAAACCAGGGGCGCAGGCGCGTGCCATCTTCAACGGCAAGGTGGCGGCCGTATTCAAACTGAACGGGCTGTTTAATATCCTTATCCGTCATGGAGCCTATATATCCGTATATTGCAACCTGGCTTCCGCTTCGGTGAAACAAGGTGATACGGTCACTACCAAGCAAGCTATCGGCCAGGTATTCTCGGATGGGGCGGACGGCGGACGTACGGTACTTCATTTCCAGCTACGCCGTGAAAAGGAGAAGCTGAATCCCGAACCCTGGCTGAACAGATAAGTTTTATATTGTTGCTCCGTCCAGCAGGTCCAGATAAAGTGCAATAGCCTCTTCAATCTCTTTGACGAAGATAAACTCATCCGCAGTATGGGAGCGGCTGCTCTTGCCCGGTCCTATTTTCATGGACGGGAAAGACATCAGTGCCTGGTCTGAAAGGGTAGGCGAACCGAAAGGAGTCCGGCCCATCGCAACGGCCTTTTTTACCAGCGGGTGTTCGGGAGAAACATGCGAAGAACCCAAGCGGAAAGAACGCGCTTTGGCTTCACAGGCGATGTGTTTCCGTATCTCGTCGAAAAGTTCCTGGTTGGTGTAACATTCGTTACTGCGGATGTCGACTACGAATGTGCAGCGGTCGGGTATTACATTGTGCTGTGTCCCTGCATTCACCATGGTTACACTCATTTTTACCGGCCCCAATAAAGCCGATTCTTTCGGGAAACGGTAATCGCGGAACCAGGCAATGTCGTTCAGCACCTTGTATATGGCGTTGTCGCCTTCGTTCCGGGCAGCATGCCCCGACCTGCCGTAGGCGGTGACATCCAGTACCATCAGCCCTTTTTCGGCAATGGCGGGTTGCATCTCCGTGGGTTCGCCCACAATGGCGAATTGTATGGGCGGCAGCTCCGGTAGTACGGACTCTACTCCTTCCTTGCCCGACACCTCTTCCTCGCAGGAAGCCAGGTAAATCAGGTTGTAAGCCTGTGTAGTCCGGCACAATTGCAGGAATACCTGCAGCAGGCTGACTACGCTTGCTCCGGCGTCATTGCTTCCCAAACCGTAAATCTTGCCGTTTTCTTCCGTAGGGGTGAACGGGGCTTTCCGCCATCCGTTTACGGGCTTCACCGTGTCGATGTGCGAGTTCAGCAGCAGCGTAGGCTTGTTCAGGTCGAACATCGGGCTGAGACACCATATATTGTTGCCTTTCCGTCCGGTTGCCATTCCCTGCATTTCGATGTAATTCTGAAGAAAGTCCGCGGCCTGCTCCTCTTCGCGGCTCAATGATGGTATGGCTATCAATGATTTAAGCAGTCCGATTGCCTCGGAAACCAGTGTTTCTATATCCGTTGTCATCGTTGGGTTCTGTTATATATTCGTTATTACTTTGCAAACTTACGGATAAATCCCGAAAAAGGGAGATAGTTTCAAATAAAACTAATACCTTTGTACCCATATTTACCAATTCATTAAAAATATGACTTATCATCATTTGTCTGTTCTGATACATCGTCAGGCAGAGAAGTATGGAGACAAAGTAGCCCTTAAATACAGGGACTATGAAACATCACAATGGATACCTATCACTTGGAATAAATTCTCTCGTACAGTACGTCAGGCAGCCAATGCGTTGGTGGCTTTAGGTGCAGAGGAACAGAGGAACATCGGTATCTTCTCACAAAACAAGCCGGAATGTTTATTTACCGATTTTGCTGCCTTTGCCAACCGTCTGGTTACCATACCGCTGTATGCTACCAGCTCTTCGGCTCAGGCCCAGTATATTATCAACGATGCTCAGATACGTTTCCTCTTTGTGGGCGAGCAATTCCAGTATGATGCCGCTTTCAGCGCATTCGGCTTTTGCCACTCTCTGGAGAAACTGATTATTTTCGACCGCAGCGTCGTGCGCGATCCCCGCGACAAGACCTCTATCTACTACGACGAGTTTCTGGCATTGGGCGAGGGGCTACCCCACAATGCCGTTGTGGAAGAGCGTACCGCCCGTGCATCGGACAGCGACCTTGCCAATATTCTTTATACATCCGGCACCACCGGTGAGCCGAAAGGAGTGATGCTGCACCACTTCAACTACAGAGAGGCTATCCGCATCCATGATATCCGCCTGACTGCCATGACGGATAAGGATGTGTCCATGAACTTCCTTCCGTTGACGCATGTGTTTGAAAAAGCATGGACTTATTTCTGTCTTCACAGAGGTGTGCAGGTTTGCGTCAATCTTCGTCCGGCAGATATTCAGACCACTATCAAGGAGATACGTCCTACATTGATGTGCAGCGTTCCCCGCTTTTGGGAGAAGGTATATGCCGGTGTGCAGGAGAAGATTGCCCAGGAGAGCGGCCTACGGAAGGCAATGATGCTGGATGCTCTTAAAGTAGGGAAGATGCACAACATTGATTACCTGCGTGCAGGCAAAACGCCGCCCCTGATGCTTCATCTGAAGTATAAATTCTATGAAAAGACTATCTATGCCCTGCTGAAAAAGACAATCGGTATTGAGAACGGTAATTTCTTCCCGACTGCCGGTGCTGCCGTATCCGATGAAATCTGCGAATTCGTGCACTCGGTGGGCATCAATATGGTGGTGGGTTATGGATTGACGGAATCTACGGCTACCGTGTCCTGCTTCCTCGACAAGGGGTATGAGATAGGTTCGGTAGGTACTGTCATGCCCGACCTTGAAGTGAAGATTGGAGAAAACAATGAAATCCTGCTTTGCGGTAAGACTATTACTACCGGCTATTATAAGAAACCGGAAGCCACCGCTGCGGCTATCGACAAAGATGGCTGGTTCCATACGGGTGATGCCGGCTATCTGAAAGGAAATCATTTGTATCTGACCGAACGTATCAAGGATTTGTTCAAGACCTCGAACGGAAAGTATATCTCTCCGCAGGCTCTGGAAACCAAACTGTCGATAGACCGTTACATTGACCAGATTGCTGTCATTGCCGACCAGCGTAAGTTTGTGTCTGCCCTGATTGTTCCGGTTTATGGCTTGGTGAAGAACTATGCCAAGGAGAAAGGCCTTGAGTACAAGGATATGGCCGATTTATTGCAGCATCCTAAAGTGCAGGCTTTGTTCCGTGCCCGCATTGATACGTTGCAACAGCAGTTTGCGCATTATGAGCAGGTGAAACGTTTCACTTTATTGTCCGAACCGTTCAGCATGGAACGGGGCGAGCTGACAAATACATTGAAGCTGAAACGCTCTGTGGTGGCGAAGAATTATAAGGAGCTGATTGATAAGATGTACGAAGAATAAAAGTCCGGATGACTTTAGAGTTTGCTTAAAATAGGAAAAAAGGAGGCGGTATGCCTCCTTTTTTATTGTCGGATATGCCGTCAACGGTTTAGGCTTATATGTTTACAAATGGAACGGTATGATTCTTTCTTCTTTTCCGCTCCGTTGAATGAACTCTATCAAGTCAGGGACTGAATGCCTTTCACTCAGAGACTCATTGTTCCCCTGTTCAGAAGTCTTTGTGAGCGGGGAGGGAGAAAAGAGGAAAAAGTTGGAAGTCGGGATAAAAAATGTGTATTTCTTCTTAGGGTTGCGCCGGTGTGGTCTGTTTATATTCTATTGGAAAGATATTTTTTATATGCTATGAGAAAGCTTTTATCGGCGCTGATATTGTCGTTTTCAATATGGAGCGTTTTTTTCATGCCGGCAGGAAAATAATGTAACCGTTAAGCAGTATCCCATGTTCTGGACATGGCTGGATTATCGTCCCGGCATGAATTTCGATTCGGTATGCCAGGTGATGAATGACATCGGCATGGATGGAATAATGCTGAATGCACCTACCCCCGACGACTATCGCATTGCCATTCCCATAGCCCGTAAACACGGCATTGAAGTATACGCATGGTTGTGGACCATGAATCTGGAGCACGACCGCGATAAGATTTTGGCAGAACATCCCGACTGGTTCAGCGTAAACCGCAACGGAAAGAGCCTCGCAGATACTACGGCATATGTGGATTATTATAAATTCCTCTGTCCCGCACTGCCTGAGGTGCGCGAATTCATCAGGGAGAAAATTAAGTCGTATTGCGAAGTCGAGGGATTGAACGGAATTGCCATCGACTACAACCGTTTGGTGGATGTAGTGCTTCCTACCACGTTATGGCCGCATTACGGTATTGTGCAAGACCGGGAATATGCCGCATGGGATTACGGTTATCATCCCGCCATGCTCGAAAAGTTCAAGAGCAGGTATGGCTATGATCCGCGTGAGCAGCAGGACCCTTCGACAGACATAAAGTGGCGGCAGTTCCGTTGCGACCAGATAACGGAAGTTGCGAATATGATTGCCGGAGTGGTGCATTCGTATGGTAAGACAATGGCGGCATCTCCGTTTCCTACGCCGAAGATGGCTTCACGCATGGTGCGGCAGGACTGGGGTAAATGGAACCTGGATATCGTTTTTCCGATGGTTTACCATACTTTCTATACGGAAGATGTCAGTTTTATTTCCGATTGTACGGTTGAGAATGTGCGCGACAAGAATGATGAAACCGTATTGTATTGCGGCATGACCGCTACCGATGGTCCGGAAATGTTCGAATGTATGGATGCCGCGCTGAATAGCGGTGCTCAGGGCATTGCCGTATTTACGGTGGCAGGCTTGCGCTCATTCGAGGTAAAGAAGCGGTTCAAAGCTTATACGGACAGTGTACGTGCGGTGCGCGCGGCTAATGGCGGTATCATTGAAGCGGTGCATCCTCACGTGGCGGATACCAATCCTTTTACTCATAAAGGCATCATGGCGTTGGTGGAAAAACGTATGCGACGGATTGTGGCCGAAGCATCCGGTAAAGAGGAGTTACCCCCGTTGGCTTTGGGTGAGTATAAGCAAACGGAATCTTACGATGCCACCCGTTGCTATCGGGTGTCGGATGAGAACAGCAGGACGGTCTTTAAGGTTACTTTCTACTTCTATGGTGATGTACTTTCGGGTTGGGACGTAGTGGCGGAATAGCCCGCTCTCTTTCTTATTCCGTTGATTGCAGCGGATTTATGCAATTTTTTCAGACTTTTGCACTATCTTTGCGGTTTGAAAAGATAGAATTTGAAGAAAGTATATGATTACCATTGAACAACTGAAAGATATCAAGGAACGTACCGAAGCGTTGAACCGCTATCTGGACATCGAAGGAAAAAAAATACAAGTGGAAGAGGAGCAATTGCGCACGCAGGCTCCGGGTTTCTGGGATGACCAGAAAGCCGCCGAAGCTCAGATGAAGAAAGTGAAAGGCTTGCAGCAATGGATTTCCGGCTACAATGAAGTCAAGGTTATGGCGGATGAGTTGCAGCTTGCATTCGATTTCTACAAGGATGAACTGGTAACGGAAGAGGAAGTGGATGAGGCCTATGCAAAGGCATCCGCTGCCGTAGAGGCCCTTGAGCTCAAGAATATGCTTCGTGACGAAGCCGACCAGATGGATTGTGTACTGAAAATAAATTCGGGAGCCGGCGGCACGGAGAGCCAGGACTGGGCAAGCATGCTGATGCGTATGTATCTGCGATATGCCGAAACACACGGATATAAGGCAACTATTTCCAACTTGCAGGAAGGCGACGAGGCCGGAATCAAGACCTGTACCATTGAAATATCGGGCGATTATGCCTACGGCTATCTGAAAGGCGAGAACGGTGTCCACCGTTTGGTGCGCGTATCTCCCTATAATGCTCAGGGCAAGCGTATGACTTCTTTCGCATCCGTTTTCGTCACTCCGCTGGTGGACGATACGATTGAGGTGAACATCGAACAGGCGCGCATCTCGTGGGATACTTTCCGTTCCAGCGGTGCGGGCGGACAGAACGTAAATAAGGTGGAGTCCGGCGTGCGTTTGCGCTATCAGTTCAAAGACCCTTACACTGGCGAGGAAGAGGAAATCTTGATTGAGAATACCGAAACGCGCGACCAGCCCAAGAACCGGGAGAATGCAATGCGTCAGTTGCGTTCCATTCTGTACGACAAGGAACTTCAACATCGTATGGCGGAACAGGCAAAGGTGGAAGCCGGCAAGAAGAAGATTGAGTGGGGTTCGCAAATCCGCAGTTACGTGTTCGACGACCGCCGCGTGAAAGACCACCGTACCAATTTCCAGACTTCGGATGTAAACGGGGTAATGGACGGTAAGATAGACGGTTTCGTCAAGGCCTACCTGATGGAATTTGCAGGCGGAGATAACATTTAGTCCTTTCTGTTTTCCTTTCTATAGGCACGGGATTGCACGGATTTCGCAGATTTGCTTTATCCTTTTTCGGTGAACTCCGTGTAATCCCGTGTCTGATAAAG